>Ga0256833_1000067_pt1 | contig 76365 bp, 70 predicted proteins | sample 356284metaG_FD_190535 | JGI IMG/M metagenome (GOLD analysis project Ga0256833, IMG submission 190535) | Hydrothermal vent microbial communities from Mid Atlantic Ridge, Atlantic Ocean - 356-284 | ecosystem: Environmental > Aquatic > Marine > Hydrothermal vents | place: Atlantic Ocean: Mid... | reverse complement strand
AGTAAGAAGAAAGATAAAAAGTATGTTAAAAGTTCTAATTCATTTAAAAAATTAAAGTCTTCTGCAGTGTCATTTTAAATGATAGAATATTAGCTATTTGGATGTTGTAATTATATGATTTGATACAGAGTATTAACTATTTTTTAATAAAAATTTAAAAAAGATAAGGTTATTTTTTAAAAGATAAAAATCATTTTGATTGATATTCTTTTTCTAAGGCATCAATTAAACATTGATAATTAGTTTCAGCCACACCAATTACTTGATCAGCAGCGCCATAATAAACAAAAAGAGTACCATTTTTTACAACTGCGCCACAGGAAAAAACTGTTCCTGGACGCAGTCCCTTATTCTCATAGTCTGCCTTCGGTTCTAAAATAGGATATTTTAAACGCGCTAATTCTCTTTTCTCTTTTAAATTTAACATAGCTGCGCCTAAACGATACTGCCCATCTTCACTGGAAACAGCATGATAAATTAATAACCACTTATTATCTTTTATCTTAATTGGCGGACCAGCAATTCCTATTTTATTGTCATCCCATGAATTTTTTCCTACTTTCATAATTACTTCTCCCTTTAAAACTTTTCCATCAGAGAAGTCTAAATCATCTACTAAATCAATCCAGATATTCCCTTCTAAACGATGAAAAAAAACATATTTTCCATTTATCTTTTCATTAATCAAACAAGCATCTTTATCATCTATTTCATAAGGAGAAATTATTTGAGGCATTTCCCATTTATGCCAGAGATGATTATGAAAATCAGCTTGTTTAATAGAGGTAAAAGCTACTCTAGCTGGTCCATAACCATTATAAGCAGTATAACACATATAAAATTTATCATTCATTTTAGTAATACGCGGATCTTCACAACCAGAAAAACCAGCTTCTTCTCTTATTTCCTCGGGAATACGTGGCCAATAAATAGGATTATTTAATTTTTCTGTTAAATGAATTCCATCATCGCTTACTGCATAACCTAAAACAGAAGTATCATTTTCATCTTGAGCACGATAAATTATATGAATTTTATCTTTATCATAAATTGCTCCTGGATTTAAAACATATTTAGATTCCCAATCCCCTTGATGAGTTGGCTCTAAAATTGGATTACCTTCAAAACGTTCCAACATTACTTTTTTAGCTTCCTCTGTGTCACAATACTTACAATCTTTTATTTTAATAAAATCTACTAGTTCTTTTAAGTTTAATTCAGCCACAGCACAAACTGTATCCGCTGCGCCATAATAAATATAAACCTTATCTTTTTTTATTAAAGCTCCTGAAGGAAAAGTCACATTAGAGACATATCCATATCTTTCGTATATTTCCTCTGGATGAAGAAGCGGCTCTAACGTTCTGCCAATAACTTTTCTAGGATTATTTAAATCTAATAAAACTGCTTCTATACCAAAAACAGGATGAGCACTTTTATAATTTCTAATGTAGGAATAAAAAAATAACCATCCTTCTTTTGTTTTTAAAGGAGGAGCTCCCACTTCAATGTGGTCATCTAAAGAATGTTGAAAATGCAAAGTATGATCATCTTCTTTTTCTTTCCATTTTTTCCAATATTCTCTATCCCACATTTGCTCAGGATTATCAAATTCAGCTAACATAATCTTCACTGGCGGTTTATCTGTATTCTGAGTAAACATTGCTACGATTTTACCATTAATTCTTTCTGGAAAAATTACCATAGCCTTAGAATTGCATCTAGTAATTTGATGCTTAGCTTCTATGGTTTTAAAATCTTTAGTGATAGCTAGCCCTATTTTAATTCCTTGAGGAGTGTGAGGATAATCCGATAAAGCCGTATAAGTAATGTAGTATTTATCATCAATTTTAGTTACACGAGGATCTTCACAACCATATTTTTCCCATTCTTTTTCTGGTTTAATTAGTTGAAATCTTTCTCCTGTAAAACTTAGACCATCTTGGCTATAAGTAACACCAATTGTAGATAATTCCATATTATGACCTAAATAATTTTGAGGAGAAGATAAGGCTCTATAAAGTAACTGATAACCATCTTCAAATTTAATAGGACAACCATTAAAAACAGCTTGAGCTTCCCAATCGTGAGTTCTATCTGGACCAAGAATTGGATTATTGGGATAACGTTTTACATAAATATTTCTACATTTCATAAAGTTTTAATTATTCAAAAATAGACATTTTAACTTCTCCTGTTCTCTTTAAATTTATTAAAAATTTATTCAATGGAGCTGTAGCTACACAAACAAATTGATCTGAACCACCATAGTAAATGTAAAGAACATCATCTTTTATTATAGCTCCCCCCGGATAAACAACTCCATATTTTGCTCCGTTATTTTCATAATCAGTTTCTGGTTCTAAAATAGGTTTATTAGATCGGGCAATTACTTTAGTAGGATCATTCAAATCTAATAACATAGCTCCGACTTTATATCTTAAATCAGATCCTTCCCATTCTTGTCTTCCTGTAACAGCATGATAAATCAACAACCAACCTTCTTTTGTTTTTAGAGGAGTAGCTGCTACGGATAATTTTCCTGAATCCCAGTTATCTTCTCTGACAGCAATCTCATATTGACCTTCTAGCCAACGAGTTTTTCCGTCAAACTCTTCCAAACTATTCACAAAATCTATTTTTATATTAGGAAATATTCTGTGAAAAATTACATATTTACCATTAATTTTTTCAGGCAAAATGCATCCGCTCTTATTAGTTTGATGAGGACGAGAAATTAACTTAGGCATGGCCCATTTATGCCAACGTCTATTTAAAAAATCATCTACACTTATAGAAGACATAGCTAAACGTGGATTACTCCAACCATTATAAGCAACATAAATCAAATAAATAGTATCTCCTATTTGACTTAGTTTAGGATCCTCACATCCTCCCATACCTCCTCCTCCAGAAATAAATTCATCATGAAAACCTTGTTCTGGATGAGAAACAGTTCCTTCAAAATAAGTACGTGGAACATAGACAGGATAAGCTAATCTTTCATGAATATTAATTCCATCTTCACTTACAGCATAACCAAAAACAGAAATATCATTATCCCCGATGGCTCTATAAATAATATGCACCTTATTATCTATACTAATGGCCGTTGGATTAAAAACATATTTAGATTCCCATGCATAATGATCTTGAGGAGCTAACACTGGATTATTTTCTATTCTTTCTAATGTAGGAAAGGGTTGCTTCGTCTCAATGGCTTCTTTTATTTCATCATCGTCTGTTTCTTCTTCATGTTTATAAGGATGGCGCAGTAAGTATAATTTTCCTTTGTGATCTTTCCAGTAAGTAACAAAATAATCATCAAAAGTTACAGCTCCTAATAAAGTATTAACATTTTCCAGTGTATTTTCTGTTTTATAAATACATTCTTTAGATTGCCATAATATTTTAATTGGATTTTTAATACTTAGTAAAAGCGCATAAATTTCATATTGCACTGGTTTATCAGCATCTTTCTCTGATATAAGAAAAGCATTTCTTACTTTAGCATACATCATAAAAATGCCCTCACTAGTAATTTGTGTTTCTAATATAAAAATTTTATCATTTTCTTTTAAATCCTTAAACTCTAATACATTTTTTTTAACTTTTAGCCATTCTTTCTTTTCTTTATCTTTAGAAGCATAAAGAGAAATAGATTTTGTTCCAGCATACATTATCATATAGTCTCTAAACATATAATCAGAAACTATTTTTCCATTATCTTCGTTAATATTAATTTCGCCTATCTGTTCCCAGTCAATAATATTTTTGGAACGTGCCAAACTTAGACTTTTACTGGTTCTGATACGATAAGTTAAATAATAGTATTGTCCATATTTTGACAAATGAACAAAAGAAGATTGACTTAATTCGTCACTACGACCATATAAATTAACAATTTTAGCTATCTTACGAATAGTTTTAAATTTAATTCCATCTAAACTTTTTCTTACTTTAAAAGTCCCCCTCTCAAAATCATTCCAGTTATAAAAGAAAAAATAAGTTGCTTCATCTATTTTTCCTACTCCTAATCCTTCTATTTTCTTTTTGTTTTTGTCCTTGTTTTTTAATGAAAATTTCATAAGAAGTTTCTACTTTTTTAATTTTAATTTTTATTTTTTGTTTTTGAAAATAAAAATTAAAACTAAGTAACGATACTAAAGTTTGCTACTATAAAAAATTATTTTTATTATAACACAAAAATATAATAATACAAAAAATTAAAAATTTTTCTTTTTTAGTGTTTGAATAATTATTTGATGAACTTTTTTTATTGATTGGTTTCCGTCAATAACTATAAAATTTTCATATTCTTTCCTCATTTTACTAATCTTCATATAAATTTTCAATACTTTTTCCAGTTTTTTTTTCTCTTCAAATAACTCTTTCCTTGCCCGACTAGCATTAATTCTACGTATGCATTCTTGAGGACTTACTTTTAAAAAAATAGTTAAATCTGGCTGAGGAAAATTTTCATTTATACTCTTTAACCATTTTAGATCATTATTTAAAGAACCAAAAGCTAAACTGGAAAAAAAATATCTACTAGAAATAACCAAATATCCTTTTTTTAAAAGAGGCTGAATTTCTGTTTCTAAATGATGAGCTCTATCAGCACTATAAAGTAGTTGCAATCCTGTATTACTAATTTTCCATTGTTTTCGTAAAGCAGAACGGATTAGTCCTCCAATTAAATTATTAGTAGGTTCTGCTGTAATATGAACTTTCCTGTTTTGGTTTTTGAGATATTTCTCTAAAAGAGCAATTTGAGTACTCTGACCCGATCCATCTAATCCTTCAAAAACAATAAATTTTCCTTTTTTTATCATAGATTTTAATTTAATCCTAAAGTTTTCCTAACCTGTTCCATTTTTATTTGTGCTAAATATTCTGCTTTTTGTTTTCCTGCATTTAAAATTTCTAATACTTCTTCATCATCCAATGAATTATATTTTTTTTGAAAAGGAATTAAAAAATTTAAAACCATCTTAGTTAGACCTTGTTTGAAATCAGCGTAACCTTTATTTTGATAAATTTTTACTATTTCTTCTGGAGATTTATCAGAAAAAGAAGCATAAATATTAATTAAATTTTTTAAAGCTGGTTTCTTATCAGAATATTCAATTACAGAACCACTGTCTGTAACGGCTTTCCGAATTTTTTTCTCTATTATTTCAATTGAATCTAATAAAGCAATATAATTATATTCACTTTCTGCTGACTTACTCATTTTTACTTGAGGATTATTTAATGCCATAATCCTACTAGACGTCTGATTTATTTTAGCTTCGGGAATTATAAAAAGTGAATTGAATTTTTGATTAAAACGACGTGCTAAAGTTCTAGTTAATTCTATGTGTTGCAACTGATCTTCTCCCACTGGAACAATTTTTGTGTCATACAACAATATATCTGCCGCCATTAAAACAGGATAATCAAATAATCCTACACTGGCATTTCCTTCTCCTTTTTTAAGTGATTTATCTTTAAACTGCGTCATTTTCTTTAAATCACTCACACGAGCAGCAGTAGCATTTAAAATCCAAGCTAATTCAGCATGTTCTTTAACCTGAGATTGAATAAAAATAATTGATTTATTAGGATCAATCCCAGCCGCTAAATAAATTTTAGCAATTTCTATAACTCTTTTTTTTAGCTCTTTTGGATTATAAGGAACTGTAATAGCGTGCCAATCTACGATACAAAAAATAGCTTCAAAATTATTTTGTAAATCTATCCAGTTACGAATAGCTCCTAAATAATTTCCGATATGCAAATTACCGCTTGGTTGCACTCCTGAAAAAGTGCGTAATTTTTTTTCAGACATTTTTCTTTTTACCTTATTTAATTAATATTATCTAATTCATTTAAAATACTTTCTGGAATAGGATTTTTAGCAGGACTAACACCAGGAAAACGCCACGCTGAAATTATTTTTAACTGTTGATTATAATTTAAAATATTTTTCATTTTTCCCTTTTTTTCCTGAAATATTTTATTCTTTAATCCTTTTTCTTCTAGTTTATTAGAATAAACCAGTTGGTACATTACCCATATTTCACTCTTCCATATTTTATTTCCTTTTTTATCACGTTTACTAGAAACTGGTTGCATTACCGCTATAGTATTTTTAGCTATCCCTGTTTCTTTTCTCCAGGGAGAACGAATAACTCTTTTTATTCTTTGAGCGCTTAAAGAATATTCTTTCATTTTCATTATAGCATGTTTTGTCCAAAAATATTTATCAGAATTTTGAGGAATCTTAATGAGCATAATTTAATTCTCTTTAAGAAATTTTCTATATTCTGAACCATCTTGAAAACCAGCTCTTTTAGCTTCTCTTTCCCACTGTTTGCGCGAACTTTCTATTATCATTTTTTTAGAATTATCAGTAAAACTACTCGCTTTTAAATATTGTTCTCTTTTTCCTATTTTCCAAATATAGATTATTAATATTCGTAAACAATCACTTCTTTCATATCCTTCTGTATTAACATTTTTCAAAATTAATTGCGCTATTTCCTGAATAGTTAATTTTTTTTGTTCTGGTTTTTCTAATTGAATAAACTCTTTAATTATTAATTCTAAATTTTCTTTTCCGCCAAAAACATTGTTTATGATTTCTTTCTCTAATAATTTTTTTTGATTATCTCTATTTTCAGAGAAAAACTTTTCCATTTATTTAAAGATTAAATAAATTTATTAAGATGATAAAATTATTCTATCAATAAAAGTCATTTTTGTCATTAAAAATTACTATACTTCCATTACTACCGGTAACACCATAGGACGACGTTGGGTTTTTTGAAAAAGATATTTTCCCACCTCTTCTCTTATTTGATTTTCAATATTTTTCCAATTAATTTTTATTTTATTGTCTTGAGAGGTATTTTCTTTAATAACTCTTTTTACTACCTGTTTCGTAGCATTAACCAAATCAAAATTTTCTTTAACATAAATAAAACCACGAGAAGTAACTTGAATATTTCCCACAATTTTCTTGTTCTTACTATCTATAATAACAGTAATAACAAACATTCCATCTTGAGATAACATTTGTCTATCACGTAAAACCACTTGCCCTATATCTCCCACGCCTAGACCATCAATGAAGACATAACTACTATCTACCTTCTCTTTCAATACTTGAGGAGAACGATTTTTAGAAAATTCAATTACCTGACCGTTGTCTAAGATAAAAATATTTCTTCCCGGAAATCCATTTTTTTTGATTATTTTTTCGGCTTCTTTTAGAAAATAATGATTAGCGTAAACTGGCATAACATACGTTGGTTTAACTTGCTTAACTAAGGTTTGAATAGCTTCAATATTGTTATGACCACCTACGTGAACATCCATTATCTCGCTATGAATAACATTATCACACTTTCTATAAAGATTATCTTTTAAACGTTGAATTGATCTTTCGTTTCCCGGAATAACAGAAGATGAAAAAATAATTGTATCACTTTTTTTGAGATGTATATAACGATGATTATCCGTAACAATACGAGATAAAACAGCATTAACTTCTCCTTGAGCACCAGTACAAATTACAATCACCTTTTTATCAGGATAATTATGAATATTTTTTATATCAATTAAAGTATCTTTATCCACTTTAATATATCCTAATTGTTTAGCTACCTCTACATTAGCTTTCATACTAAAGCCATCTAAAGCTACTTTCTTGCCAATTTTTTTAGCATATTCTAAAATATCTCTAATTCTTTTTACTTGTGTAGAAAAAGTAGCAATAATTAGACGACCAGGCGCTTCATTAATTAAAGTTTTTAAGTTTTTCCACATTTCTTCTTCTGTAACCAAAGAACGTTTACTGGTTGCTCCTAAACTCTCCATCATTAAGACTGTGGGTTGAGGTAAACGAGAAAGAAACTCATAAGATAACTTCCCTTCGGAAGATGAACCTACGTCCAAGGTCCAATCTCCCATATGAATAGCTGTTACCACTGGAGTAAATAAAACTACTCCCATAGAATCCATAATGGAATGTTCTACTTCAAAAAATTTTAACTGAAAATTACCTAAACGAATGCGATCATTAATAGATTTAACGGTAATAGTCTTAACCCTATGAGAAGAATCTGGCTCATAATCTTCAAGTTTTCTTTTTACTAAAGCTAGGGTTAAATCTCTTCCAATTATAGGAGGATAACCTAACTGCTCTAAAAGTATTGGCGCTGCACCAATATGATCTAAATGCCCATGTGTAAATATAACACCTCTAATATTTTTTTCCTTTCCTTTTAAATAATTAATATTAGGAACAATGTAATCAATTCCTAACATATCTTCTTCTGGAAATTGCATACCCATATCTACAATCACAATATCGTCTTCATATTCAAAAACAGTCATATTTCTTCCTACCTCTTCCTGTCCACCTAAGGGAATAATTCTCAATTTTCCCTTTTCTATTTTTCTTACTTTTCCTTCACTAACTGGTTGCTGAAAGACAAAGGAACTTGTTTTTAAAGAATTATCTATGGCTTTTTTACGAGAACGTTTTGGCAACTTTTTTTTTGTCTTTTTCTTTTTTGATAAATTGTTTTGAAAAGATTTATCTTTCTTTTTTTTAATTTTTTTAATTGTGTTCATATTTTTTAGATAACTAAATTTAGTATATTTATAGTATCAATATTATACTTTTTACACTAAATTAATTAATCTTTAATAAGTTTTATTATTATTTTTTATAAGAAAATATTAAATAAAAAAATCAATTATAATTTTATAGCTTATTTTTATTGTTTAGGATTATAAAAAATAGATTATAGACAACTAAGTTTTATAAAAAATTTTAATGCAATTTTAAAATTCTTTTAGTTTTTATATACCAATGGTTAACATTAGCAAAACGATAAGACAAAGCATTAATTTTTTTTAAATCTACACCTTTTACTTTGGAATTAATCACATATAGATAATAAGGACTATACAAAAAAACAACTGGATTTTTTTCTTTAATTATTTCACGCAATTTTACATATTCTTTATTTCTTTTTTCCGTATTATTTTCTTCACGTGTTTTTTCTAAAATTTTATCAGCCTCTTCATCTTTAAATAAAGCAAAATTTAAACCAGGATCTTTACGGAAAGCAGAATACCAATAGGGATAATAATCTGGACTAAAAGTCGTTGCTTGTCCAAATAATAAAGCTTTATAATTACGCGGACGAATATAATTTTGCTGTAAATCAGTTACACTTACAATTTTAACTTTAACTTTAGCTCCTATTTTCTTCCATTGTTCTTCTAAAATTTTACTAATTTGATTTAATTCTGGCCAATCAAAAGTTACTAACTCAAATTCCAATACTTGATTATCTTTAGCCCTGTATCCATCACTTCCCCTTTTCCATCCTTCTTTATCCAAAATTTCATTAGCTTTCTTAATATCAAAAGAACATTCTTGTTTTTCGTCATTAATACTTAGTTGACAAATAGAACGGCCTTGTTTATATAAAACTTTATCAATTATTTCTTCTCGATTAACAGATAAATTTAAAGCTTTTCTTACTTCCTGATAGGATAAGGGCACACTTTTACTCTGATTAAAAAAAACTGTGAAATAGTGAGGAATACTTATTTGATAAACTTTAGTAAAATTAGATTTTTTTAAATCATCTATTTTTTCTGGCAATATGTTACCCATCCCTTGCACTTCTTTTTTCTTGTAAGCCTCTATTAAAGAATTCTGATCTGGATAAAAATTAAATTGTAAATCTGTAATATAAGCAGGAAAATCAAAATAATTATCAAAAGCTTCTAAATAATAAGTTAATATATTTCCATCTGCATCTTTCTGAATATTTTTAAATTTATAAGGTCCGCTTCCTATGGGCTCCAGATTGTATTTAACTAAAGAAAACTTTTCTACTGGAACATCTTCCCAAATATGTTGAGGTAATATTCCTACCGTTAGATTATTTAAAAAATTAAAATAAGGTTTATTTAAAATAAATTTAATTGTATAATCATCTACTTTTTCCACTTTAACTCCTTGCCAACTTTGACGTAAAGGACTTTTATAAGCTGGATCCTGAATTATTTTAACAGTGTAAACCACATCTTTGGCAGTAAGTTCTTTTCCGTCATGCCAATGTATTCCTTTTTTTAAATAAACCGTATATATCTTTTTATCCTCTGATATATCATATCTATCAGCTAAAGATAGTTTTATTTTACCATAAATATCATAATCAAACAAACTGCTATAAATTAATTTCACCAACGCTCCATCTACTTCATTTGATTCTGATAAAACTGGATTAACATACAATGGCTGACCAATAATTCCTTCAGTATAACTGCCTCCATAATTAGGAACAGAATAAGTATATTTCAAAAATAATACACCACTCCAAAGCACTAAAGAAATAATTACAATCAAAAAAAGCATACTAAAAATTATCTTTTCTTTTAAGGTAAGCGTTTGATTGATATATTTCCAATTCTTAGGTTTTAATAATTTAAATAAAGTTAATTTACTAATATTTTTAAAGTTAATTTTTATTTCTTTTAGCGAACTGCTAAAAATATAGCTAACAATATATAAAATACTGCTAATACTATAGAAAGATTAAATAAAAATTTTTCTGCTCCACGTTTAGTATAATAAGCTCCTGAAGAACCACCAAATCCCACTCCTAAACCTGAACCTTTATTCTGCAATAAAATAGTTATAGTTAATAATATAGAAATTATTATTTCTAAAATATCCCAAATAGTCATTTTTCTGATAATTATTTAATTTATAGTCTAATAATAATTTATACTTTAGTCAATGTTTTTACATTTCTATTTTATACTCTATAAATTATTTCTTTCCTACTATTTTTTCCATCACTTTATCAGTTTCTCTTAAAAGATTATCTAAATCTTTATCATTTTTTATGGTAAAATCAGCTTTAGCTCCTATATCTGGAACATATCTTTCTGTTTCAGCTTGATCAATTTGTTTAAATTTCTCAAAACTAACTTTGTCATCTGTTTTTTCTTTTCTCTTAATTGTTCTTTTCCATCGCAAACGTTGAGGAACATCAATATAAATTATATAACTATTAGTATAGGATTTAATAAAATGAAAATCTTCCCAAAAACGAATTCCGTTAATCACCAATATTCCATTTCCATCATCAATTCTCTTTCTTAAGGCTCTAGATAAAATATCATCTCCAAAGCGATTGCGAAATTCTACCGCTAACCATTGTTGATCCTCCTTAGAAAATTTATCAAAATAAATAGCTAAAGTTTCTTTTAATGGATCAGCAAACCGCATTAATTTAACCTTATATTTTTCTTTTAAATATTCTGCTACGGTATCTTTTCCTGAACCAGTAGCCCCCACTAAACCAATAACAATTCTCTTTTTTTCCATAATTTAAAAACAATTTTTAAACACAATTGGTATTATAAATAAATATATATTCTGCGTCAATACTTTAATTTTATAAATAAAATCACTTAAATTTTAACTTAGGCTTAAAACTCCATCTCTGATTTTCTGCAAAATAAACTTTAAAAGTTCTCCTTCTTAAAATACAAGTTATTTTATTTTGATTAAAGTAAACTATATCTACTGAAAATTAAAAAATATTCAAAAAATCTAAAAAATCTAACCATACCAATGGAAAAAATGTATTTTATTTTTTCTAATTCCTTAATTCCCAAAAATCAAAAAAATCTTTTGTATGATGATTAAGTTCATACTTCTTTTGAAGAAATTTTCCACTTAAAATATCATCAGCGAAATCCAAAATATCTTTTTTTAAGTTTCGCACATCTGTTTGAGAAATATGCATAATTTTCTTTTCATATTTGCCTGTTTTTCTGTTTCGCTCCACAAAATCTAAAACACATTCTTCTACTTTGATTTCTGGTTTTCCTCTTCCTGCATAATATTTTTCTAAAAGAAATTTATAAAAAACTAACTGCCGATTAAGATTTTCTTTTTCTTCTTTGTTTTTTTCAGAATAAGTCTTGCCAGTTTTATAATCTATTACCCTAATCTTATTTGGCCCTAACTTTTCAATTTTATCCACGATTCCATACAATCTCAAAAGTTGACCATTTCGTAAAGTTAGAGCAGAACTAACTTTTTTTTCTGTTTCCAGATCTATAGAAAAATCCTGATAATAATTTTGATAATAATCTTTTAATATTTGCTCACCTCGTTTTTTAAACTCATTATAATATTTTTCTAAGAATACAGCACTATCTAAAGACTTGTAAAAATATTTAAGCAGTTCCTTTTCTGCCAAAACCTTTTTCTCTTTCTTTGCCGCTATAAAGAAATCTTCTAAAGCTTTATGAATAATATTTCCAAAAATCATTGACTTTCCAGGCATACTCGGTAAACGCAGTAAGTTACGAAAAAAGTATTTTAAGGGCGATTGCATATAGTTATTTAAAGCTGATACTGATAGATGATTTTTTAAGAATTGTTCTTGGATATACTTCAAATCAAAAACTGATAAAGTTTGTTTTTTTCTTGATTGAAAATATTTTTGCGCTTTATCTTCTAAACTTTCTTTTTTTAATTTCATTTTTTTCTTATATTGCTCATCTATTTCACTTAAAAATCTAGATTCCTTTCTTTCCCGACCTTCCATATCAAACTTAGAAAAAGTTAAAGTTACCCGATGTTGACCTCTAGTTAAAGCCACATAAAACAATCTTTTCTCATCTTCAATACTCCCTGCGTTTTTTTTGATGGGCAACTTAAAACTATCTCCCTGTTGTTTACTAGGCCAAATACCATCAACAAAATTTGTAATATAAACCTGTTCAAATTCCAAGCCCTTAGAACGATGCGCTGTCATTAAACGCACCCCATCCTCTGCCATATTCGGAATTAAATCTAAAGAAATATTATATTTTTCTAAAATCTCAATATAATTTAAAAAATCTTTTAAAGTATAGTTTTTTTTATTTAAAGTTTGTTTTTTAACTTCATCAAAAATTTTTTCTATTCTCTGCAAAATAACAGCTGAATTTTTCAAACTAAAAATATATTTTAGAAAACCCGACTCTCTTAAAAATTCTTCAAAAAATTCTAAAAATTCTTTTTCTTTTGATTGCTCTTTGAATTTTTCTATTCTGGTAGCTAATCCCATAAATTCAATCGGTCGCCTTACTTCTATTTTTTCCAAAAGATCGGGAGATGAAATAATTTTTAAAATGGATTTATTTTTAATTTTTCCTCTCCGATAATCCATTAAACGTAGGATTTTTAAAATATCAAAAACATCTAATTTTAAAAAATTTACAAACAATAATTTAGATAATACTTCGTCATTATATGGATCTTCTACCGCTTGTAAAAATAAAATAAGTTTTTTTATTTCCTTATTATCTAAAACATTTTCTTTGGAAAAAATTTGATAGGCTATACCAAATTTATCTAAAATATTTTTTATCTCGGATAAATTTTTATTTTGACGATAAATTATAGCTATATTTTTAGATGCTACTCCTTGTTTAATTTGTTTTTGAATATCTTCAGCTAACCAAATTAACTCTTCCTTATAATTATCAAATTGAGCGACACCTATTTTATGTTTTAAATTAGCTACTTTTTGATTGCTAGCTTTAAGAGCTTTTTCCCCCGCTAAAATTGAATGGGCTGAATTTAGAATATACTGACTAGAACGATAATTATCTTCTAAATTAATTATTTTTACATCCCGATATTTTTTTTGAAATTTTAAAAAATTTTCCAAACTGGCGCCTTGAAAAGCATAAATAGCTTGTTTTTCATCTCCCACAGTAAAAATATTTGGCCGACCTTCATTGACTGGAGCTTCTGCAATTAATTCAATTATTTTATTTTGAGCCGCATTAGTATCTTGATGTTCATCTACTAAAATATACTGATATTGTTCTTGCAATAAAGATAAATAGTCTTTATTTTTTTCGGCTTCCTCTACTACCGCTAAAATCATATCTGAAAAATCATATAACCGACGTTTCCTTAATATTTCTTGATAAAGACGATATATTTTCAATAATTCTGTTTGCTTTTCAATTTGATTTTTTATTTTATCTTCTACTGCTTTTTTTAAATCACCCTTCTGTCGGTTACCAGACTTTCTTTTCAAATAGGCATTTTCTCCTTCTTCTGCTAAAATTCTTTGTTTAATACCTGCTAAGCTTTTCTCAAATTTTTCTGGAGAAATTGCCTCGGATTTTAAATCGTTAATAGCCCCTAAAATACTTAGTGCATAAAATTCAAAATAGCCAGAAAAATTTTTTAATTTTTGAAAATCTTTTTCTTCTAAAATTTTTTCTACAATTTGAATTCTTTCAATTTCAGTAATAGGACGCGCAAATAAAAATTGAGAAAAAATTTCTGGATTATGTTTAATTTGATATTCAGCAAAAGAATGAAAAGTGAAAATATTAACCTCATAGGCCTGTTCCACGCCCACAAATTCCGCTAACCGTTCTCGCATTGCAAAAACACCTGTATTGGTAAAAGTTAAAGCTAAAATATTTTCTGGTTCTATCCCCGCTCCAGCCCGGCGTAAAATATTAGCAATGCGTAAAGTCAAAATTTGTGTTTTTCCTGTTCCGGGACCAGCTACCACCATTACTGGACCTTCAATGGTATCCACCGCTTCTTTTTGCTTTTGATTTAATCTTTGATAAATTTGATTAAAATTTTTTTCAATTTCTTTTTTTTGATTTTTTTTTAAGGATGGCATAATATTTTATTCTTTCTTTTTTTCTTTCCGACTTCTTTTTTGATAGTAAATTAGTAAAGGAATTCCCACTACCACAAAAGCTATCCCCGTAGCTAAGTGTATTTTTTCTTGAACTAAAAATTTTTTATGAGCTTCTTGTTGAGCTTCTTTTTTACATTCCTTATATTTCTTTCTTAATTTTTCTCTTTCTGCTTCAGTTAATTTTGCAACCTGTTTTTCATTCTCTGAATTCATTATTGCTGGCTTAGAACCAAAATTATTACCCCTTAATCTATTCGCTTCTATAAAATCTACATCAAACTGTTCGCACTTATAAGAAAAATCATCATAGCCATTATATTCAATATGAAAAACATACACTTTCAAAAAGGAAGATATTAGCATAATAGCTCCTATGGACATAATAACAATTCCAACTGTCACTCCAATTAAATTAATTAAGTTTTTAATAATTTCCGTAACCTTATTCATAGTTTTAGTTTTTTATATACTTTTTTAAATTAGATTATTTCAATAAAATTTTTCCTTCACCTGTAAACCTGGTAATAATTATATCAATTAGCGCTCCAATAACACTTCCCAAAATAAGCACTATCCAAAATCCATTCCAAGCTATTTCCATATTTGAATTTTGTAAAGAACTCATAGCCATTGGTAAAGAAATAATAAAACCTACTTTTATTCCTCGTAACCAAATAGGAATTTTAATGCCAAAAATTGGACATCTTGTTATTAATCCAGCTATAGCTACTACTAATCCTAAAATCATTCTATTAAAAATCGTTCTCCACATCCAAACATTATTCCAGGACCACTTTTGCCACTGGGATAAATCTGCGGGCATATTTGGTTGAGAAGAAAAACTAACAAAACAAAATAAACCAAAAATAATACCTAAAATAGTTCCCCATAAAAATCTTTCTGCAAGTTTTATATTATATAATTTCATATTTTTATTTTATCTTTTTTTAAGATACAAAAAATTAACTTATATCTTTACTTATTATAAGTTTCTGTCTATCAGTAAAAATAAAATAACAAGAGTCCAAAATGCATTAATTACTACCCAAAAGCTACATTCATGTAAAATAGCAAAACCATTTTCACCAAAACCAAAGATTAACAAAATAAGGCTTAAAATAAAAATAATTACAGCTAAAATTCTAAATAATTTTTTCATAAATTTTTAAATTCATAAACCATGTCTTTTTCAATTACCGATTCTTTATGCTTGGAAGCAAAATATTTTTTATGTAATCAGCATATATATCACTCCGAGCATACACTACAAAATGTTCTTCATTTGGTTTTTTAGATTGTGCGTGAACACTTAATCCTCCTGGAACCAAAAAATATACATCATCTACAATTCCCATGTCAATCCCAACCTTTGACAATATACCGACATAATATCCTGCTGATGTCATTGAATACATCTTATTACCCCACTGTGGCACTGGAACATTATGGTTTTCTTTATATAAAGGAACTATTTTATTAAACTCTTTTTGCGCATCCCATGCATTGTTAAAAATCTTAATCATAAAAGAAGTGTAATCGCTAATTTTGTTTTTATCTTCAAAAGGTGCAAGGATATAAATTATATCTCCCTTGCGCATAACTTTCCATTTCGCTCCTTCTTTTATTTCAAAATTGTCCTGTGGTTTAGTGCTTATAATTTTTTTAGGATATTTAAAGGTAATATCTGCATCTTGATATACAAGAAACTCATTTTGATTTGATTCTTGTTCGCTCGTTTGTTTAATGTTTTTTTGAATAGTCTTATTCGCCTGTGGTACATTTTGTTTTGGTAAAGTTTTTTCCTTTGCTTTTGGTGGAGAAATTTGCATAGCTTTATCTGCTTTTTGACAATTAAAATAATAATACCCACCCGCCACTGTAAATAACAAAATAATAATAGTTATAATTAATTTCTTCATATATTTTTAGTGTAACATTTCTTTAAAAATCATTCAATATAATAAAATTTATTCTTGGATGTTCTGGTATTTTTTTAAATCTTTTAGTATTTGACTACGGGTATTTATGATTTTTTCTTTTGTTTTGTTTGTTAATTTAACTGATTTTATTGTTTCGTTTCTTTCAACAAAAAATTGATACAATATCTCTGTAATATATGCACAAGATAATTGTATATTTATATCAATTAATTTTTTATTTTTTATATTATCACCAAATAAAATTTCCATCTGAAATAAAGTCGGGTGAGAAAACACACTCAAGTGTTTATAAATTATTTTATGATATTTTGCTCCTGACTTTTTCTTAAAATTTTTTTCAATTTTTCTATACATATCATAAAGACTTTTCCCAGACCATGTTTTTTTATCCCTCCCTTTTTTAAAATTGATTGCATTTTTCCATTGGCTATTTTCATTAAAATAGTCCTCTTCAAGTATATTCTTATGTTCCATAATTGAATACCAAAAAAAAGCATCAACTTTTTCTCTTGTTTTTTTTGGCTCTATAATAAATATATATTGAAAAGTAATGCAACTTTCGTAAATATACCTAATTAATAAAAAAATAGATAAATTATTCAAATTATATGAATTTTTTATCTCTTTTAATACTAAACCAATACTAGATAATATGCCTATCAAAACAACTTCTTTTCTTTTTTTTCCTTCATTGATAATGCTAGAAGTCGCTTCTATGCTATCTAGTTGCATAAATAGCTCTAAAATTTCTATTATATTATTGAAATATTTAGTTTTTATAATTCCTTCTTTGTTTTTCATTTTATTATTAGATCAACTTTTTTTATTTTATAAAATAAGATCTACAAATCTTACAATTTTATTTTCTTTCCAATCTTTTATTTTTACATAAGTTCCATTATGTCTTTTAAAATTATTTTTAAGACATCCTTCGCATATTTTTTCTTCAATCCTATCTTCTTCTTTTCCAAATAGTGTTTCTGCACCTTTTATTATCTTCTTCTCGTTTTTACAACTCATAGGTACCACATACTTTAAGCCATCCATTTGAAAAATATTCCAACTAATAATTTTAGCTATCTCTTCCCTTTCTTTCAAACTTGGTTTCTTACTAAACTTGTCTTCGTAGAAATCAATAAATGTATAAAGCAAATTCTCTCTTGTAAGTAAAACATTATCACCCTGCCAATCAAATCCATAACTTGCTTTAAAGGCTTCTTTTGCCCAAAACATCCACTCTTTTTTATTTGTACAAAATTTAGAAACAACTTGTAATTTTTTATCCAAAAAACCAACTCTATTTTTAATTGCAATGACTTTTTTTGTATGTGCAGTAGGGTTATAACGACTGGAAATAAATGGACCTTCTCCACAAGTAATTTCCATTTTTAATTCTTGTACATATTTTTGCCAATTTTTTGTATTTGGTTTTTTATCTACTAAATTATTAATTTGTTCTACTATTTTTAAAGGTGTAAAAACTTCCGCCTTATCTTTAGTTCTTCTTCTCTGTTCCTCCAAACTCTTTGCCGCTCTTGGTTGTATAACTTTTCTAAATCCACCTGTTATTAACGAGGGTGTTATCCTTTTGTCAGGTGCATATTTAGGACCAAGATATAGATAAGAATCTGTTGCCCAGATAATTCTTTTTCCCGTTGTCCTGTCAGTCAGTAAAATATCCAAAATCTTTCCTGTGCGACGCAATAAATTTTCACTAACATCTATATTTTTATTAGATTTTTTCATATTCTTATGCGATAATTTGCATTATTTTTTCAAACTTATAGATTTTATTTCGACTAATATCAGGAAGAGTGTCTACCAAAATTCCATCATCAACAAACTTATCAATCAAATTATAAAGCGTCTGATTATTTTTAATTCCGGATATCTTTTTAATTTTCCGTACTGTAAAATGAGGAGCCTGGAATATAGCATCAATCAATGCACCGGTATAAATTGAGTTAAACTTATGTGAATTATCATGCAATTCTCTATAAAGATTCTCTATCTCATGAACCACACCGCGTGTTTTTCTTGTTTGATCAATAATAGCACCCAAAAGAAATTCAATCCATTCAACCCACTCGCCTTTTTCACTCACATTCTTTAATCGTAAATAATATTCCTCCCTATGCTCTTCTAAATATTCACTAACAAAAATATTTGGATAACTTGTAACTTTCTTCTCATAGAGAAAAAGTGGTATCATCAAACGCCCAACTCTCCCGTTCCCATCTGCAAACGGATGTATTGCTTCAAATTGATAATGTGCAATGGCAATCTGAACAATCGGATCAATATTTTTTTCTAAATGCAAAAATTTTTCTAAATCCGAAAAAAGATCACTGATTACTTGCGGTGGCACAGGAATAAAAGATGCCTGATTGATACTCACCCCCGGCTTTCCTATATAAACTTGCTCACGGCGAAACTGTCCGGGATTTTTATTTTTACCTCTTACAGAATCTAATAAAATTTTATGTAGCTCTTTAATAATATTCTCGGTAAGCGGTCTTTCTTTTAATAAATTTTTTCCAACAGCAATCGCTTTTCTATAATTTATTACCTCACGATAATCCATTTGTTGTTGTGTTTTTTCATTAAGCTCATCTTTAGCATCAAGAAAGAATACTTCGTTTAAAGTAACCTGCGTCCCTTCAATACGAGAACTCAAAACCGCCTCTTTTGTTCTAATTGATCTTTGAATAATTTCAGGATTTGGCAACTTTTTGACAGCCTCATCAAAGCGAGCTACAACGTCTCTTGCTTCAACTATTTTCATCAATAAAGTTGAATAATCAACTTTTGGTGGTAATTTTGGTGGTATAAATGGTTGTTTTGTCATAATTTTACAATTAACTATATTAGAATTATATCACTCTTTATTCTAAAACACAAATAGATATTAGAATATAACTTTTTATATTCTAATATTTAGAATAAAGCAATCCAGAAAATAAATACATATTATTACTAATATTCTGATTTTTAACTTTATCATTTGAAGGAGTGGATTTAAAAGATTTTTCCAGATACCCCAATATTTATTCTTTATAGAATATATTTACTCATAATTATTTAGATTATATCATTATTATCCATCAATTCACGAATTGTTTTTCCTTTATATGTCCAAAAGATTGTTCCCTGTACTGCTTTCCATTTTTTATCAAACTTTTCTTTCAAAATATCTTTAGCCGCAACAGAAAGAGAAACTTGTCTATTTTTATATTTAATCGGACGAATTGACTTTGGATCAATTACTTCAGCCGTAATACTATGGTAAATTTCATCTCCTACTTTAAAATTTAAAATTGCCCCTTTTTCTATACCCAATTTTACAAATTTACTTTTCACTTGACTTTCTTTTTCATTTTTTACATTTTTATTATCAAAAACAAAATCACAAATTCTTTCTGGATGAATTTTTAAAAATTCACGCTTGCGGTTAATTCTATCTTCTGCAAAATGTTGCAAAATCATCTGCTCTAAAATTTCTGCATTTGGTAAATCAAATTTTTCATATACTTGAAATCGTGTCGGCAAGCCAGTTTTATTTAAATCTCTCAACCGCTTTTCGATATCATTAGTAATCCCAACCTTGCAAATTCCAGGCATTGAGATGTTTGTTATTATGTAGAGGTATTTTTTCATAATTATTTTAATATCATTTTTTGAAAATAAGATTCCGTAAATTTTTCTGGATGATTTATCCATTCTAGTAAAGAAACCCACAGTAAATTTACTGTTTCTCCATATATTTCATTTATATTATTTTTTGTGTTTCCATGAACAATATTACTTCTTTCATTATATATTTTTTTGCCAATTTAAATAATTCTTCTTTATTTTTTTTAGTTATCTTACCATCTAAAACATGTGCTATTCTTAATGCAAATCTAAAATTCAATTCATTTTTTATATTTGGTAAATACATATTTTCTAACGCTGTAACAAATGATAAAAATTTTAGCTCATCAGTTGTGGCACTGTGTAATCCTAACATGAATAATTTTAATTTTAATTTTTCATTTTTTTTAAAGTTTTTATTTTCTGATAAATAATTGGTAAATCATGAAATTCCTGAGTACCTATTTTTAAATAACCAAAATTTCTACCACCACCATAAATCATATCACTATGTAAAAAAGAAACACTATTTTTAGTATCTGTAAAGTATATAAAACACTTTGTACTAGTAACACTTAATAAATTAAAAGCTATATTTAAATCATAAAAAATATCTTCAATATTTTCGTCTTTGCATTCTATAACATAATTAGATGCAAAAAAAGCACCGTCACTTTCCAACATTTCATGCCGAAACCATGATTTATAATCATATAAACCTCTATTTTTTGAAACTGTTATTTTATCTATTATACAAGTTCCTCTACCAACAAAATTAAATTTAACATCTTCTATACCAAAAAATATTTTCTGTTCTTTTTTTGTTATAGGCCTCAGAATAATATCTTCGTTTAATTTTATTTTTTTCAAATCTTTATTTTGTAAAAGTATAGGAATAAAAAATTTAGTTTTTTTTTGCCATTTTTATTTTTATTATAATTAATTTACTCCATCTCCCTCACCATTGATTCTATATAATCAATCTCTCTTTGTGTGAGATTGTATTTTTTGTAAAGTTGTCTATTCATAGTTATCTATTATTTTTGTAATTCATAATATTCTTTTCTGTTTTTTCTTGAATATTTTTCATTACGAAATCTTTTATATTTTGTGGTATTTTATATTTTTTCATTAATTCTTCATCAATTTCCTTTATACTCTTATCCCACCATTTTTCTGCAAAGTTTTGAATTGGGACCGCCCCCCAAGCGGTAGTTGAGTGTTGAGAATGCTTATTTAAATATAATAATGCGCGAGCAAATTTTGTCATGATATATTTTGCGTGCTTTTGAGTCATTGCAAAATCGTCATAACACCCCTGTTCCTGGTAAGTCTCTGTGCATATTTCATAAGGTTTAGCTATAACAATATCTGAATATGAATCGCTAATATCACCACCACCCCATGCATAAGGCACAAAAACCTTGCATTTATCAAATGCTTTGGTTTTTTTGGGCACCGGATAATCTTTATCAGCATACACGACCTTCCTATTTCTATCTTTTGAGCCAAAAATAGTAATATCATCATTATGTTCTTTCTTATCTTTAATTGGTGGCAAACCATACTTTGATGGATCATTAAAAAAATCTGTTCTTAATCCATATGGTTTTAAACTTGATGTGATAGTTTGCATAGATATAAAATCATCTCGCGACATAACAATTTTTCCCATCTCCACAATCTCTTTTGGTTTATTATCATGATTTTTTTCTGTTTGAAGTTTTATTATTTTTTCATCTTTCCCTTCTATGTAAATTTTTTGTTTTCCGTCTAGTCCATTATTATATCTTTTTTTCCATAAAATAATATTAGTCCATTCAGCACCAGGAATACCAGGAAAAACATTTTGTTTATTGTTGATAAAAACAATTTGCGGGTCTTCTTTAATTTCTTTTTTATTAAGTAACCTTAAGTTATTCCCATTTTTCGGTTCTTGCCAACCTGTAGGAAAAATAAGAGAAACATTTTCTCCAAGTTTTCTTGAAAGCAAATAAAAGTATGGATAAATTTGTTGATGGTTTTCACCTTGATACGGTGGATTTCCCACAATTGCTGTAAATTTCATATTTTTATCTAAATTAAATTTGGTTAATAATTCTTGAGGTAAATTATAATCTTTGTAGCCATCATTTTGTTTCATTTTATCAATTAAATCTTTTATGTAAATAATATTTGTTTTGACATTTGTATAACCAGCTAAAGTTCTTTGAGTAATGCTTTTTGCCATCGGACTTTTACACAAAACATAAATATTATTTTTCAAAACCTCATCCCAAACTTTTTTGTAAACTTTATCTTCTGATTTTTTAAGTTTTTTATCTTTTTTAAGTTTACGAGTATAAACATTATAAGCGCATAAAAGTGGATAAAGCCCCGATTTAGAATTGATTTCTAAAATTTTAACATCATCTTTTTCCCAAATATTTTCACCCACTTCACCGCTTTGCCACATTGGCTTTCCTGTTTTGTCTTTTATACCACTAACAAAATTATGTCCGCCAAAAACTCCTGTAATGTGCATATTAACTACCTTCCACGGTGTAAGCACTGTTTCCTTATCTGGATTTTTAAAAGTAGCAAAAATTTCTGCCAGTGATTCAACTCTTTCTGTAGGTGGGAGATTATCACAATCCTGGGCTTGAGCACGGATAGATCTCGCTACCCCCTTAAAAACATCTTCATCATAATATTTCACAAAATCATTAAACTTTTCTTTGGTAAGTCCATCCGGCATAAATTCTACCCAAGACTCATCATCAACTAACTCTATAAAATCTTGCAAAGAAATATCTTTTTTAAAAGAAATATCCGCACCATAAACCAACATTGGCATTCTAATACTCACTGCTCGCAAAATATTAATTGCTTTTTTCTTTTCTTCTCTGGCTTTCCTTAGTTTTTTAAGAGCTTCCTTTTCTTCTTCTGTTAATGACCTCTCTTGCTGTTTCTTTTTCCTTGCCGATTCTGCTTTTTGCAAATCATCCATTCCCAATTTATTGATTTCTATTTCTTTTATCTGTGTAGATTTGGAAGCACCAACAATCTTTTTTAATTCATTGAATTTGCTAACATCCATTTCGTCCAATTGCAATAAATTGTCGTTGTATAATTTTGGGTCATCAAATCCATTTCGTTGCACTCTTTGGATAATAGCTTTTTTAAGTTGTTTAAGCATCCCACCCACATCATATGGCACCATTTTTCCTCCTTCGGCAGCTAAGATTGGACAGAAATTTAAAAATTTTTGCATTGCTTCTTTTTGTTCCGATGAATTTATAGAGCCAGACTTATGATTAAGCTCTACAGCTTCAGCAATGAGTTTTAAAGTACGGTCAGGAGCAAAATCAAAAACATAACCCTTAGTTTTTAACTTCCCATCAATTCTTGCTGGTGTTTGACAACGAAAAGCAGTTTGCAGATATGTGGTCGCAGAACTAGTATCTGACATCATAAAAACAGCAGTCCATTCTTTTATAGAAGCACCTGTTGTTAGTCTTTGCCCTGTTAAAGTTATTGTGTACTCATTTTCCTTAATTGCCTTAACTACTCTTTCCTTAGCATCTTTATCTTCACTATAATCTGGAGCATTACCTGAAATATTTACAATACCAAAAGCACCAGATCCAAACACTGGATGTTCTTGCAATAATTTTTCCATTGCTTCAATAACTTTAACACGATTTGGTAAAAGCCAAAGGGAATGTTTATTGTAATTACGATATTCCTTAGTAGCATATGGAAATTTTGTTTTTAACTTATCATTTACTAAAAGGTCTAAAAATTTTTTCACCATTTCTTGATGTTCAAATTCCGCAATCTCTTCGCCTTGATCATTCTTTTTTACACGGAAAAATTCGTGAAATTTAAATGCCCCATCCATAACACTATGAAATTTGCCTCCAAAATTTCCAATATGGGCTGAGAACTGATCTATATCATAAGTAAAAATATTTAATTCTGGTAATTCAGCATAAGGATTAGGAACACCGGGGTTATTTTTTTCCCAATTTAATTTTGCTTCTTGCTCCATTACATAATCCCAGGTATAAACATTTTCCTCTTCGTATTTGTGTAAAATATTAAAAGGAGTACCAGAAAGTTGCAATGTAAACTTCGTTACTATCTTACTAAAAACGGTTTTCCCTAAATTACTTTGTGTTCCTTCATGTGCTTCATCCACAATAAACATATCCCACTCAGTGTCAAAAATTTCTTCATTTTTTTCAAAACCTACCGCCTGAGAATGTGCTGCTTCATCTTCAACTACTCGCTTTGAGCCACGCAAATCATGCAACGAAACAAAGTAAACAAATTTTTTATTTTCTTTTAATAAGGTTTTAATATGTTCACCTCTATCCTTAGAGGCATATTGATAATCAGCACTGGCTAAAATTTTATTGAAATCATCATACCAATCAACTTTAACGCTAGGACGATGCGTAGCAATTAGCACTTTTTGCATTTCATTTTCTTTAGCAACCTGCATTGCCGCCGCTGTTTTACCGAAACGCATTTTAGCATTCCACAAAAAATGTTTTTTATTTCTCTTAATAGCTTTAGTAGTTTTTTCTATAGCATCAAGTTGGTTAGGACGAAAAGAAAATACTATTTCTTGAGATTTAGAAATCTTTTCTTCGGTTGTTAAAGCTTTTCGTCCTTCTTTAACTGCCTGAATGGCTTTTTTTGCAATATCTAAACTTACCTCAAACCATTCTGAATGAATATTTTTAACATTCTCCGATTTTCTTTTATATCCGGAACGAATCAAAACATTATGAACATCATAATCTGAAAAATAGTTATTTTGTTCATCAATCGCAAGTACTGTATATTCCAATTTATACGGTATATCAGCGGTTTTAGTCTGTTGTTTTATTCTATTGTCTGCTACGGCTTTCATTTCTGCCTGTGTCGGATTTTGCAAATTAATGGTAGTGCTACCTATCTTCAATCTACCTTTATGACTATCAAGTGGAATAGAATAGATATAAATCACACCATAAGAAAAAGTTTGAGTTATTTTTTTATCTATTTTCATGCTTTTATTCTACCACATTTTAAAGCTAATTTGGAAAATTTTTACTTCTTTAAACTTTTTAATAATTATAGCATTACAGCAATGATCTATTCCACAAGTTACCGTCTTTTTATCTTTTTCTAATAACGTCGTTATCTCACTAAATAATTTTAATCTTTGGACCGCGAGTTAATTGAAAATTATATTTCCCTTCTTTTTCTTTTAACTCAAAATCAATTTGATAAGCTAAAAATTGCACTCCTTTTTTCTTGGCTTTTAAAAAAGTTTCATAAAATTTTTCATCAATCTCTTTTGCCACTCTAAATTTCTTTCCATCATTTCGAGAAACAAGAAAAAAAACTATTGCTTGATTTCCTTGCTCAACTTCTAAAATTAATTCTTCTAAATGTTTTTTTCCTCTTTCCGTAATTGCATCTGGAAAAGCAATCGTATTTTTTTCTAATTTCAAAGTGGCATTTTTAATTTCAATAAAAGTTTTCTTTTTATTTTTATGACTTAACAAAATATCAATTCTACTTTTTTGATTTTTGCCATATTTCACCTCCCTTTCAATTTTTTGATATTTTTTTAATTCTGGAATTTCTTTATTTTTAATCCACTCTTCAACAATTCTATTAGCTAAATGAGTATCAATCATTGTAAAAAATTTTTGATTATTTTTTTCTTTTTTTACCAATTCAATAATTTTAGTAGTATATTTTAATTTTCTTTTAAGGTTTTGACTATTTTCTAAATAAACAAAATTTTCTTCGTCCAATAAAGTTTTCATTGTTCCAGTGTTAGGAGTATAAGCAGTAATTGTTTGATTTTTAAATTTAACTTTCATTAAAAATCTTTTGTATCTTTTAATAAGTTTTGCTCTGATTAAATTTTTTAATTCCATTTTAAATTAAAATTATTTTAGAAAATTATTCTCAATATTTATATAAACCTATCAAACTCTTTCTGGCTATTTAAATATCCATTTAAATGGATATTTAAATAGCCAGAAAGAATAAATTTGTTTTTTAAAAAATAAATAATTATGAAATACAATTTTTATATTTTCACAATATAAAATTTCAATTGGCGGAGAAGGAGGGATTTGAACCCCCGGTTCCTTATAGGAACAACGCTTTTCGAGAGCGCCCCATTCAACCACTCTGGCACTTCTCCTTTCTATTAGCTTTTTTGCAAACTAAAAGTAACTTTTTTAATATATACTATATTTTTCTTGAAATCTAGAGTAAAGTTTGCTATGATATAGTAATATAAATCATATATAAGGGCTATTAGCTCATCTGGCAGAGCGCATCCATGGCATGGATGAGGTGGCCGGTTCAAGTCCGGCATAGTCCACTTTTTATTAGTTACTATTCTATAAATTAATAATATTTCTATCTAAAATGAAAATAATTTTGAAAGATTTTCAAAAAAATCCCACTAATCTATTAAGACAATTAGGTTATCAATTTCAACATCATACTAGTAATAATCAAATGAGTTTTATTTATCCGTTAAGCCAAAGTGGTTTTCCTCGTTTTCATATTTACTTAACTCTTCTTGAAAATAATCTTATCTTCAATATTCATTTAGATCAAAAAAAGTATACTTACGGAAAAACTACTCGTCATCATGGTGAATACAAAAATGAAGATATTTTAAAAAAAGAAATTGAAAGAATTAAACTTTTCTTCAAATCTAACTCTTGATTTTTCTTAAAAAATATAGGATAATGCAAAAGTGTTGGAATATTTTTAGATTTTTTAAAAAAATTTTTAGAAAGGCAGGGTAGCTCAGTTGGTTAGAGCGTGGGACTCATAAGCCCAAGGTCGTGAGTTCAATTCTCACCCCTGCTACTTATACTAGTTAACTGCCGCGGTGGTGGAATTGGTAGACACGCTAGTCTTAGGAACTAGTGGGCTTGTCCCATGAGAGTTCGAGTCTCTCCCGCGGCACTTTTAAAAATTTGCTCCGAGGTCGTCTAATGGTAGGACAGCAGATTCTGGCTCTGCTAATTGGGGTTCGAGTCCCTACCTCGGAACAATATATTTTATAAAGCATCCATAGCTCAGTTGGTAGAGCAGCTGGCTCTTAACCAGACGGTCGGGGGTTCGAATCCCTCTGGATGCACTGGAAAGTTAGATTTGTTTTTAGTTCTTTTTCATTTTTTAATTTTTAATTTATTACAAAAAGGAGGGCTATTCTATTATGCAAAAGAAAAGGAGATGTGAAATTTGTGGCGCTTTTTTAAGTATTTACAACCCAAAAAAAATTTGTTTTTGCCACAAAAATTGGGAGGAAAGCAAATATGATGAAAATTATGAAGAAATAAGGGAGGAAAATTCTAATCTTCGCCCTTATTCATTTGTTTTAATCATTAGAACAAATGAATGGGAAGGATGTTTTAACGGAGGTAAATGGAAAAAAAAATTGTCTCCTTGCCCTTAATTAAAAAACAAAACCGACTATCTAAATATAGTCGGTTTTTTATATTTTTAAATAAAATATAATTTGTTTTCAATTTTTAAATATTTAAATTAAAAATTTTTTTCTATTTTCTGAAAGATTAATAAAATTATCTGCCTGCTCTATTAACTTTCCGTTAGCCGATTCGCTAAAAGCCATCACTTCAACCCGACAACCAGTAGTATTTTGCACATAAGTAACCATCGGTAAATAATCACCATCTCCCGAAATTAAAACAATCACATCTAAATTTTTAGATAATTTAATGGCATCTACTGCAATACCCACATCCCAATCTCCTTTTTTGGCTCCTCCAGGAAATATTTGCAAATCTTTAGTTTTTACCTCAAATCCGTGTTTAACTAACGCTTCTAAAAATTTTTCCTCCGAACCTTCTAAGGTAGTTATTCCATAAGCTATGGCTCTAATTAATTTTCTCCTAGCTACTCCTTCCAATAAGATATTTTTAAAATTTACTTTTTTATTATATAAAACTCTAGCGCTATAATAAAGATTTTGAATATCCACTAAAACGGCTACTCTTTGCTCCTTGAATTGAGAAAAATTAGACATTGATTTTTATTTATTAAAAATAATTCAAAAAGAATTATTAAAAAATTTTAACCTTTTAATTTTAGTTTTTTAATTAAAGCTTTATAAGCTTTCTTATTAGTTTTTTCTAAATAATTCATTAACTTTTTCCTTTTAGCCACCATTTTTAAAAGCCCTCTGCGAGAATGAAAATCTTTTTTATTTTTCTTTAAATGATCGGTTAGTTTTTTAATTTTTTCTGTAAAAAGAGCAATTTGATATTCTGGAGATCCTGTATCTTTGTTGTGCCTTTTTACATTTTGAGTAACTATTTCTTTTTGCTTTTTAGTTAATGCCATATTTTTATTTACAGCTGAATACTCGTCTTTATTTACTTTAAATTTAATAAGACCAATATTAGCTAATTAAAAATTAATATTTTTAAAGATAACATTTTATTTTTTTATTGACAAGACTTATTTTCTTTTTACTAGAATTATAATATTGTCATAGCGCTTACTTTATCTCCTGTTTTCGGTTTCATTACTCTTACTCCTTGTGTAGCTCTACTTAATGTAGGAATACTCTCTAAAGGAATTCTAATAATTTGACCTTTAGCTGAAGTAATAATCAAATCTCTTTCTAAATCATCTAAATTAACTAGATTAGCTCCTATAATTTTTCCCGTTTTACTGGTAATTTTAGCTGTTTTAATTCCCGACCCTCCTCTTTTTTGAATTTTATAAAATTTTAAATCAGTCCTTTTTCCATATCCATTTTCTGTTATAATCATTAGTTGATTTCCTTTCTGTTTAGCTAAAATTACATCCATACCTACAACTTTATCATCTTTTTTAAGACGAATTCCTCTTACTCCAGCAGCAGATCTACCCATACTGCGAATATCTTTTTCTTTAAAATGAATAGCTTGTCCTAAAGCAGTAGTTATAACAACTTCATCAGAACCTGTGGTTGGTTTTACCCATCTTAATTTATCATTTTTATTTAATTTAATTGCAATTAAACCACTTCTCCTAACATTATCAAATTCAGCTAGTTTTACCTTTTTAATAATTCCCTTTTCTGTAATCATAAGAAAATAACGATAATTGTCGTTTTGATTAAAAGCAATCATTTCTGTCACTTTCTCCTCTGTTCCTAGTTGTAAAAAATTAACTAAAGCCTGTCCCTTAGCTGTTCTAGTTGACTCCGGAATTTCATAAGCTTGAGTACGAAATACTTTCCCTGAATCTGTGAAAAATAATAAATTATCATGCGTCATCACTGCATCCATCTGTTGAATAAAATCATCTTCTTTGGTAGTAGCGCCGATGACACCTTTCCCTCCCCTTTTCTGTAGCTTATAAACTCCAGGATTCATTCTTTTTATATATCCTTTGTAAGATATAGTAATAATGGCTTCTTCATTGGGAACTAAATCTTCTTGTTTAAATTCTCCTACCTTACTCTTAATTACCTTTGTTTTTCTTTTGTCGCCATATTTTTCTTTTAGCTCTTTTAACTCTTTTTTAATAATATTTAAAAGCTTTTGAGGATTTTTTAAAATACTTTCTAATTCTGCAATTAATTTTAATTTTTCTTTTAATTCTTCCTCTATTTTTTTTCTTTCTAATCCTGCTAAAGTTTGCAACTTCATTTCTAAAATTGCTTCTGTCTGTTTATCAGAAAATTTAAATTTTTTAACTAAATTCTGATGAGCAATCTCTTTTGTTTTAGATTTTTTGATTACACTAATCACTTCATCAATATGGTCTAAGGCTTTTTTTAATCCCTCTAAAATATGCGCTCTATCTTTCGCTTTTTGTAGTTCATATTTTGTTCTTCGTGTTACAACTACCTTTCTATGTTTTATGTAATAATCTAAAACGGATTTTAAATTTAAAATTTGCGGTTCAATTCCATCTACCAAGGCTAACATATTAACATTAAAATTTTTCTGCAAATCTGTTAAAGAATAAAGTCTATTTAACACTTTTTGAGGAAATGCGTCCTTTTTTAGGTCAATCACGATCCGTATTCCCTCTTTGTCAGATTCATCTCTTAAATTTCTAATTCCTTTTATTTTTCCCTCTTTAACTAAAAAAGCAATCTTTTCTAAAAGAGAGGCTTTGTTAGTAGCATAAGTCATTTCCGTTACAATAATTTGAAACTTTCCTTTTTTATTTTCTATAATTTCAGCTTTTGCTCGTGTAACAATTCTTCCTTTGCCTGTGGCATAAGCCTCTAAAATATCCTTTTGATTATAAATAATTCCTCCCGTAGGAAAATCAGGACCTTTAATAAATTGCATTATTTCCTCCACTGTCGCCTCCGAATGATCAATAAGATATACTATAGCATCTACCAATTCATTTAAATTATGAGGTGGTATATTAGTAGCCATACCTACGGCAATTCCCATAGTTCCATTTAATAATAACTGGGGAAGTTTAGCAGGTAAAACAGAAGGTTCTTGGTGAGTTCCGTCAAAATTAGGAACAAAATCAACTGTATCTTTTTCAATATCTAACAACATTTCTTCCGCTATTTTTTGCAATTTGGCCTCTGTGTAACGATATGCCGCTGCGCTATCTCCATCCATAGATCCAAAATTTCCTTGTCCCCAAATTAAAGGGTAACGTAAAGAAAAATCTTGAGCTAAACGCACCATAGAATCATAAACTGCCATATCTCCATGAGGATGATATTTTCCTAATACTTCCCCCACCACTGTAGCCGACTTACGAAATTTTGCATTAGATTTTAATCCCGTTTTCCACATAGAATATAAAATTCTGCGATGCACCGGTTTAAGGCCATCTCTCACATCTGGCAAAGCACGTGCCACAATAACACTCATAGCATAATCTAAATAAGATTGTTGCACTTCTTTAGTTATAGGACGAATTTGAATATTTTCTTTTGTATTGTTTATATCACTTTTCATTTTCTTTAAATTATTTGATACATAAATTATTAGTATTCTTTCATTTAATTAGCTTTTACTAAATAAGTTTAACACAATTTTCTTTAAAAATAAAGAGTTAACATAAAACAATTACTTTATATAGATAGCTCTACTAAACTTTCAGTTGATTTCCCTAAATTCAACTTTAAAATTTTTCAAAGAAAGATTGAATTATGAGAATTTTTTCTTTTCAAGTAGTTTTTAGTTTGTTATTTATTTTTTAAAAAACTATACACATCTCATTTTAATTAAAGTTTATAAAACAAAAAATCAGGATACTAATCCTATTTTTATAAAAAAACATTAATTTTATTAGAATTAAAATAAGTAGTTAAAACTTTAAAAAACTATAAACTATAAACTTATATTTTTTTAAAATCTCTTCTGGCTATTTAAATGGATATTTAAATAGCCAGAAAAACTTGCTTATTATTTAACTTATTTTTAATTTTCATTTAAATTATTAATTTTGGTAAATCCTAATAAAAAAATTATAATGTGTTTTATCATTTTTTATTGAATTATTAAAAATTAAAAATTAAAACAAATATAAATTTTTCTTATTGTTATTTTTTGTTTGAATCCAAATTAGAATCTACTGGCATAGGTGGAATTACTTCGTTATTTTTACTTGATTCTAAAACTGCTGGCGGTTTAGGTTTACTATGCTTAATTGCGTTTTCTAAATTTCCATTATTATACAAAATAAAAAACAATACCATTATTAATAATAAGTTTACTAGAGATAAAATCAGACTTATAACAGCTTTATTTATATTCATATTTTTTTATTTTTTAATTTAATTACTTATTTATGAAATTTGATTTTCTACTAATTTTTACTGCACTCTCAGACAAATAGCCACTGTCCAAAGATAATAATTATTAAACTTATGATAAGGATCATCATCACAATAATGAATATAACAACCATTATGATCAGGTGTCATTCTAACTTGAAGTACATTATCTCTTTCCCAGTTACTATTAGGATACTTATCATAATAATAAGCAGAATTAACATTTATATCACTATACGTTACAATTCTATTTAAATTTCCTGAATAATAAGCACAATTTACTAATATTTCATCAGAATGGCAATAAACATAACCAGCATCAACGTTATATGTGTTTCTTACAACTGTAATTCTATTGGAATATCTAATATTTCGTATTAATTTTCCCGAACCACCTGGAGTAGGCCAACTACTGCGACAATCACTACCAATACATAACTGATCACCTTTTACTGCTCCAGCTACATCCAATTTCTTACTAGGAGAAGATGTTCCTATTCCAACATTATCATTGTTATCACCTATTTGAATGTTTCCATGATTAGTATATAATTGAAAATTGCTACCATTATGACGTATATACCCTATATTATTATTACTGCTACTTCTAACTAAGAGCTGATTTCCTGATACAATATCCAAAGGAGAACTAGACATCACATGACCTGGCGTGCTAATAAACAAATTAGAGCTTCCTTGAGTTATTGTTGCTGTATAAATATGATTATTATGTTCTCCAAAAAGAATTATTCTTCCGTCATTAGAATTATTACCAGTCGCATGATTATATCCCACATACAAACTAGTTGTTCCTCCATTTAAATTTCTAATTATAGCATTATTCCTTACTATTAATCCATTAACATAAGCTCCTGACGAATTTAAATAAAGACTACCTTCTTTATATTGACTATTGTTACTTATATTAATGGGTGCCAATAGATTACTCGTAGGAGGATCTAAAGAAGGTTCTGTCCAAGCTACTACAAACTGGATTGAAATTCCAAGCATTATCCCTATAATTATCACTCCTCCCCAATATTTGATTTTTCTTTTAATTTTTTTCATACTTTTTTTTATTTAAATTAATTTATAAAACTAAATAATAAAGAATAAATATTATTCATTTTTAAATTTTTCATTCAATAGTTTTTGTGTTTCTTCATCTATACCATTATCACTAGTATTATTTTCTGTAGTTTTTGAATTATTTTCCGTTTTTTCATTCAATAGTTTTTGTGTTTCTTCATCTATACCATTATCACTAGTATTATTTTCTGTAGTTTTTGAATTATTTTCCGTTTTTTCATTTGAGATTTTATTAACATTTTTCATTTGTTTTCTCTGAATAATTTCTTTTGTTTGTAAATATTCACTCGCTCCTTTTTTAAAAACAACCAAAAAAATAGAAAAAGCTATTATAGCTATGACAATAATTAAAACAGCTATAAAAAAATTTTTTTTATTAGCTGTAATGCTGCCCTTTAAAAATTCCATATTTTTTGTTTTTATTTTTAATTACTTACTTAAAGTATTATATTCAATTTACATTTACATGTTATATATAAAATTTTACGACTAATATAATTATAAAAAAAACGTAATACTTGTCAACTTTTTATTTTTATTCCCCTCTTTGATAATTTTCAAAATTTTTATCATTCTTATTCTGAGTATTTTTTTGATAATCTTGAAAAGGAGGACGCACTAAACTATTTATTTCATTTACCCTTGTAACATTGTCTTTATTTTCAACAGAAACATCGTTTATTTCTCCTAATTCTAATTTTAAAGAAAAAATCCAGATAATTATAATTATTATCATTGATATAGCCACTGCTCCATAAACATATCTCAATCTAATGTGTTCTGGCTTCTGACGAATTTCTTCTATTTTTTTACTAATTCCCATAATTTTATTTTAAGCTCTCATTAATACTATCTCCATATTTTTTTCTGCTAAATCTTTTTTCTTTAAACTAATTTTATTAACTTTTTCTTGAGGACAATTACCCATTTCTCCACAAAATTCTTTTTCGTCAGCAATGTCAATCTTTAATCCCTTAACCTTATAATGCATAGGAATGATAAGATGTGGTTCAACTTTACGAATTAGCATACTGGCTTCTTTTCCGTCAATAGTATATTTACCTCCAATAGGTACCATAAGAACATCTACCTCCCCTAACTTTTCTCTTTGCTCTGTAGATAAATCTGTTCCCAAATCTCCCAAATGAACTAATTTTATATTTTCTGTGTTTAAAACAAATATAGTGTTCCTGCCTCTTTCCTTTCCATTTTCTTTATCATGAAAACTATCTATTCCGATGATATCAACTTTTTTTACGGAATACTCTCCAGGAGTATCTAATACCAACAATTTATCATTTTTTTCTTTAGGTTTAATTGCTGAAACATTGTGATGATCATAGTGCTTATGAGTGCATAAAACTAAATCAGCTTTTCCTGTGGGCGGTCTTAAACCAATACTTTTCTCAAAAGGATCTAAAAAAATTACAACTTCTTGTGTGGCCCTACCCTCTGGTTTAGTTGTTATCTTAAAACAAGAATGGCCATAATATTGTATGTTCATAATTATAACTATAAAAACTTATCAAAAAATTAATTAGCAATAAATTAATAACAACATTTAATTAATTTATTTCATTAATGTATTATAGCAGTTTTTTTGAGAAAAGCTAGTTGTTGTGATATACTTTTATTATAATACTTTATTTAATTTATGTATAAAATAAAACTACATTCTTGGTTTGATTGGTTTTTTATTGGTATTTTTTCAGCCATATTAGGATTTATTAGTGAAATTATTTTTTTGAATATTTTTTACAAAACTTCAGAAATAGAAAACATAATCCAATTCAATTTTTTAAATTTTTTCTTCTTTTTTTCTATTTTCATAGAGGAAATTACTAAAATTATTTTTGTTTATCTTTATTTAAAAACACATCAGAAAAACAAATTGCCTGTTTTTTCCGCTAGTTTCTTGAGTGGGATAGGTTTTGCTTTTTTAGAAACAATTTTATTGTATTATAAAAATACAACCATTACATTTTTTCCTCTTATATCTATTTATTTTGTTCATATTATTACTTTCTCAGTAGCTATCTTTTTTTTGAGGCAAAAACAAAATTTAACTGAAATAATCAAAGCATTGATTATTACTCTACTCATTCATTCTGTTTATAATTTAATAATTTTTTATTTTTAACATTGAAATAATCATCAAAATTATCCACATTAAATTTTATTTACTTGCTTTAATTTTTAAATTATAATAAAATTAAATTAAGCTTTAAATTTAAAAAAGTAAGTAAATTATATAATTAATATTTCTGTAAAAAAACAAATACAGAAATCTAAACATATGACAAAAACAAAGAGATCATTTTTTGAAAAATTAACTGGCAGTAAAAAAATAGAAGATGATGAAACTTTAGAAGAAATGGAAAGTATGGATATTTTTTCTGAAGATGAGGAAACAGAAGTAACTATTCCAGAAGAAGAAACTACGATAGAAGAAAACAATCAATGGAAAAACAAAAACGAATTAAAAGAAGAATTAGAAGAAGATGATAATGATGGAGAAGGACAACTAACTATTGATGTTTATCAAACTCCTGAAGACATTATTATTAAATCAACTATCGCTGGTGTCAAACCAGAAGATTTAGATGTATCCATAAATAACGATATGGTAACAATAAAAGGAGAACGAAAATTAGAAGAAGAAGTTTCACAAGACGATTATTATTATCAAGAATGTTATTGGGGAGCTTTTTCTCGTTCTGTTGTTTTACCTACAGATATATTAGCTGACAAGGCTGAGGCCTCTCTAAAAAACGGAATTCTCACTATTAAATTACCCAAAGCGGCTAAAGATCAAACTAAAAAAATTCAAGTGCGTGGTTTTTAGATTTTGGGAATCCTTTTCAAAAAATAAAAAATATCAAAATCCTTAAAACTTAATCTAAATAATTTTAATTCTAGAAATATATTTTATGTTTGACAAAATGAAACAAATTTATCAAATGAAAAAAATGATGGAAAATATTACAGCCACTGAAGATTATAAAGGTATTAAGATAACCGTTAACGGAGCTATGCAAATAATAAATATAGAAATCAGTGATCAAGCTAAACAATCCTCAGACTTAGAAAAAAATCTTCGTAAAGCTATTAATAGAGCTACTAAAAATATACAAAAGAAATTACAAAAAGAAATGAAAGAAGGAAATGTTCCTAATTTATTCTAGAAACAAAAAAATCTGCCTAAAGCAGATTTTTTTGTTTCTGTTTTTTAATAATTTAAATAAAAACTATGAATATTTTTAAAGCTTACGATGTACGTGGTATTTATCCGCAAGAAATTAATGAAAAATTAGCTTATTTAATAGGAAGAGCTACAGCACAATTTCTAAAAGCCAAAAAAATAGCCGTGGGTAGAGATATTAGAAAAAGTAGCCCTCAGCTTTTTAAACATTTAGTTAGAGGGATAAATCAAGAAGGAGTTAATGTTTACGATTTAGGACTTATTACTACGCCTATGCTTTATTTTGCTTCAGGAAAATTAGATGTGGAAGGAGCTATTATGATTACTGCTTCTCATAATCCTGCCCAATATAACGGAATGAAATTTTGTCGTAAAAAAGCTATTCCTATCGGAGCGGAAAGTGGTTTACAAGAAATTGAGAAAATGGTTTTAGAAAATAATTTTAATAATAATTCCGTCCAGAAAGGAAAAATTGTTTCTTATGACATCAAAGAAGAATATTTTAATTATTTTTCTTCTTTTTTAAAAATACACAATCAATTATTCAATCTTTCCATTGATCCAGCTAATGCAATGGGTATTTTAGAATTAGAATTCTACCAACGTTTTCCTCAAAATTTTAAAGTTCAAACTATTTACGCTAATTTAGATGGGAAATTTCCTCATCACGAAGCTAATCCATTAAAAACAGAAACGCTTCACGATTTACAAAAAGAGGTAATAAAAAATAAATCTGATCTAGGTATCGCTTATGATGGAGATGCTGATAGAGTTGGGTTTGTAGATGAAAAAGGAGAAATTATTCCTATGGATGCCATAACTGCTCTTGTAGCTAAAATAATATTAGAAAAAAATCCTCACGCTAAAATACTTTATGATTTACGTTCTTCCATGGCAGTAAAAGAAATAATTGAAGAAAATGGTGGACAAGCCATAGAATGTAGGGTAGGACATGCTTTTATTAAAAAACAAATGCGGGAAGAAAAAGCTATTTTTGCGGGAGAATTATCAGGACATTATTATTTTCAAGAAAATTATAATGCAGAAGCCACACCTTTAGTTATATCTTATTTGTTTAATTTAATGTCAAAAACTAAGAAAACCATTTCACAATTAGTTGATGCTTATCATCGTTATTACCACACAGGAGAAATTAATAATAAAGTTAAAAATAAAGATAAGGTTTTAAAAACTTTAGAAAAAAAATATTCCACTGGAAAAATTAGTTTTTTAGATGGTATTAAAGTTAGTTTTTGGAAACAACCGCAAGGACAACGTTGGTGGTTTAATGTCCGCCCTTCCAATACAGAGCCTATATTAAGATTAAATTTAGAAGCTGACAACAAGGATCTTATGGAAAGAAAAAAAAAAGAAATTTTAAAAATTGTTACTCAATAAAAAAACTTCCTTTTCAGCAAAGTTAGTTTTAATAACTCTGCCTAAAGGAAGCAATAATAATCAATTTAAAATTTTTTTAACCTCCATAGGTAATAAGGAGATAAAAAATTCTTTAGAAATAAAACAAATTCCCTGGCCATCAGCCCAATTTTTATAATGATCTAAGGAACTGATCATTATAATGGACATTTCTGGAAAATGAGCTTTTAAGTATATAATTAGCTCTTTTCCGTTCATAACAGGCATCTCTGTATCTGTTATGATCAAATCAAAACTATCCTCTTTAATTTTATCCAAAGCTTCTTTGCCATTTTCAGCAAAGAACAACTCAAATTCACCTAAAAGTATCTCGGCAAATTCCCTCCAAATACTATCATCGTCTACAAACAAAATTCTTTTTTGCGCCATCTAATACAACCTCCTTAATAATGTTTAATAATATTTATTTTACAAAAAACCATTAAAATTGTTGCAAAAAACACTCATTTTGTCAACGACAATAAATACTTTTATTATTTTATATAAATTATTCTAGTTTAAGAGAAAGTAATTTAGAAACCCCATTATTTTTCATAGTAACTCCATAAATAAAATCTGCTTGCTCCATAGTTTCTCTATTGTGTGTAATAGCAATAAATTGTGTTTTAGAAGAAAGTTCTTTTAAGATCTTACCAAAACGACGAGAATTTGATTCATCTAAAGCTGCTTCCACTTCATCTAACACTACAAAAGGAGGTGGATTGTAAGCAATGATAGCAAAAAGAAGCGCGATAGAAGTTAGAGATCGTTCTCCTCCTGATAACATAGAAAGATGTTTGATTTTCTTTTGAGGAGGAAAAACCTCTATTTCAATTCCTGTTTCTGGTTTAATTTTTTTCTTTTGATTGTTATTTTTTTCTTGAAAATATTTTTTTTCTTCATCACTATTTTTACTTTCATTGTCATTTAAATCTGGTTTATTTTTTTTCTGCACTAATACTAATTGAGCTTTTCCGCTTCCAAAAATAATTCTAAAATATTTATTAAATTCTTGATTAACTTTTTGAAAAGTTTCTTGGAAAGTTTTGTTTATTTTTTCATCCATTTCTTTAATTACTTCCCTTAAAGAACTAACTGCTTTTTCAATGTCCTCTTTCTCTTTAAAAAGAAAGTTAAAACGTTTTTCGGTTTCTTCATATTCTGCTTTAATGGAATGATTTATTTCTCCTATTTTTTCTTTTTTGATTTTTAGTTGAAAAACTTTTCTTTCTAAATTTTCTTCATTTATTTTTTCTAAAATATTTATAAGATTTTGAGGACTTTTGCCTAATTCTCTTTGAATTTCTTTTTTTAAATCTTCTTCTTTCACGTCTAAACGAGCTAAAGAAATTTTTAAGTCATTAAAATCATCTTTTAATTGTCGCAATTCTCCTTGTTCTTGATAAAACTTTTCTTCTAACACGAAAAATTGCTGACGTTGTTTTTGAATTAATTCTTCTTTTTCTCTTATTTCTTTTCTTATTTTTTCTATTTTTTTTCTGTTATCTAAAATATTTTGAGAAAAAACTTTTTGCTTTTTCTTCCAATTATTTAAAATCTGTTTCAATTTATTAATCTCTTCTAAGTTTTCCGTTTCTAAATCTATTTCCCTTTTTCCTTCCTTAAGTTCTGACAATATACTCTGCATTTCCTTTTCAATTTTTTTAGCTTCCTCTTTTAAATTATTCCAATCTTTCTCATTTTTAGCTTCTTTTATTTTTTGAAAAAAAGTCTGTTGTTTTTGAAAAAAATCGTTCCAACGTTTTTTAAAATAACTTAAATCCGCTGGAATAATAGTTTTTTGAGAATAGTTATTTATTTTTTCCTTGATTAAATCTATTTTACCTTCACTTATCATTAAATCTCTTTCAGCTTCATTAAGTTTTTGTTGAAAAATTTTTTCTTCTTTTTTTAGTTTTTCTTCTAAAGTATCTTGCTTATATTCTTGAGACAATGATTTTAAATCATCACTAATTTTATCTACTTCTCGTTGTTTATTCATTAAAACGCTACTAGCTATTTGTTTTTTTTCTAAATATTGTTTTTTTTCTAAATATAATTTTTTCCAACGATAACTAAATAATTTTTCTTGTAAAATTTTTAATTCTTTTGAAATCTTTTCTTTTTCTTCCAGTTTTTTATTCTGTTTTTTTAAGTGAGAAAGTCGTGGTTTGATTTCTTTAAGCAGATCTTCTATTCTTAATAAATTAAACAAGCTATCTTCTAATTTTTTTTCAGCTCTTTCTTTTTTGATTTGAAATTGTTTTACGCCAGCAGCTTCTTCTAATATATTTTTTCTTTCCCATGGGGTAGCATTCAGAATAGCATCTGTCATTCCTTGATTCATAACTGAATAATTTCCCTTTCCTATTCCCGCTTTAGCTAATAAATCCACAACATCTAAAAGACGCGATCTGCTTTTATTAATAAAATATTCCGCTTCACCAGAACGAAAAAGTTTCCGTGAAATAATTATTTCTTTAAAATTTAAAGGAATTTTTTTATCTTGATTATCTAAATATAAAGTAACTTCTGCTACATTTTTAGATGTCTTACCGTTAGAACCAGCAAAAATTATATCTTGAGAACTTTTTCCTCTAATTTTTTTTAAAGATTGTTCACCCATCACCCAACGTAAAGCATCTGCTATATTAGATTTTCCTGATCCATTAGGACCAACAATAGCTGTAAGGGATGGCCGTTTTTGATTATTCTGCAAAGAAAAAATTAAACTAGTTTTATTTGCAAAAGACTTAAAACCATTAAGTTCTATCTTTTTGAGAAACATAATTTAATATTTTTAGAAAAACAATTTCATTTTACACTATTTTCTTAGAAAAATAAACATAATATTGTGTATAAAATAATCACTTTGCAGATTGCAGATATCCTTATTAAACTTTTAACTTAAAACTTAATTTTTCAAAAATATTTTTTATTTTTCAAAACCTATTTTTCTTCTGGCTATTTAAATATCCATTTAAATAGCCAGAAGAAAAAATTTATCATTAAAGAAAATATTAAAAGAAGAGAAGGATTGCCTTCTCTTCTTATCTTATTTTATTTAAAAAGAAAATTACACAAGGGGGATTAGCCCTTGGCGGTAGCAATAAAAAGATATGCTACCTTAGATGATGGATCACCTCCTTTCATAAACCACTTTTTGTTTTTTGAATTTGAAACAAATAAGTTTTTTTGAAACTGAAACAAGATCCATCTTAACCTCCTTTTTTTTCTTTTTTGAATTTGATAATGCTTGTCAGCATAATTCTTATGCCAACTTCTCATTTTTCCTCCTTTCTTTTGTTTTTTAGTTTTTTAAAAAACTAAAGAATCCTTGTAAAACCTTCTGTCTTATTGTTATCTTACTATTGCAAATAACTATTGATATTCACACCCATCTTTTCTAACACAAATTTATAAACTATAAAAGTTAAGATAAATAAACTTAACGAAACAATCCAACGGAATTTTTTTCTATGTTTCTTATGTATAATTCTATCTTGATTTTGAATTTTGTCCATTAACTCATCTCCAAATTGCACAGAAACAAAAGTTCCTATAGCCGAAAGAAAAATAATAATCCAAAAAGGAACGGGATTACTTAAAATATAATAAAAAAAATCTAACAATTTAGTTTTTAAATAAAATTCTGAATGAAAAAAGAAAAAATAAAAATTTAAGCTAATTGCTATTAACCACACTACACTTTCCACAACTATCATCCTTATTTTTAAAATTAATCTTAAGGGAAAATCAATTAAAAAACCCGCGTCAGCAACTGGAGTGCATAAAACAAAAAAGGACCAACTTAAAATGGTAATAATTAGTCCTTGTTGATAGCCATATTTCCAGGAAATAAAAAAGAAATAACCAATGAAAATTAAAATAACCAATGAAAATTTTAAAAGCGCTTTTCTTTTTGTTTCGTGTTTAATAAGATGTTTCGTTTTTATTTTTTCTGCTCTTAGTAACATAAAAATAAAAAAATAGTGCTTAGGTTTTCAGTATGATTAAAAATTAATTAAAATTAATTATAAGTATAATTTGTATTAACTAAAAGCCCTCATAATTACGCATAACCATATGACTTTCTATCTGTTTGATAATTTCAATTACAACAGCTACAACTATTAAAATACTTGTTCCTCCTACCGTCATTACATTGCCAATATTAGTAATAGATTGGACTATTAAGGGCAACACAGCTATGGCGCCTAAAAAAATAGATCCAGAAAGCGTGATACGATTCATAATCTTATTAAGATATTCTTCTGTTGGTTCTCCTGGTCTAATTCCAGGAATATATCCTCCCTGTTTCTGTAAATTTTCAGCTATTTTCTGTGGATCAAAAACTACAGCTGTATAAAAATAAGTAAAGGCTACCACTAATAAAAAGTACATCGTGCCATAAAATAACTTATTTTGAAACAGATTACCTATGGATTGCGCTAAATGAGCTACAGTGGGATTATGCGCATGAGACAAAAAATTAGCAATTACTCCCGGAAAAAGCATAATGGAAATAGCAAAAATAATTGGAATAACACCAGCTTGATTAACTCTTAAGGGTAGATGGGTGCTAGTTCCCCCGCTCATTTGTGAGCCATGTACTCTTTTAGCATAAGAAACTGGAATATCTCTTTGTCCTTCATTAACAATTACTACACCTATTACTGTAGCAATAGCAATCATTAAAAAAAGAATATAACTAAAAACTTCTGTGGAATCAAAAGTGCTCATTAAACGAGAAATTCCACTAGGCAATCCAGCTACAATACCCGCGAAAATTATTAAAGAAACTCCGTTACCTATCTCTTTTTCGGTAATTAGTTCTCCTAACCAAGTTAAAAAAACTGTTCCCGCTGTTGCAATAATTATAATTTCCGTAGTTTGCATTAAAGATAAAAGACCTAAAACATGTTGAGTTTTTAATAAGGTAATCATTCCAAAGGTTTGAATAATAGCTAAAGGAACAGTTAGCCAACGTGTCCACATATTAAATTTTTCTCGTCCTGCTTCTCCCTCTTCCCTGTTTAATTTATCTAAAGCTGGAATTACCATAGTTAAAATTTGCATAATGATAGAAGCAGTAATATAAGGTCCAACACCTAAAAGCACAATGGAAATACTTTTTAATCCTCCGCCTGAAAACATATTTAACAATCCCAAAAATTGATTTCCTTCAAATAATCTTTTTAATTGTTCTAGATTTACTCCTGGCAATGGAATGTTAGCCGCTAAACGAAAAATTACTAAAAGAAATAATACAAAAAATATTTTTTTTCTTAGTTCTTTTACTTTAAAAACTAAAGCAATTTTTTCCCACATATTTTAAAATTAAAATTTTATTTTTGAAAAACAAGATTATCTTTTAGCCCACTGAGGAGCACGACGAGCTTTTTTGAGACCAGCTTTTTTTCTTTCCACTTTACGCGCATCTCTGGTAAGAAAGCCCTCTGCTCTTAATACCTTTTTGAAATTATCATCATACTTCACTAAAGCCCTAGCTATACCTAAACGAATAGCTTCAACTTGACCTCTAAGACCACCCCCTTTTACTTTCGCATCTACTTTAACTTTTTCTAATAATCCTGTTACTCGTAGAGGATCTTGAAAAATATTTTGATATGATAAAAGAGTAAAATATTCTTTCATTTCTCTTTTATTTACTAAAAATTCTGATTTTTTTTCTGAAAAATAAATTCTTACTTGCGCAACTGCTGTTTTTCTTCTTCCTAGTCCATAAAAGTATTCTTTCTTCTTATTTTCAGTTGACTTAACTTTTTTTTTCTCTTTTTCTTTCTTAGTTATTTTTTTCTCTTTCATAAAATTTTAGTTAACTTATTTTTTTATCAATCTTATGAGGATGCTGTTCATTTTTATAAATCAATAATCTTTTTAAAAACTTCGCCTGCAATTTATTTTTTGGCAACATTCCTTTCACTGCTTTTTCAATAATCTTCCTAGAATCATTTTTTAATTGATCACGGAAAGTAACTTCTTTTAATCCTCCAGGATAACCGCTATAATGGTAATATTTCTTACCTTTCTCTTTATTACCTGTTACCCTTACTTTATCAGAATTAATTACTACAACCCAATCTCCTTTATCTTCGTTGGGAGTAAAATCAACTTTTTGGCGACCACTCAAAACTTGAGCAATTTCCACAGCTACTCTTCCTAAAATTTTCCCTTGAACATCAAATTGATAAAATTTTCTTTTCATAGATTTTTAAATTATAAAATTTCTAACATAGCCATTTTAGCAGAATCGCTTCTCCGAGGAACTAATTTTACTATTCTAGTATATCCACTAGAACGTTTTTTAAATCTCTGATTAAACTTATCATCCATAAGTTTTTTCACAGCTTTAGTGGCTACTTTGTTTCTTAAATTTCTTATAATTATCACTCTTTTATCTGGAAATTCTTGATATTGCTTTACTTTTGTTACTAACTTATCAAAAAGTGGTTTTATTTCTTTAGCTTTAGCTTCTGTAGTTATAATTTTTTCTTCCATTATTAAACTAGTCAACAAAGTTCTCTTTAGAGCAACTCTTTGTCGGCGAACACGACCTAGTTTTCTTCCTTTTCTTAAATGTTGCATAAAACTTTTCTTACTTATTAGAATTTCAAAACATTAATATAAACTAATTATTTTATTCTTGCTTTAAAGTAAAACCAAATATACCAATAGCTTTACGAATTTCTTTTACTCCTTTATCACCTATGCCTTCTATTTGTTTTAAATCATTTTCTGTCATAGCAACTAAGTCTTTTACTTTTTTAATTTTAGCTATTTCTAATATATTAAGTGTTCTTTTAGAAATATTTTTCAAATCAACCACTAATGTTTCTAGAGCATCTTTTTCCTGTTGTTGATTATCTTTTTCTTTTTTATTTTGATGCTCTTTTTCTTCTAAAAGAGTCTGCTCCATATCTTCTTCCACTAAATCATCAGCTACATTTATTTCTTTTAAAGCAGAAAATTGCTGAACTAAAATATCTACTGCTTTATTAAAAGCATCCTCCGGATTAATACTACCATCAGTAACAATTTCTAGCTTTATTTTATCATAATCCGTTCTTTTTCCTACACGCATATTGCTTACTTGATAATTTACTCTTTTAATGGGAGTATAAATCGCATCAATCTCTATAACACCAATTTCTTTTTCCTTCTTTTCTTGTTGTTCTACTGGCATATATCCTAACCCTCTTGTAATTTTTACATCCATTTCTAATTCTGCTTTTTTATCTGTTAAGGTGGCAATAACTTGTTCCGGATTAACTACTTTAATTCCGCTTGGTAATTTAAAATCTTTAGCTGTTACTACTCCTTCTCCTTTAAATTTAAGGCTAGCTTCCCAGGTTTCATCAGAATTTTCAACAGATAATCTTACTTTTTTAAGATTAAGAATTATTTGAACTACATCTTCCATTACTCCTTTTAATGTAGAAAATTCATGTTGCACTCCTTTAATTTTTACAGCAGTAATGGCTACACCCTCTAAAGAAGATAACAATACTCTTCTTAAGCTATTTCCTAAGGTAGTTCCATAACCAGGATAACATCCTTCTATAATAAATTCTCCGGTGTTTTCTCCTGTGGAAATAGTTTTAATTTTTTTGGGAAGTGATACCTCCATAATAGTTGAGATAAGTTGTACCCAGATTAATTTTAATCACTTGTAAAAATCTGTGTCCAATTATCTAAATTAATTATCTTGAATAGAATTCTACTATTAATTGAGCGTCAACTTTGATGCCAATATCATCAATGTTAGGCTTTTTTAATATTTTTACTTCATTTTTACTTTCATCATAAACCATCCAAGCCGGTAAATCTTTTTTATTCTGTATGAATTCTTGACGACTTTTAATAAATTTTTTCTGTTCTTTGTTTTTCTTAACTTTAATCATATCACCTTCTTTAACTTCATAAGAAGGAATATTCATTTTTTTATTGTTTACAGTAAAAAAATTATGGCTAACTAATTGCCTTGCTTGACTACGAGAATCAGCCCAACCTGCTCTGTAAATCACATTATCTAATCTCATTTCTAAGCGTTGCATTAATAAATCTCCTGTAACTCCCTCTCGTGTCATTACTTCGTCAAAATGTTTCTTGAATTGTTTTTCTAAAACACCATAAATTCTTTTCACTTTTTGTTTAACAGCTAATTGACGACCATATTCACTCAAATTACGTGCAACCTTTTTTCCATGCACTCCTGGTGGATAATTTTTTCTTACCATCGCACATTTAGGGCTAAAACAACGCTCTCCTTTTAAAAAGAGTTTTTCCCCTGCTCTTCTGCAACGTTTACATTTTGAATCTAAATCTCTAGCCATAGATATAAAATACAATTAAATCTTTTTATTATTTTATTTACTTTATACTTAACTTACTTGTTACTTGTTTTAATAATATTATAAATTATAAAAAATTATAAATTTTAAGTTTTTTCAGCTGCAGGACGTCTTCCACTTCCCATTGTTCGCCTCACATTTCCTCTCACTGTCCTTGTATTAGTTTTAGTTCTTTGTCCTCTTGCGGGTAATCCTTTTTGATGACGACTTCCTCTATAACTACCTATTTCCTTTAAACGTTTAATATTCATTTTAATAATATGCTTTAATTCGCCTTCCACTCTATATTTTTTTTCAATTTCATCTCTTAGCTGATTGATTTCTTGATTAGTTAAGTCTTTAGCGCGCTTATCTTTGTTAATAGCTAATTTATCTAAAATTTTATTACTAGTAGAACGACCTATACCATAAATATAAGTTAGAGAGATTTCTATTCTTTTGTTGTCGGGAATATTTACCCCAGCAATTCTTGCCATTATTTTCTTTTATTTAATTCTTAATTTTAAATTTAAAATAAACAATAATTTAATTTAAACTCTTCTGGGTTTCCTTGGGCGACACCCATTATGCGGATGAGGAGTAATATCTTTAATAGAAAGGATATTTAAACTGCAATTAGCTAAACCACGAATAGATGCCTCCCTTCCTCCTCCAACACCTTTAATATAGACATTTACTTCTTGTAATCCATATTTTTTTACTTTTTCAGTTACATCATTAGCCACTTGTGTAGCTGCATAAGGAGTAGATTTTTTAGCGCCTTTAAATCCTAACATACCTGCGCTAGACCAAGCCAAAACATTTCCATTTATATCAGTGAGCGTTATAATTGTATTATTATAAGTACATTGAATATGGGCTTCTCCTTTTAAAACTTGTCTTTTTCTTTTTCCTCTTTTTTTACTTTTACCTTTATTAGCAACCGTACTATTATCAACCTCTTTTTCTTGCTTTGCTTCCATATCATTTTTTGCTTTATCATCATCAATTTTTTCTTGTTTTTTCATTTCATCAGTAGAAGTATTTTCTTTCTTTTCATCTTTTTCTTCTGCTTGAGAAGCAGAGATATTATTAGCGCTAGTTTTTTTTGTTGTATTCTTTTTTTCTTGTGTCATAATAAAAATAAATTAGAATTAACCTTGTCTTTGCTTATGTTTTGGATTAGAACAAATTACATAGAGTTTACCTCTTCTTTTTACAATCTTACACTGTGAACAAATTTTTTTTACTGAAGCTCTTACTTTCATAATATCTAAATAAAAATTATAAACGTTGAGTGATGCGACCTTTAGTTAAATCATAAGGACTCATCTCTAATAAAACTTTATCTCCTGGCAAAAGACGAATATAATTAACTCTCATTTTGCCTGAAATATGAGCTAAAATTTCATGTCCATTTTCCAATTTTACTTTAAATGTAGTGCTAGGTAAAGTTTCTACAATAGTTCCTTCTAATTTGATTATTTCTTTATTGGACATAATTTTACCTTAAACAACACAAAAATAGAGGAGCTTACTTCTAATCTATTCCTAATTCTTGAAGCTCAATAATATCACCTCTATTTTAAAATGAAATTTACTCTTTATTGTTTTTTGACAATTATGATTAGCTTAACAGATTTTATTTTTTTGTCAATAGTTTGCGCATTACATTACATATAAAAAACATCTAGTATTATAAAAACACATTAAAAATAAAAATTAGTAATATTTATTTATATTAAAAAACAATCAAAAAATAGTTTTATGGATTAAAAAAATTATAAATAATATTTACAAATTTAAATGAAAATAAAGTATTGTTTTATTTATAAAACTACTTATTCTTTGTTAGTATTTAAATTCTTTTTTATTTTTAAATTGTTTTTACGACAAATATTTTTTTCTTCTTCTGAAGTGCACCAATAGATATAAAAATCATGTAAAGCTATTCCTTTGTAGAATTTTTTGTACTCTGAATTTTTTCTAAAAAAATTATCTATTTTAAATAATTCTGTATAAATATACTGCCAATTATAACCATAATAGCTGGTTGTCTTGCTATTTTTTTGTTCTGTAATTTCTTGACCAATAACTAAAAAAGGGATAAATTTTAAATATTTTTTTTCTTGGTTTAATAAGGATAATTCTCTTTCTAAAATATTAATAACTCCATTATTACCAAAAGCGTAATTACGATACGCCATTATTACTAAATAAGATTTTGGATATTCTTCTAAAATATCTAATAAATGTTTAAAAATATTTTTCTTTTTTTTATTGTAAAATATATTTTCTCTAATATTATTTTTTCCAAACCAATATGGAATATCTATAGATAATGTTCCTGTATATTTTTTATTTAATAACTTTTGTTTTATCTCCTCTATAGTAGTTAGATAATATTCATAATATCTTGCTGAATTTAAAGAAAAATTATCTTGTTGATAAGGTTCAATATCAATATGTATCCCATCAAAATTAATTCTTTTATTATTTAATCCATTCAATATAAAATCTAATATTATATTAACTAAATAACGATGAGAAGGATTTGACCATTGCGGTCCACCAAAAAGAGCTTCTACTTTAATATTATTTTGGTGAGCTATTTTTACAAAATAATTTAAATTTTCAAAAATATTTTCTTGTTTTTGAATATCGCCAGCTTCATAAGCATCTAAAAAATTATCTACTCTTACAAAAAAAGTCCTTATTTTCTTTTTTTTCGCAAAATCAATTACCAGTTTTACATTTTCTGAATCATAAAAATACTCTTGCCATATCCATATTCCATAGATAAAATCATTATTAATATTAGAAACTTTAAAATTATTATCTTTTGAAGAAATATTTTTTTTCTTTTCAAAAACGAAAAAATTTTCTTTTAGAGTAAAAATAAAAAAAAATAAAAAGAGAAAAAAAATAAAGAAAAAAAATATTTTTGTCTTATCCATTGTTTTAGAGTTTATAAAAATCAAGCAATGATTAAATAAAAAGAAAAAGAAAAAAACATTAAAATTATTAATAAAACAACTAAATACTCTTTTATAAGATTTCTAGAAAGAACCAATTTATGCATATCTTTTTTAATATACAGATATTTCACTTTAAACCAATAAAAATAAGCAATAAATCTAGTAATTAGTTTAAAGAAATTATAAAAAGGAGATAAAACAACAATATAATAAGAATCTTTTCTTCCTGTCCTTATCCAAGAAATGTTCTCTAATATAAAATACAACAAAAATAGAAAAAATAAAACCGAAGTATGAAGAAAGAGATAAGGAGTTAAAAACATGCGCAATGGTTCAGTTAAAAAAATAAAAATTAAATAGGCCCTGTCAACTTTTAAAACAAAATGAGCTTTGGGTAAAAAAATACTTTTAAAAAATAAAAAAAGATTTTCATGAGTAGCCATTCCCCAGCTAAAAGATCTTTGCTTGAAAAGACTTTTCCAAGAATTAGGAACATCCGTGTGAACAGTAGAAGGATAAAAAGTAACTAATCCATTATTCTTTTTTTCTTTATATTTATTAAGTAAATGAACAAGCATGGTTCTTTGTTGGTCCTCTCCACCAAACTGACCAGAATGAAATGATTTTTGTATATCAATATCTTCTTTTAAGAAAAGTCCGATTGCTCCAGAAACATTAGAAACGGCTCCCACTTTACTTCTTAAAGCCTTACTGAAAAACATACTTTTTCTATATTCAAATATCTGAAGTTTATTTATTAAACTACCAGTTTTATTAGGCATCACATTAAAAGCTACTGCTCTATATTTTTTTTCTGTTATTAAATCAGTGGGAATAAATAAATCCTTTATATAAACATCATCATCCATAATTAATACTAAAGGAGTTTTTACATGGTTAACAGCTTTACTAATACTAAAAGCTTTATTTAGGTTTATTTTATTTTCTATCACTCTTACCCCCATTTTTTTAGCAATTTCCGCCGTTTTATCTGTTGATTTATCAGAAACAACAATTATTTGTTCAGGAGAAAACTTAGTTTTAGCTTGTTCTAAAGTTTTTTTAATAACTTTTTCTCCGTTATAACAAGCAATAACACAAGTTACTAACTTTAAATTTGATTTTAAGTTTTTGTTAATAAAATTCTTCTTTTTTCTTCTAAAAATATTCAAGAAAAGCATTAAACCATCGGTAGTCATAACGAATAAAATAATTGTCAGGAGAGTATGAATATTTTTTGTATTAGAAACATATATGTTAAAATAGAACAAAAAAACTAGAGTTATAAGAAATAAAAAAATAAAAGAAGACAAAATTTTATTTTGTATAAAATCTTTAAACAAAAAATTTTTATTTAAAGATTTCTTTTTGTTTAAAGATTCATTTTTACATAAATTGCACGAATTTATTGCTTTTTGTTTTTTGGTTTTTAAAAAATTATAATTTTGCTGGTGTTTAAAAAAGGAAGAGATCCAAATTAATCTTTCAAAAAGATAATTATTCTTTAAAAAATTTTTAAACAAAAAATATCCGTGTTCTGTTTTAGTGGAAACAAAAATTTCATAACAACAATAGTTAATATTTAAATATTTCTTTTCTTTATGAGTAACAAACACTTCTCTTACAAAAAAAGAAGAATTAAGATCGTCTAATAATTTAAAAAGAGCTTTTTGAAAATATTTAGTTCTTATAGGAAGCACATAAAAAACATATTTTTGAGTTTTTATTTTTGTTTTTTTAGTATAATAATTACTTTTTTCTTTCTGTGAAAAAATATCCTGTTTAACAAGACCGCTTCTTTTCCATTTTTGCCATTTCTCCTCCTTGCCTAAAAAAGACCCATAAAGAGATTTTACTAAAGCAATGTATTCTATTAAAGACATGCTATAATACATCATCCAGGCAACAGGAAAATATAAAAAAACCAAAATATTCTTTTTATCTGTTTTTATGGAAGTAAAAATAGCAAAAATAAAAAAACAAGAAGAAACAATAATTAATAATAAAAAAGATAAAAAATTTCCACTCATAAAGCTAAAAAATAAAAGAAAAGCCAAAAAAAACGGCTCAAAAAAAAGAGTGATTTCCATAAAAACCGAATAAGGCAGAGATATCCATGATAAAAATTTATTTTGTTTTATTTTTCTGTTAAAAAATAAATCCTTATGGAGATGAAAAATAACTTGATATCTCCCCCTCCTCCATCTTATTCTCTGTTTTACTAATGAAGAAAAAGTTTGCGCTCCCTCAGTTGTAACTAAAACATCAGGTAAATAAGTTATTTTCATTCCTTTTTTTTGAATGCGAACTGACATTTCTATATCTTCTGTTAAAGTGTTTGTCTTAAACAGCCCTACCTTTTTAAAAACCTCTCTTCTAAAAAAAGCATTAGCGCCACCGACTACATATAAACTATTCAATATATCATCTGCCTTTTTAAACATAAAACTTATCAGATATTCAAAATATTGAATTAATCCAAAAAAAGTATTGGTGTTTCCTATTTGAATATAACCGGCCGCAGCACTTATTTTAGGATCTTTAAATATTTCTACAGCTTTTTCTATAGCTTGTTTATCTATTAAAGAATCGGCATCAAGAGTCATAATGATTTCTCCTGAAGATTTTTTAATTCCACTATTTAAGGCTGCCCCTTTACCGCTATTTTTTTGTTTTATATATAATATTTTCTTTGAAGTAACATTCGTTTTATTAAAAATATCTAGAAAATTCAAAACAATTTCATGGGTTTTATCCGTTGAACCATCGTTTACTATAATAATTTCTAAATTATTATAAGTACTTTTCAAAACACTTTCAATTGTTCCAATAATTCCTTTTTCTTCATTCCAAGCAGGAATAATTACAGAAACTAAAGGATAATACTTTTTATTAGAAAATTTTAAACCACGAATATAATGATAAACATCAAAGAAAAAAGCTAAAGAAATATATATAGTTTGTCTTAATAAAACAAATAACACAACAAAGAGTATAACTTTTGCCAAAATAAAATTATTGCTTTCCTTAAAGTAAAAAGGGCGGAATGATAAATATATTATGATTATTGTTAAAATATAAAATAAAAATAATAAAAAAAATTTCTTTTGCATATTTAAAACTTTTGATTATTTTTTATTTTTTTTAAAGAAAAAATAATCAAACGACTTGATAAATATGATACATTGATAATAAAAATCATTGCTCCAAAAAAAATATAAATATAATCACTTATTAATTCAAACATATATTTTAATTTTAATAATATTTAAAAAATCAATGTAAAATTGTATCAATTATCTAATATTTGTCAAATATTGTAGAAGCATATATAACAAAATCTATTTAATAATTCTTGTTAATTATATTAAAATTAGATTAATTTTTAAAAGAAAAAATTAATCTAAAACCTTCTGGCTATTTAAATAGCCGAAGAACTAATAGGAAATATAAGAATATTTTTTTATGTTTTATTTAGAAAATAAATGTATTTAATTTTTTGACTGCTTCTCTAAATTTAGCTCCTCTGTGAAATTCATTGTTAAACAATCCAAAACTAGCTGCTCCTGGAGACAACAAAACCACATCTCCTTTATCTGCAATACGCGAAGCTAATTCTACGGCTTTATCCATTGTATCAACCACTTCAAATTCTTTATCTTTTTCTTGTAATATTTTTTTAATAGATAAGATTAATTTATCTGTGGCTGTTCCCTTCAAAAAAATTACTCCTTTAGTTTTTTCTATAATATCTTTAGCTAAATTATCAAAGTTTAAATTCTTATCAGTTCCTCCCGTAATTAAAATTATTTTTTCTGAAAAAGAACGCAAAGCAACTTGAACTGCCTCTGGAATAGTAGCAGTTGAATCATTGTAGTATTTTACTCCTTTAATTTCCTTTACTAATTCTAAACGATCAGGAATTTTTTTAATTTTTCTAACTGCCTTTTTAATGAGAGAAAGAGGAATACCTGCAGCATAAACAGCTCCAATAACCGCTAATAAATTAGCTTGATTATGCTTTTCTTTTATATTTATTTTTGAAAATTGAATTATTTTCTTTTCGTCTATCCCATTATTCAGATAAGCAAAATCTTTTTCTTTAAAAACACTAATAAATTGTCCCTTTTTATAAAGAGAAAAAGCTATTAGCTTTGAGTCGGCTTCCTTAACCATTTCTTTTACTAATTGATTATCTTCATTGTAAATTAACCAATCTTGAGAATTTTGATATAAAAAAATATTTTTTTTATCTGCTATATATTCTTCCATGTTTTTATAATAATTTAAATGATCTGGAAAAATATTGGTAATAATAGAAATGTGAGGACTTCGTTTTATTTTTTTTAAAGCAGATAATCTCCAACTGGACAATTCAAAGACAACCCATTCCGCTTTTTCGGTTTCTAATAATTTATCTAATACAGAAATTTGACTTATCCCCACTGACACTACTTTTTTTCCTGTTGCCCTTAAAATATCACTTATCATAGTAGCTACCGAAGTTTTACCTTTGCTACCAGTAACACCAATTATCGGAATTTTACATAATTGAAAAAAAAGACTGGAATCAGTTTCTACTACAACATTGTTTTTTAAAGCAATTTTTATATACTTATTATTCCAAGATATAACTGGAGTTTTAATTACCATATCAGTTTGAATAAAATCTTCTTTTCTATGTTGCCCTAAAACATACTCTATATTTTTAATATCAGCTAATTGTTGTAAGGATGGTCGCAGTTGATTTTTTGATTTAAGATCTGTTACAATAATTTTTTTTACTTCCTGCGTAGCTAAAAATTTTACAGTGCCTATTCCTCCTCCATGCAATCCCAAACCAAAAACTGTAACAGTTTTTCCTTTTAGAAAACTTTTATTCATCATAAAATTAAGTTTTTGTGATAATTTTTCCTTCTCGTCTAGAAAGATATTTTCTTTTAGCAATTACTATTTTACCATTAACTAACAAATATTCCACTCCTTTAGAATAATGATAAGGATCATTAGGCATAGCTAAGTCTTCTATCCTATTAGGATCCCAAATTACTATATCGGCAAAATTGTTTTTCTTCAATGTTCCTCTTTGATGAATATCATATTTTTTTGCTGGAAATCCTGACATTTTAAAAACAGCTTCTTCCCAGGTTAATAATTCTTGATTTCTTACATATTTGTTTAATATTCTAGGAAAAGTACCAAAAGAACGTGGATGAACTAATTCACCACTACTTTTATGTTTTTCATTATATCCAGCTCCATTGGAAGAAATAATTGATAAGGGGCATACTAACTCTTTTTGAATGTTGTTTTCACTTAAAACATTCATCATTGTAATTACTCTCCCGTTACTAGCTAAAAGAATGTCTATAATTGCCTCTTCCACAGATTTTCTTTGCGCATCAGCAATTTCACTCACTTTCCTCTTGGTTAAAGATTTATTTAAAGGAGAAATAGAAATTATAATATTAGAATAATCAATACTATTATTCATCATTTCTCTTACTACTCGGGAACGCATAAAAGGATCTCTCAATCTTTTTAACATCATTTTTCTACCTCCTTCTGCTACCCATTTAGGTAATAAAGCATACAACACTGATCCAGTCATTGTATATGGATACATATCAAAAGCTACTTTAATTCCCTTTCTATAGGCCTCAGCAATCATTTGTAATACCTCATCCATCATCTTCCAATTATCTTCTCCCATTATTTTAAGATGAGATATTTGTAAATTTACTCCTGTATTAGAAGCTATATCTAAAACTTCTTGAATAGAAGATAATATTCTTTCACTCTCTTCTCTAATATGAACAGCTAGAATTTTTTTTTCTTTAGCTACTACTTTTGCTACTTCAAATAATTCCCACTGGGAAGCTAATTGCGCATGGGTATAAACTAAACCAAAGGAAACACCTAGGGCTCCCTCTTTCAACGCTTTACGTAAAATTTTCAACATAACATTCATCTCTCCTTCTGTTAATTCTCCTCTATTATCTCCTTTAATACCTCTTCTTAATGTGGCGTGACCTACTAAAGTGGCAAAATTAGTAGCTAATTTAATTTTACTGATTTCATTAAAAAAATCTTTAACCGTTAACCAGTTTAAATTAAGAGAACTAATATCTATCCATTTTTGAATAGAACGAAACATATCTTCATTTAAAATTGGCGCCAAAGACGAGCCACAATTTCCACCTACAATTGTGGTAACACCTTGATATAAAAGACTTTCTAAATCTGGATTAATAAAAATTCTCCAGTAAGTATCCGAATGATTATTGACATCAATAAAACCTGGTGTTACATAATAACCTTCTGCATCAATAACCTTCTTCGCCTCTTCTTTTTCCAAATTTCCCATCTTTTTAATTCTATCACCAACAATACCAATATCGTTTCTAAACATATTTTTTCCTGTACCATCAATAACAACTCCGTTTTTTATAATAAGATCCAACATTTTTTAAAATAAAAGATTATTTTTTATTTTTGAAATTTTTTTATTAAATAATGAGCCATCTCTACTAAACGATTGCTATAACCCCATTCATTATCATACCAACCTATTACTTTCACTAAATTTTTATCCGTTACTTTTATTAAATCAGCTTGCACTATTACTGAATGAGGATTACCTACAATATCATGACTTACTAAAGGTTCTTCTGTAACTTCCAATATATTTTTTAATTCATTATTAGAAGCATCTATGAAAGCTTGAAAAATATCTTCTTTGGTTGTCTCCTGTTTTAATAAAACAGTTAAATCACTTACAGATCCAACTAGCGTAGGAACTCTAAAAGCCATGCCATCAAAACGATTTTCTAATTGAGGTAATGTTTTTACGGTAGCAATAGCCGCTCCTGTCGTAGAAGGAATAATATTTTGCGCTGCTGCTCTTCCTCTGCGCATATCTTTTTTAGAAATTCCGTCCACTAAAGATTGAGTAGATGTATAACTATGAATCGTTGACATTAAAGATTTTTCCACTCCAAAGTTATCATCTAATACTTTCATCATTGGAGCTAAAGAATTAGTAGTACAAGAAGCATTAGAAATAATATCATCTTCTTCTTTAATTTCATCAGCATTTACACCTAAAACAAAAGTTTTAATACTTTCATCTTTGGTAGGTGCAGAAATAACAACTTTTTTTGCACCCGCTTTTAAGTGTTTTTCAGCACCCTCTCTATTGGTAAAAAATCCTGTGCACTCTAAAACTACATCTATACCCATTTCTTTCCAAGGTAATTTTTCTGGATCAGGCTCAGCTAAAACTTTAATTTCTTTATCTCCTATTTTTATTTTACCTTCTTCCCATGAAACTTCATTTTTATATATTCCATAAGCTGTGTCATATTTTAATAAATAAACTAAATTTTCCAAACTACTTAAATCATTAATAGCCACCACTTCCATATCCTCTTTTTCTTGAATAATTTTTAAAACTGGCCGACCAATACGACCAAAACCATTAATAGCCACTTTAATCATATTTTTGTTTTTAAAATTTATTAGTTAAGCTAAAATCATTATATAATATTTTTTCAGGAATAACAACTTACTAAACATTAAATTACTATTACAATATAAAGTTATACAAACTTAATACAATATATTTTTTGATTTAATTAAATTGATGTCCACACTTTTTTATGTTCTCTGGCTGATATTTCCCAATTAAATTTTTGAACTTGCTGTAAACCTTTTTGAATTAACTTTTTTTGCAGTTTTTTATTTAATAGAATCATTTGCATAGCCTCTTTAATTTCTTGTTCTTTATTAGGATCAACCATAATAACTGCATCACCTACTGTTTCAGGAAAAGAAGTATTAAAAGAGGTAATAACTGGAGTTCCACAACTCATTGCTTCTAAAGGAGGAAAACCAAATCCTTCTAAAAAAGAAGGAAAAATAAATAGACTAGCTAAATTATAAAGATAAATCTTATCTTTTTCATCAACTTCTCCTATAAAAAAAATATCTCGTTTATAAACAGAATTTTGAATAGTTTTAAATATTTTTTTTGCTTTCCATCCTGAATTACCAGCAATTACTAATTTGTACTTATCTAATTCAGAATTTTTTTCTTGACGTAAAAGTTCATAGGCTTTAATAATACTCTCTATATTCTTTCTTGGTTCAATGGTCCCTAAGAAGAAAATAAAATTAAAGGGTATTTGATATTTTTCTTTAATTTTAATTAATTGAAAATCATTTCTATCTAGCACTTTATATTTAGTATCAATTCCACTAGGAATAACTTTTATTTTTTGAGAAGGCACTTTATAAAAATTAACTAGATCATCTTTAGTAGATTGAGAGACAACAATAATCTTATCAGCTTTACAAACGCTAGAACGTGGATTAATAAAAAAACGCCACAACCTTCTTTTCCAATGAAAAGTCTCTGGATAATATTCAAAGGAAAGATCATGAAGAGTTAAAACAAATTTAACAGATTTAGATAATCCCCAAAAATTTAAATTAGGAGCCCAAAAAACGTCTATACCTCCTAACATTTTATCTATAAAAGGAAACCTAAAATACCAAAATAAAAAATTAAGAAGCCTGTTGGGCCAACGAAAGAATTTTATCTTTACATTAGAAAAATCATCAATCCATTTCCAATTTAAAGGTTTCTTTTTTCCCGAATTCAAAAAAAGAATGTATTGATTTTTTTTATCTTGTTTTAAAACATTTTTAATAATTTGATAAGTATATTCTTCAACTCCACTTTTTTTTCCACTTAAAAGGCAACGCGCATCAATTCCAATTTTCATAATGATTTCAAATTAATCCTCCTTTTTCCAATAATACTTTATTAAAACCGACCAAAAACCTATTAATAAACCAAGTAAAACACTTATTCCTAAAATTTTTCTTATATTCCAATGATTTAATTTTATCACAGGATCATCAACTACTAAAAAAAACCAATTTTTATTTTTTTGCTTTAGGTTTAATTTTTTCGTTTCATTTTGTAATACTTGTGCAATGGCTTTAGCTTCTTTTTTTCCTGTTTCTGGTTTATTTATAAAATAAATTATTTCTACATATTGAGAAGATAATCTTTTCGCTTTTATTTTACGACTACAATCTTGTTTTACTTGATGACAAATATCTTCTTGAATTCGCGGAGATTCTAACCAGCGCACTATAGTATCAGCAAACTTCTCATCCGCTTGTAAACGATAAAATTCATCAAAACTATAATCAGAAGTTTTTTGTGTTCCCTGCCTAGTAACATTAAGCATTAAATTTACCTTATAAAAATGAGGTTGAACAAAATAAAAAAGAACGCCTAGAGTTAAACTAAACAATAAAACTAAAAAAAATATCTTTTTTTCTTGTTGAAATATTTTAACTACTTTTTTTAATTCCATGGTTTTTTATCTTATCATATTTAACTAATAAAATCAACAAATTATTGTCTTATAAATTTTCTGAAAATTGAGCTTAGGGAATTTTTCTCCTAAAAAATCTTTCACTTACTATTTATTTTCAAAAGTGTTTTGATATATTTTATTCTAAATAATGATTAGTTGTTTTTTCTTTTTTTAAATAGAACTTTTAAAGTTTTGAATAAAATTAAAAAATCCAACCAAAGTGACCAGTTTTCAATATAATATAAATCTAATTTATATTCATCTTCAAAATCTAAATCAGATCTTCCTGAAACTTGGGCCATTCCTGTTATCCCTGGCTTTATGGTTAGTAAACGACGATGATATTCTTTGTATTTTTCTACTTCCCTTTTTTGATGAGGGCGTGGTCCTACTAAACTCATATCTCCTTTAATCACATTAAACAACTGAGGCAATTCATCTAAAGAAAATTTTTCTATCCATTTCCCTACTTTCATTTTTCTAGGATCATTTTTAATTTTATATAATGGCCCTTGTCTTACACTTTGTTTTTTGATTAACTCTTTTTCCAGTTTTAAAGCTTCTTTAAAATGAGGATTTTTTTTATCAATACAATATTTCCACTGCATATAACGAAATTTAAAAACATTGATATTTTTTCCATCTACTCCTATTCTTTTATTTTTATAAATAATAGGTCCATCGGGATCCTCTTTTTTTATCAACAAAGCTACTATTAATAAAATTGGAGACAAAAAAATAATTAAAAAAATAGCTGCCAACCAATCAAAGACGGCTTTAATAATTCTTCCCCAGCCATCTAAAGGGGTATGATTAATTTCTACAATGGGTTCTCCACCAAAAACACCTAAATTAAAACGTGTGGTTTGAAAAGTAGTAGGAATAAAACGATAAACAATGTTGTTAATGGCACAAAAATCAACGAGTTTAGCAATATCTGAGTCAGGAATAGTAGAATCACATAAAATAATTTCGTCAATACCTTTTTTTTGTTTAATTTCTTTAATTTTTTTTAAGCGCGCCGTATCACTTTTAGCTATTATTTTGTATCCCAAACCTGGTTTTCTGTTAATAAATTGAGAAATTTTTTTTATTTTTCCATTACGCCCGATTAATAATACTCTATGCACTCCTATTTTTTTATAACGTAGCAACCATTTTTGTATTAATTGCAAAAACCAACGTCCCATAACTACATAAAACACTGTTAATGCCCAAGCGGAAAGAATAATAAAACGAGAAGAAAACCATTCACGTTTTAAAAATATAGTTACAATAATTATGACTAAGCCTATAGATGTTGCAGAAAACACCTTAAGAGTTTCCTTCCAAAAACGACGAGTAGCTCTAATATCATATAAACCTTCTAAAGCATAAATCAAAAGAAAAAAGGGAGTTACTAATAAAACTATTTTTAAATATTGTTCTATGGGAAAATTATACAACTTAGGTTTTAAAGCAATAATCTGAGGAATATCACGAACTAAAAAAGCAGAAATAGCGGCTAAAACTATCATTAAAAAATCCACTGGAACTTGAATAGCGCTAAAAAATAATTCTGATCTTTTCATATATTTATTTTAAAGTTAATTAAGGGATAGTTGATAAGCCGGATTCTGTCTAGAGCAATGATTTGTCTTGTTGGTTCATTACTGAACTCAATCTTTGCGACACTCTTTGCTATTAGCAAAGCACGGTCTTGCATTCAGGTAAGGATTTAGCCGTTTCACTTCTCTATTTCACCTTAAAAGGATTATAAGAGAACTCATCCTAAAAAAATAGGATGCCTTCCGCTTGCGCTTCCAGCGTCTCTGTTCGCACCTCGTATTTTACAATAGATGGGCGTTACCCACTACCCTGCTCCTTTATCAATTGATAAAGGGAATGTCCGGACTTTCCTCTCCGTAGAGCCATTGCTTAACTATCCCTTAATTAATTTTAAAAAAACTTTTTCTTTTAAAACCCTTGATTATAACATATTTATAGATTTATGTCAAATAAACACTTTTAAAAAAGGTGGGAAATAGTTTTTACAATAATTAATCCATACAATATTATAATAACTAAAATATATCCTGACAACCAACGTGGGTTAATTTTTTTGTTATTGATTACCCAAAAAGATAAACTTCCCGCTAATATTGCCCACCAAAGCAAAGAATATTCATTTAATACAATCACACTTAATATAAAAGAAAAAAATATTCCACTAGCTATTATTATTCTCCCCCAATAATCTCCAAAAATCACTGGTATAGTCCAAATTTTATCTTGTTTATCTCCTTTAATATCTTTAAGATCTTTGAGTGGCAATGATAAGGTATAAGATACTAATAATAAAATAATTAATTCTGATGGCAAGTTTTCTAAGTTTTGATAAGGAGAAACTAAAATATATCCGATAAATAAAATTAGTAACGAGGCTAAAGCGCTAATAAAACTAGCTACTATGGGAATTCTTTTTAATCGCAAAGGAGAAGCTGAATAGAGCCAAGCTAGAGATTGATAAGCTAATAATAAACCTAAAATTTTCCAACTTAAAAGAGCGCCTAAAAAAGAAGAGAAAAAAAAGAAAAACCAAAATAAAGCAATAAGATTATTTTTAGAAAAAATATTCTTTATATAGGGACGCCGTGAATTAGAAATACTATCAATTTTTTTATCAAAAATATCATTAATAGTTACAGATGCCCACCAAGCTAATAAGATAGCTTGCATTGCTACTAATAAAGCAAAAAAATTAAAAAAATCCCACCACCAATTAACTGTATTAAATATTAAAGCTAAAGCTATCCCCAACAAAAAAAGTCCTTCATGATAAATTATTTGAGGCCAACGTCCATTTTTTAGCCAAGCAAAAAATTTTTTCTTTTCTATTTGATATAGCAAAATTATTAATAAAATGAAATCAACTACAGACAACCATAAATTCATTTTAAAACTCAAAGAAGTAATTAAATTTTTTATAGGAAAAGAAAATAATTGAGCAGGAGTTAAAAAAAATTTAGCTACATCTATTTCTGTCACTTGTAAAAAATGAGAAGGCCAACCTAAAACTAAAATAGCTGGCCAAGAAGGAAGCGTTCCTAAAATAAAAAAAATAAAATAACTTATTAAAAAAGCCAACAAAGCTTTTAAAAAACCTCGTTTTAATCCCACATAAATTGATAGAAAAATAATAGCTAAAGCGATTTCCAAACAAACTCCATAAGTAGTTCCCTGAGCATAATCACGAGAAAAAAAGGTCAAAAAATCATTTTTTAGCTGACTTAAACTACCTAATTCATAGTAACTCCATATCTTTTGACCGTTTAATAAAAAATGAGAAACCAAATAATCTGTAAGAGGGGGAGTCCAAATTATTAAAAAACCTAGTGATAATACATTTAATAATTTAAAAAGAGAAATTTTAAATGTCCAGTGAAAAAATAATAGAAACAATAAAAAAGTTAATCCTAAAGATAAAAAAAGATGGCTCCATTCATAAAAAAGATATTCACCAGAAAAACTTTTAAAATGATTCAACCAGTTCTCAATTAATACTCTTATGGTTACTAAAGCGGTAAAAGTTATTAATATTTGAGATAGAGATGCTGAAACGTTTTCTATTTTACTAATAAATTTATTTGCTATTTGTAACATTTTGTTATAAAATAAAAATAATTATTAAGATTATGTTATAATGTATTATAACTAATTATACATAGAAAATTATCAAAAACAACTTAAATTAATTGAATTATATTTAATATGAAAATACAAATACAAAACTTACGTTTAACTCTAGTCATTTTTTTAAGTTTAATTGTTTTTAGTTTTACTTGGATAACATTAGCTAAAGATAAGACCTCTGATGCTAAAAATATTTTCATAGACACTGATCAAGACGGACTATCAGATGAAGAAGAGAAAGCTTATGGAACTGATCCTCATAAAGCTGATACAGATGGTGATGGTTATAATGATGGAGCAGAAATAAAAAGCGGTTATGATCCACTTAAACCAGCTCCTGGCGATAAATTAGTTTCTCATAAAAAAGATAGTTTAAAAAAAGAGAAAGGTTCTGATAAAAACACTAAACAAGAAAATGAAAATAATTCCAATGGCGAAAACTTAACTGAAGAAATTTCTAATAAACTAGTTGCTCTTTTAGAAAATCCTGACCCCGATAAAGAATCTATCACGCTAGATGATTTGAATTCTTTAATAGAAGAAACTATTAATCCTAAAATAAATTATGATGATCTTCCTGAAATAGATGAAAAGGAAATTAAAATAAAGAAAACTAATTGCAAAAAATTAGATCAAGAAAAGTGTAAAGAAAAGAAAAAAAGAGACAACTTAGAATATTTAACTGCTATTTCTTATATATTAATTAATAATTCTCCTAAACAAATTACATCACAAAAAGATATAAGTAATTTTAGCAAAGAAATACTAATGCAAATCTCATCTTTTTCTGATTCCTTTGATGATTCTTACTTTCGTAATTTTATAAAAATTGGAGAAAAAACACTTAAAGAGGTAGAAAAATTAGAAGTTCCAGAAGATATGTTAGATATTCACGTTAAAGGATTAAAAATTTTAAAATATGGAATTAATTTAAAAAACGAACCTCGCTCCAATAAAAATGATCCTTTAGCTACTATTGTTAGCTTATCCAAAGTTCAAGGATTTATAAGTCTATTAATAAATTTTTCTAACGATATAGAAATAAAATTAGAAAAAATAGGAATATCTGATAAAGAAATTGATCCTTTAATGGGATTGGAACAATAAAATCAAAATAATTATAATAATTCATCAATTTATATATGAAGAAGATGCTATTCAATAAAAATAAATTAGCTAAAAATAAATTCATTGTTTTGATTTTGATTTTGGTTTTTTTAAATACAGCAATTGTAAACAAAACTTCTGCTATGGTTGGTTTTTGGGGAGATGGAACAACAGGAGCAATTGTGGCTCATAATTTAAGAATTACTCATGAACGAATTTATGGCTTTATGTTGTCTACCCTTAAACAAATAGCTGCTAAAGCTATTTTAGAAAATGTTAGTTCAGAAATTTCAGGTAATTCTAGTTCCTCTGCTCTTTTTATCGTTGATTGGAAAGATGAACTTTTTTTAAAACCAGCCAGAGAAACGACTTTAATTATGAATGATTTTTTTACTAATTCTGTTCGTGGAAGAGGAAGTATTGTTGATTACAAAACTTTACGAACTAATCCTTATTTACCAGAAGAAGCAGAAAATAATGTGACGGAAGAAATATTGGGAGTGCATGGTGAAAGATTAGGAGGAAATTACATTCAACAATTAATTAATGGTGCCCGTTCTTATTTGTTTGATCCAATTCAAACAAAACCAGATATTCAAGAATATATTAATGGAGATATTAACAATATGTTTGCTAACGGATCTTGGAGACCATATTTTGCTTTTATTAATAATGACGCTAATAATCCTTTTGGCTATTATTTAAATACTCAAAGAATTGCTATGAATATTACAAATCAATTAGAAAAAGAGGCTACAATAAAAGCTATTGCTTATCAAGGATATAAATCTAAAAATAAAAACGGTTTTGTTGTAACTCCTGGTATTAATATTAAAGATTTGCAATCTAAAGCTCAAGGAATGAGTTTTGATATGTTATCTAATGCAACCTATTTGCAAGAAGTAGTAGTTGGATTAGTAACGCGTATCAGTTCTTCTATAATTAGAGATGGAATTGGTCATATTCAAGAAAATATTCAAAAAGAAAATGGAAAATCATATGGAAATTATATTAATAATATTCATGATAATGTTAGAGAAAATAACTACAATCCTAACGACTTATTTAAACCTATTTATTAATTTTATTTACTACTACAACTTCAATAAAAAACAAATAAACTTTAATCTTATTAGACTTGTTTCTGTTAACTTTTATTATTAAAATTAGTATCTGTTATTTTTATTTTTGAGTAAATTAAATAAATTTTCTATTTTTATTTAACTATATAATAATATTATTACAACTAAATTTCTTTAGATAAATATTATATAAATATTCAATTTCAAAATTAAATATTTAAAAGATAAATTTTAAAAATAACAAAAATAAACTCAAAAAACGCTTCTGCTTAAATTTCTATTCTTTCTGAGATGTATTTTGAACCTTCTTTGTAAATAACTCTTTTTCTTTGGGCATCAAATTGATAAATTTTTCCTGAAGTGGAAAAGACTTCTTTATTAGGTTCCAGGATAACGAACCATCTTCCGTTTTTCTTAGCCCGAAAAACTATCTGACCTCCTATGTCTTGGGGATCTCCAACCTTGTCAAACTCAGAAATATCAACTTCCCATTTAACATACTCTCTATATACTCCCAAGTTTCCTCTTTTTTTTCTCTATTTCTTCTTTTAAAACTAAAAAGATGGGGAGGTAGTTTACCTGTTTCTTTGGCTTTTTCCCATTGGACTTAGAAATCATTAAGAAGTTCTTTGAGTTTTTGGTATTTTTGGACCTGTTTTAAACATTCAGGTGATAATGATGATGGCATAGTGTTTGTAGTTTAAGGGTTAGGTTGTATTGTGTCATTTTGGTTAGTTTTGACTTTTAGCATGATCTTTAGGTTGATTTTATATGTTTTATAAACTCAAGATTTCAATTAAATTTTAATCTTAATAATTAATCTGCGTTATTATCTTTATTTAAATAAACAACTTGCGTTGGATAAGCAAATTCTATTTTTTCTTCTTCAAATTTTTTGTAAATAGCTAGATTTATTTTTTGTTGTATGTCCATATATTTAGTATATTCATTACTTTTGATGTGATAAACAGTTTCAAAGTTTAAACTATAATCACCATAAGTAGCAAAATGAGAACGATTAAATTCTACTTCTTCTCCTCCCTCTTTTTCTATAATTTCTTGTATAATATTAGGAATTTTTTCTATGATATTAGCGGATAAACCATAAACCACTCCTAATGTAAATTTTACACGTCTTTTTTCCATTCGTTTCATATTTCTAATTCTGGCTTCAGCTAAATCTTTATTAGGAATAATTAACTGCTCACCTCCTATAGTTCTAATGCGAGTAGTTTTAATACCCACACTTTCTACTTTCCCTCTATCTGTCCCTATTTTAACTGTTTCACCTACTCTAAAAGGTTTATCCATAAAAATGGATAAAGAGGCAATCATATCACTTAACAGATCTTTTACTGCCATAGCAATAGCGATGCCCCCAATTCCTAAGCCAGCAATAGCAGAGGTTACATTAACACCCATATTGTCTAAAATAATTAAAATAGCCACTACCCAAACAGCTCCTTTAGCAATTCTACCTAATAATTTAATTATTTCTTTATTTTTTTCATCTTCTTTCGTTCCTGTGCTTAATTTATAAACAACATAATCAATTGCCTGAGAAATTAATATGATAGTTTGATAAGCTATTATAATAAACAATATAATCGTAATTATTCTTTCCCACTCATTAGAAAAATGAAGAGATTTAATTGACAAAAATAAAGCTAACAAAAAATAAAGGGGAGGTTTAACACTTTTTACTAAACCAACTAAAAAATCATCAATATCTGTATCCGTTTTTTGTGATAATTTTTCTAAACGATGCAAGATTATAACTTGAAAAATTTTAAAAGTAAAAGCAAGTACTAAAAATAATAAAAGAGATTGCAAGTAATTTATTCCACTATTTCCCCATAAATTCCAATTAAAATAATGTGACCAAGATTGATGTTGTATGATTTTTTTTAATATATTCTCCATTTTTTTATTAATTATTAATTATTTTTTTAATAATTGAATAATCTCCTCTTCTGTTTTAATAATATTCGTATCTTCTGTTCGTTTTTTAAATTCTATTCCACCCTTTTCTAAAGAACGTTCAGAAACAACTAGTCTATAAGGAATTCCTAATAAGTCACTATCATTAAATTTTTGTCCTGGATAAATATCACGATCATCTAATAAGGCCTCTATTTTATTATTTTGTAATTTTTTATATAATCTTTCGGCCTTTTCTTTTGTTTTTTTATTATTTCCTAAAAATAAAATATGAGCTTTAAATGGCGCAATTGCTTCTGGCCATATAATACCTTTTCTATCAGCAAAAACTTCTACTATTGTCCCCATTAAACGACTAATTCCAATTCCATAAGAACCCATAAAAACATTTATTTTCTGACCATTTTTATTTTTATAGTTTAATCCTATCGGTTTAGAAAATTTATCTCCCAACGTAAAAATATTACCAACTTCAATAGCTTTTGCTTTTTTTAATTTTTCCCTCCGCACACCTAAATCTTTTAAAATTTCTTGATTTAAAACTTCTTGGTTGATAGCAATTTGTTTTTCTTTATCAATGTAAATTATATCCTCTCCTGCTTCAGATAAAGTTTGAAACTCATGAGAATATTTAGAAAATGTTCCTCCGCTAGCAAAAGTTAAATAAGTAATTTTTTCCAAACCTACTTTTTTATATATATTTAAATAAGCTTCTTTTATTTTTTCGTAAAATTTTTGATGTTCTGACTCATCCTTAGAAAAAGAATAAAGCGCTTTCCAATAAAATTCTCTTCCTCGCATCAAACCCGATTTAGATCTAGCTTCGTTACGAAAAATTGTTCTAATATCGTAAGGATAAACGGGTAAATCTTTATAAGAAGCAATATAAGTTTTCATTAGGTTAGTTATTGCTTCTTCGTGCGTAAAAGCTAGTCCCACTTCTACTCCATTTTTTAATTTAGTTTTAAACCAATTATCTACAATATTATCATCCCAACGATTTGTTTTTTCCCAAGTTTCTTGCTTTTGTAAAAGAGAATTTTTCATTTGTATTCCACCTATGGAATCCATTTCATCTTTTATAATTTGACTAATTTTTTCAATTACTCTCAAGCCTAAAGGCAAAAAAGAATAAACCCCAGCCATTTCTTTGTAAATATATCCTGCACGAATTAAAAGTTGAGCATTTTTGCTTACTTCGTCTTTAGGAGCAAATTTCTGAGTTTTGGTAAAAAGTTGTGATTGTTTCATATTTTTTCAAATTAAATCTCTTTGTTTTATAACATATTTTAAACAAGAAAACAACTAAATAGCAGTTGATTTTTAAATTTTAATATGTTTATATTAAATTAAAAAGATAATTATTGCATTTAAAAACATGTATATTCTCAGCATAGAAACTTCTTGTGATGAAACAGCTATTTCTATTGTAGAAACTAAAAATAAAACTATCAAAGTATTATCTAATATAATTTCTTCTCAGATAAAACTTCATGCGCAATGGGGAGGAGTTGTTCCTAATTTAGCTGCGCGAGAACACTTGAAAAATATTCTTCCTGTTTTAAAAAAAGCCCTAAAAAAAGCAAAAAAAAATCTTCCAGAAATTGATTTAATTAGTGTTACTCATGGTCCAGGACTTATTCCTGCCTTGCTTATCGGAACAAGCACTGCTAAAACATTGGCTTACTATTGGCAAAAACCTCTTTTAGGTATTCATCATATAGAAGGACACATTTATGCTAATTTTTTAGATACAAAAAATTGTGAAATAAAATTTCCTCTTTTAGCTCTAGTTGTTTCTGGGGGACATACTCAACTAATTTTAATGTCTGACCATTTTCAATATCAAATTATTGGAGAAACACAAGATGATGCTGTAGGAGAAGCTTTTGACAAAGTAGCTCGTATTTTAAATCTAGGATATCCTGGAGGACCAATTATTTCTCAAAAAGCTCAAGAATTTTCAAAAAGAAAAGAATTGTCTCAACATTCAATAGAATTTCCTCGTCCTATGCTACATTCCAATAATTTTAATTTTTCTTTTTCTGGCTTAAAAACAGCTGTTCTTTATCAAGTTAAAAAATTAGAAAAAGAAAATGTTTCTATTTCTTCATTACAACCTCTTTTGGCTTACAAATTCCAAGAAGCAGCTGTTGATGTTCTTGTTCAAAAAACACTAAAAGCACTTAGGAAATATTCTGTTAAAAGTTTTTTATTAGCTGGTGGCGTTAGCGCTAATAAATATTTAAGAAAAAATTTAAAAGAAAAAATTTCTCAAGAATTTCCCTCCATTAGAATTTTTTTTCCTTCCTTGCAATATACCGGAGATAATGCCAGTATGATTGCTAGCGCGGCTTTTTATCGTTGGAAAAGTTTACCCACTTCAAAAAGAAAAACACTTTTTCAAAATTGGAAAAAATTAAAAACCGAAGCAAATCTAAAATTATAATTAATCTTTCTTGAAAAAAAAATAGATATTGTTACAATAAAACTATTCTTTTATTTAAAAAATATGCTTTCACATAAATTACCTAAAACTTATCAAGCAGAAAAAATTGAAGATAAAATTTATCAAAAATGGGAAAAATCAGGAAAATTTAATCCTGATAATTTAAACTTACCACCTCAATCACCTAACTTCACCATGGTTCTTCCTCCTCCTAATATTACTGACAAATTACATATGGGACACGCTTCTATGCTAGCTATTGAAGACTTAATCATTCGCTTTCATCGTATGCGAGGTTATCGCACACTTTGGGTGCCAGGCACTGATCATGCTGCCATTGCTACTCAAAATGTTGTGGAAAAAAAATTATTACAAGAAAAAGGATTAACTCGTCATGATCTTGGTAGAGAAAAATTTCTTCAAGAAGTTTGGAGTTTTTTAAACAAAACTCAAAAAACGATTTTACATCAAACCCGTAAAATGGGGGCTAGTTTAGATTGGTCTAGAGAAGCCTTTACTTTAGATAAGCAACGTCAAAAAGCAGTTGCTCAAATGTTTGTAGATATGTATCAAGAAGGAATCATTTATCAAGGAGAAAGATTGGTTAATTGGTGTCCCCGTTGTCATTCTACTCTGGCTGACGATGAAATTGAATATAAACCGCAAAAAACATTTCTTTATACTTTTCGTTATTGGAAAAATTTTCCTATCCCTATAGCTACCACTCGTCCCGAAACCAAGCTGGGTGATATAGCTGTAGCAGTTCATCCTCAAGATAAACGTTATAAAAAATACATTGGAAAGATTTATAAAGGAAATTTTTGTGGAAATTTTCTAGAAATAAAAATTATTGCTGACAAAAAAATTGATAAAAATTTTGGGACAGGCGCGGTTGGCGTTACACCAGCCCACTCTACCATTGATTGGGAATTAGGAGAAAAACATAAATTAGAAATTAAAAAAGTAATTAATGAAAAAGGAGAAATTCATTCTTTTTATAAAAAATTCAAACATCTTTCCAGTCAAGAAGCTAGAAAAAAAATAATTGAAGAATTAGAACAAAAAGGATTATTAGAAAAAAAAGAAGAAATTGAAAATAATTTATCGCTTTGTTATAGATGTGGAACAAGTATTGAACCACTTCCATCAAAACAATGGTTTGTATCAGTTGATAAACCTCTAAAAAAACTGGGTGGAAAATCATTAAAAGAAAAGTCTATAGAAATGGTTCAAAAAAATAAAATTCAATTTATTCCTTCCCGTTTTAGAAAACGTTATTTTTATTGGATGGAAAATTTACATGATTGGTGTATCTCGCGTCAAATTTGGTTTGGACATAGAATTCCTGTTTGGTATCATCGTAAAAATAAAAATAAAATTTATGTTAATATTCATCCTCCTAAAGATATTCAGAACTGGAAACAAGATCCTGATGTTTTAGATACTTGGTTTTCATCTGGAATGTGGACATTTTCTACTCTTGGTTGGCCTGAAAATTTTAAAAACGGAAAAAAATTAAACGATTTAAAATATTTTCATCCCACTCAAATGTTAGAAACAGGATATGAAATTTTAACTTTATGGGTCTCTAGAATGATTATGATGAGTTTATTTGCTTTACAAGAAATACCTTTTGAAAAAGTATATTTACATGGAATGATTTTAGATGAAAATGGAAAAAAAATGAGTAAATCTAAAGGAAATGGCATTGATCCTTTAGATATGATTAAAAAATATAACACTGATGCAGTTCGTTTATCTTTATTGATTGGAAATACTCCCGGAAATGATATTCGTCTTTCTGAAGATAAAATAGCTAGTTTTCGTAATTTCACTAATAAACTATGGAATATAATTAAATTTTCTTTACTTTTAATCAATAATGACACTGAAAAAATAAAGAAAATAGACACTACCTATTATCAGCTTACATTATCTGACCAGTGGATAATATATGAATTTAAAAATTTAATTCAAGAAGTTACTAAATTATTAAAAATTTATAATTTCTCTTTGGCTGGAGAAAAATTATATAATTTCACTAAACATTCATTAGCGGATTGGTATTTAGAAATTGCTAAAATTGAAAGAAACAAAAATGTAAAAAAAATTATTTTAAAAAACATTGAAGAAGATTTATTAAAATTATGGCACCCCTTTATTCCCTTTATTACAGAATATCTTTGGGAAATTCAAAAAAAGAAAAAACTTTTAATGATATCCAATTGGCCTAAAAATAATAAATATGATTTTTTAAATAAAAATAATTTCCTTTACTCTTCTTTAACATTCAATAAAAAAAATATTTACTCAAAAAAAGAAGTTGAAAAAAACTTCAATTTAATTAAAGAAATTATCGTTAATATTAGACGCATTAGAAAAGAAAATAATATCCCTCTTGGAAAAAAAATAGATGTTTTTATTCAGGCTAATATTCAAGATAAAAAAATTATTTCTCAAGAAACTAAAATCATAAAAAATCTATTTACCTATGTTAAAGAAATAAAATTTATTCAAAAACAACCTCAAAATGTAAAAACTATAAAACAACCAATTACTGGAAAAATTATTCTCTATGTTGCAATAGAAAACGCTTTAAATACTAAAGAAGAAATAAAAAGAATTGAAAAAGAATTACAATCTCTAATAAAATTTAAAAACATTTTAAATACCAAACTAGCCAACAAAGATTTTATTAAAAAAGCGCCTGCCACAATTGTTAAAAAAGAAAAAGAAAAATTACAAGAAGTTACTAAAAAAATTAAAGAATTAAAGCTTTATCAAAAAAAATTAATTCAGTAAATTCAATTTAAAAAATAATTTAGTTTAAAATTAAATCCAATCTTTCCAAGCAAATAAAGCCCAAATAATAAATGAGCTAATAATAGCTATACTACTCACCTCCCAAAAAGCATAGGGACTATTCATAAGCGGAACTTTTATATTCATTCCATAAATAGATGAAATTATAGTAGGAACAGTTAATATTACTGTTAAAGCCGCCAAGGTTTTCATTATCTGGTTTAATTTATTACCAATAATTGTAGAAAAAGAATCCCGAATGTTTTGAATACTTTTTAAAACATTTTTAATTCCGTTGATTATTTGTTCTGTATCTAAAAGTAAATCTTCTGTTAATTCTTTTTCTGCCTCATCTAAAGAAATTATTTTTTTATTCAGCATAATATAAAGCGCTTCTCTCATTGGCAATAAAGCGCTCAGATAATCATTTAAAATATATTCTAAATTGACTAATTGTTCTATATCTTGATTATTTATATTTCTAACTTTACTCACTGTTTTGCGCACTTTTTTATGAATTTCTATTAAACGTTTGTTGTATTTATTTACAGCTGAATCAATTATTTGAAACATTAAATTAATTCTATTTTCTGTGCTATCAATTTCTGTTTGCCTCATAATTTCAAGAAATTTTGAATCTTCTAAAACTATAGTTAAAACTAAATTTCCAGAAAGTATAATCAACATAGGAGCTGTAGCCAATATTTTGTTTTCCATTGAAACAGGATAACGAATAAAAAAATAGAAGTTTTTTTTATCATTATCCCAGTCAAAACGAGGAACTTCATAATAATCTAAAGCATCTTGTAATTGATCTATATCTAATAAAAAATCTTGACTGATTTTTTGCAATTCTTTTTTTGTGGGATTAGCCACAAATATCCAAGAATGCTTTTGGATATTTGAATTATAATCCAGTTCCTGTAATTTATCTTTTTTGTTTTTCTTATAAAATATTTTTAACATTAATCAAAAAATTACAAATTTTTTATTTAAAATTATAACCATTTCTTTTTTTCTAAAGCTGCGCGCGCTGCCGCTCTTTGAGCTGCTTGTTTGGAAATTCCGATACCTTTAGCAATTAATTTTCTATCCAAATAAGCACCTACTACAAAATGCTTATCATGATCAGGACCGCTTTCTTCTAGCAATTCATAATGAGGAGTTATTTTAGTTATTTCTTGTGCTTTTTCCTGAAAATAACTTTTAGGATCTAGATAAAGTTTTTTTTCTAAAATTTCTTTTAAATTAACAATGATATACTTTTTTATAAATCTCTTAGCTTCTTCGTATCCTTGATCTAAATAAAGAGCTCCAATTATGGCTTCCATTGCATTAGCCAATAAGTATTGGCGCGCTCTTCCTGTATCTTTAGCTTCTCCCTTACTCATTTTTAGAAAATTCTCTAGCTTTAGTTTCTTTCCTACCTTAGCTAACATTTCTCCATTGACTAACGCCGCTCGCCAAGCTGTCATCTCTCCCTCAGGACGATTATATTTTTTAAAAAGATATTCTGTTACAACCAATTCCAAAACTGCATCACCCAAAAACTCTAACCTTTCATTATGTGATAAAGGATAATTACGATTCTCGTTCAAATAAGAACGGTGTGTTAAAGCTTCTTTTAGTAAATCTATATTATTAAATCTCACTTTTATTTTGCTGGCTAATTTTTCAGCTTTCTGAGGCTGAGAAGTATCAAAAGACATTGTTTTTAAATTTCTTATTAACAATTTTCTTAAATAAAAAAATTGTTAATAAGAAATTAAATTAATTATTATTTCTATTAGTTTAAATTTACTTAATTTTGATTATAATGCAAGTCTAAAGAATAGTAAATATTTATAAGTATTTACCTGTCCAACTTTGAGATTTTTTCTTTAAATCAATCGGTTCCCCACTAAAAATAATTTCTCCTCCTTTATCTCCTCCATCTGGACCTAATTCTATTACCCAATCACTTTCTTTTACAACATCTAAATTATGTTCTACCACTAAAACTGTATTTCCTTTGTCCACTAGAGAATTTAAAACATTTAGTAGTTTTTTTACATCTTCAAAATGTAATCCAATAGTTGGTTCATCTAAAATATAAAGAGTGTTGCCATTAGATTTACGCGCTAATTCTGTAGCTAATTTTATTCTTTGCGCTTCTCCTCCTGAAAGATCAATGGCGCTTTGACCTAAACGTAAGTAACCCAACCCCACCTGTTCCATGGTCTTTAATTTTTCATAAATTAAAGAATGTTTTTTGAAAAATTCCGCTGCATAGCTAACACTCATATCTAAAACCTGAGCAATATTTACTCCTTTATATTCAATTTCTAAAGTTTTAGCATTGTAACGTTTCCCCTCACAAGCTTCGCAAGGAACATAAATATCTGACAAAAGTTGCATTTCAATTTTTCTTTTTCCCTCTCCTTGACAAACCTCGCAACGACCTCCTTTCATATTGAAACTAAAACGGCTAGCTTTATAATTTCTTTCCTTAGCTTCGCTTGTTTCAGCAAAAAGTTCCCTAATATGAGTTAATACTCCTGTATAAGTTGCAACGTTGGAACGAGGCGTGCGACCAATAGGAGATTGATCAATATTAATTACTTTTTTAATATACTGTAAACCTTTAATATTTTTATGTTTTCCCGGTAAATTCTTACTGCGATAAAAATGTCTACTGAGGGCTCTCGCTAAAATATTATTTACTAAAGTTGATTTTCCTGATCCTGATACTCCTGTAACACATACAAATTTCCCTAAAGGAATTTTTACATCAATATTTTTTAAGTTATTTTCTTGCGCTCCTTTAATTTCTAAATATTTTTTGTTTCCTGATCGTGTTTTTTTCTTAAAATCAAACTTTTTTTTCTTTTTTAAATACAAAGAAGTTGTGGTGTTACTTTTTAGCATCTGGTATTTATCTCCTTGAAAAATAATCTCTCCTCCTAACTCCCCTGCTCCTGGACCCATATCAATTACCCACTCGCCAGCTTGTATTATATCCCTGTCGTGTTCTACTACAATAACTGTATTACCTTCATCCCTTAGAGCCTGCATAGTTTTAATTAATTTTTTTGTATCTCTTGTATGCAAGCCTATGGAAGGTTCGTCTAAGATATAAATTATACCCATTAGCTGGGATTTGATTTGAACAGATAAACGAATTCTTTGTGCCTCTCCTCCTGAAATGGTAGGAGCACTTCTGTTTAAACTAAGATATCCTAATCCTACCTGCTCTAAAACTTGTAAACGCGCTTTAATTTCTTGAATAACATCAGAAATTATTTGCTTCTCTAACTGACTATAATTTTTCAAAGAAAATTTTTGAAAATACTCATTTAAATCTGTTATACTCATTTCTACTAAATCATTAATAGATTTATCATTAACTAAAACACTCAAATATTCTTTTTTCAGCCTTTTTCCTTGACAAACAGGACAAGTTTTACTAACCATATATTTCTCAATCTCTTCCTTCCAGTGTTCTGATTTTGTCTTATGATAACGTTCTTCTAATTTAGTTACAATACCTTCAAAAAAATCTTCCTTTTTAACTCCTCCTAAATCTATTTTAGAATTCTTTTGCTTTTCTCCATATAACAATATTTTCAATTGTTTAGCAGTCATCTTTTTTATAGGATCATCTAATGAAAATTTGTAGCGCATTGCTATTTTTTTTAATTCATCTTCTAATCCATAGGATAAGGCGCTACCTTTATTAAAACTAATATTGTGCCATGGTCTAATAGCGCCTTCTCTTAAAGAAAGATTTTTATTAGGAATAATTAGTTCGGGATCAATTTTTTTAACTATCCCTAATCCTTGACAATAAGAACAAGCCCCTTCTGGATTATTAAAAGAAAAATGACGGGGCGTTATTTCTTTAATTTTTATTTGACAATGAGAACAAAAATAATCTTGATTATAATTTTTTTCCTTTTTTTTATTAATCCACAATTTTACTAAACCCCCACTTAATCTTAAAGCCGTTTCTATGGAATCTAACAATCTTTCCTTGTCAAAATCTTTTTGATTTAAAGTAATTCTATCCACCACTGTTTCTATTAATATTTTATCTTTTTTATTAACTACTAATAAAGCATCTGCTGTTAACATTATTTTATTATTTATTCTTACTCTGGCATAACCCATCTGTTGAATTTTCTTTAAAATTTTTTTATTATCTTTTTTAATTTTTTTATTGTAATTATGAGGAGCTAGAATAATCAAAGAAGTATTTTGAGGAAGCTTACGAATTTCTTCTAAAATTTCTTGTTTACTTTTTTTGGACATTTTTTCTCCACAATTCGGACAATGTATTTTTCCTACTTTAGCATATAACAAACGTAAATAATCATAAATCTCTGTTAATGTTCCCACTGTAGAACGTAAAGTTCGCGCAGTGCTTTTCTGATCTATGGAAATAGTAGGACTAAGATTTTCAATTTTATCAATATCTGGTTTACTGTTAATATCTAATAAATTACGCGCATAGGCAGATAAACCTTCCATATAACGACGATTGCCTTCTGCATAAATAGTATCAAAAGCTAAGGATGATTTTCCTGATCCACTTACACCAGTAATGATCACTAATTTATTGCGCGGTATATTAACATTAATGTTACGTAAGTTATTTACTTTAGCGCCTCTAATAATTATTTCATTCTTCTTCTTTTTGTTATTTTTCATGATATATAATTAAATTCTAATATTTAAAAGTATCAATAACAAATTATAAGTTATTTTTATGAATGTGTCTAG
>Ga0256833_1000066_pt1 | contig 76747 bp, 62 predicted proteins | sample 356284metaG_FD_190535 | JGI IMG/M metagenome (GOLD analysis project Ga0256833, IMG submission 190535) | Hydrothermal vent microbial communities from Mid Atlantic Ridge, Atlantic Ocean - 356-284 | ecosystem: Environmental > Aquatic > Marine > Hydrothermal vents | place: Atlantic Ocean: Mid... | reverse complement strand
GAACCGGTGCGAGACCCCAAACGACCGTGCCTGCGTGAACGACAAAATCCGCGACACGAAAAACTTTGAGGGCCTCATGGGCAGGATCACCATCCGCCCCGACGGCAAGGCCGAGCGGCCCCTCATCGTGAACCGTATCAGGGGCGGCAAAATCTACGGCGTGGTCAAAGTTTACTGAGATAACAGCATGCGGCGTCTCTTGAAAATTCTCTCTGAGATTATCCTGGGGAATTTTCTCAGAAAAGATTCCTGCCAATGGGCATAAAGCGTGCCTCAAAGCATGGGAGAAGACGAAGGGAAAATAATTGAAATTCCTTGAAACAGAAGGACCTTTGTGATAAACACACACCAATTTCAACCACACTGGAGGCACGGATGAAAATCAAGGACAGTCTCAATCTTCCGAAATCTTCCATCCCCATGAAGGCCAACCTGAGCCAGCGGGAACCCCAGATGCTCACGCGGTGGGAAGACACGAAGATATACGACCAAATTATCGAAAAATCCGAGGGACATCCCAAGTTCATCCTTCACGACGGCCCTCCCTACGCCAACGGCCACATCCACATGGGAACCGCCCTGAACAAGATTCTGAAGGATTTCATCATCAAGTCCCGGTTCATGGCGGGATTCGACAGCCGGTACGTCCCCGGCTGGGACTGCCACGGGCTGCCCATCGAGCACCAGGTGGAAAAGGATTTGAAGGCGAAAAAGATTCCCCTGGTGAAGACCGACCTGCGCAAAAGGTGCCGGACCTACGCGGAAAAGTTCATTGACATCCAGCGCGAGGAGTTCAAGCGTCTGGGCGTCTTCGGGGACTGGGACAACCCCTACCTCACCATGAAGTTTCCCTACGAGGCCACCATCGTCCGGGAGTTCGGCAAGTTCGTCGAAAAGGGCGGCGTCTACCTGGGCGAGAAGCCCGTCTACTGGTGCGCCTCCTGCAAGACCGCCCTGGCCGACGCCGAGGTGGAATACGCCGAGCACCGGTCCCCCTCCATCTACGTCAAGTTTCCCCTTGTCTCGAAGGTGCCGGGCCTCCCGGAAGACACCCCCGTTTACGTTCTCATCTGGACAACAACCCCCTGGACGATCCCGGCCAACCTGGCCATCGCCCTGCACCCGGACTTCGAATACGCCGCCGTGCGCGTGGGCGGGGAGATCTGGATCCTCGCCGGGGAACTGCGCGACCTCGTCCTCTCCGGCATGGGCGTCAAGAACTACGAGACCCTCGCGACGTTCAAAGGCGCCGACATGGAAAGGCTCGTCTGCCGGCATCCCTTCCTGGAGAAGGACTCCATCCTCATCCTGGCCGACCACGTCACCCTGGAGGCCGGGACGGGCTGCGTTCACACGGCCCCCGGCCACGGCCAGGAGGACTACGAGGTGGGACTGAAATACGACCTGCCCGCCTATGCCCCCCTGGACGACGACGGACGCTTTACCGAGGACGTCCCCTTCTTCGCGGGACAGTTCGTCTTCGACGCCAACCAGGCAGTCATCGCTAAGCTCGAAGAGGTGGGCTGTCTCCTCAAGGTGGAGGAGCTGGAACACGCCTATCCCCACTGCTGGCGGTGCAAGAGCCCCATCATCTTCCGTTCCACCCGCCAGTGGTTCATCTCCATGGAAACCAACGACCTGCGCGGGAAGGCCCTGAAAGCCATCGACCAGGTCCGGTGGATCCCCGCGTGGGGCCACGACCGCATCTACAACATGGTGGAAAACCGTCCCGACTGGTGCATCTCCCGGCAGCGCTCCTGGGGCGTGCCCATCATCGCCCTACACTGCGAGGATTGCGGCCGCGTCCTACTGGACGCCGGCCTGGTGAACCGGGTCGCCGACCTGGTGGAGAAAAACGGCGCCGACGTCTGGTTCGAGAAAGACCTTAACGAGATCTTTGACCCCATGCCCGCGTGTCCCCACTGCGGCGGAAAAAACTTCCGCAAGGAAACCGATATCCTGGACGTCTGGTTCGACTCGGGGGTAAGCCACGCCGCCGTCCTTCAGCAGCGTCCTGAGCTGAGATGGCCGGCCGACCTCTACCTGGAGGGAAGCGATCAGCACCGGGGCTGGTTCCACAGCTCGCTCCTGGAGTCGGTGGGCACCCGGGACACGGCGCCCTACAAATCGGTCCTCACCCACGGGTTCGTCGTGGACGGAGAAGGCAAGAAGATGTCCAAATCCCTCGGCAACATCGTGGCGCCCGGCGAGGTCATCAAAAAATATGGCGCGGAGATCGTCCGGTTGTGGGTGGCCGCAGAGGACTACCGAAACGACATCAAGATCTCCCAGGACATCCTCAAGCAGTTGACGGACGGCTACCGGCGGATTCGAAACACCTTCCGCTTCATGCTGGGGAACCTCTACGACTTCACCTTCGAGAAAAACGCCGTCTCCGTGGCGGAGATGGCGGAGATCGACCGCTACATCCTCCACCGCCTTGCCTACATTTCAAACCGGGTCCTCAAGGCTTACGAGGCCTACGACTTCCACGTCATCTACCACACCATCCACACCTTCTGCGCCGTGGACCTCAGCGCCTTCTACCTGGACGTCTTGAAAGATCGGCTGTATGTCTCCCACCCGGAAAGCCCTGAACGCCGTTCCAGCCAGACGGGCCTCTACCACCTCGTCAACGTGCTCGCCCGCCTGCTCGCCCCCATTCTGGCTTTTACCATGGAGGAGATCTGGCAGGCCTTCCGACCCTTCACGCCCTTTGAGGAAGCAAGCGTGCACCTCACCGCCTTCGCCGAAATCCCCTCATCCTTCGAGAACCGGGACTTGGCGGACCGGTGGGAACGCCTCCTCGAAATCCGCCAGGAGGTTTCCAAGGTCCTGGAGGAGGCACGGAAGAACAAGGAGATCGGCCACTCCCTCGACGCCCAGGTCACCCTCACCGTAAACGAAAAGACCTACGATTTCCTCAAGGACTACGAGGTTGAGCTGGACGACATCTTCATCGTCTCGCGGGTCGTGCTCGAAAAATCGGACGGCGCGCCCCTCGCCGTGACGGTCACCCCCGCGCCGGGGGTCAAATGCGAGCGCTGCTGGCATTACAAGACCGACGTGGGAACGGATGGCGAATTTCCCACCGTCTGCGGGCGGTGCGCCGAGGTCCTGTGCAGCCTGGCATAACGTCATCAAGAAAGCACCCATTTTTTTTATTTCAAAAATTGACAAACAAGAATGTCGTTGTATACTTAAAATGTACGTGGCAAAACGCCCCGGCGCGTATTTCGCAATGATTGAAAATTTATCGTAAAAACGGAGACCGAGGCCCAGGCGGGCCGACCCATGGATAGAAAAAAAAGAATTCTGTTGGTGGAAGATAAGGACATAATCCGTGATGTCCTGACGGGATTTCTCGAGAGCGAGGGTTACCGTATTGACGAGGCCCAGGACGGTATCGAGGCCATGGAAAAGCTTGAGCAAGGTCCTTTCGACGCGGTCATCACGGATATCAAGATGCCCCGGATGGACGGAATCAGCCTCCTGAAAGAGGTTCGGAAATTCCACCCTGGAACCGATGTCATCATCATCACGGGATACAACAACCGCTCTCCCCAGGCGTCGCTGGGGCTCGGCGCCAAGGCCTTCATCCCCAAATCGTGCGACGTGGAGACCTTCATCAACCGGATCATCGACGCCATCGAAAAGGATAGAGAGGAAATCTGACAGCGCGTCCAAGTGTGACGAACGGTTCTTACGGGCCGTTTTGTGCCCTGAAATAGAAGTGGTACCGCCCCGCGCGACGCATCAGATCCTCATGGGTGCCGGACTCAAGGATCCCGCCGTCCTCCAGCACGAGGATGAGGTCCGCCCGGCGGATGGTGGAGAGCCGGTGGGCGATGACGATAACCGTCCTTCCCTGGAGAAGGACCTTCAGGGCCTTCTGAATCAACTGCTCCGTAAACGGATCCATGCTCGCCGTGGCCTCGTCCAGGATGAGGACCCTCGGATCCCGCGCGAAGGCCCGCGCCAAGGAGACGAGCTGCCGCTGTCCGCTCGAGATTCCCCTGCCTTCCTCCGTTAGCCGTGTGTCGAGGCCCTCCGGCAGGCGCGTAAGGAAAGCGGCGACCCCCAGCCGTTCCAAGACCTCCCGCGCCTTCTCCCGGCTGGGGCTGTCAACCCCGAGGAGGATATTCTCCCACAGTGTCCCGGAAAAGAGCTGGACATCCTGCTGCACGAAACCCACGTGCTTCCGCAACATTCCAAGGGGAATGTCCCCGATATCGACGCCGCCGATGGTGATCCGTCCCCTTTGGGGGGCGTAAAACCGCTCGAGAAGGACCATCATGGAGGTCTTACCCGCCCCCGTTGCCCCGATGATGGCAGTGGTCTTCATGGCGGGAAAGGCCACCTCCAGGTTCCTCAGGACCCACTTTTCATCCTCGTAGGCAAACCAGACCCTCGAAAAGACGATGTCTCCCCTGAAAACGCCCTCAGGGACAGCGGGCCTTCCATCCCCTTCCCGATCCTTTTCCACGGGGCGGTCCATGAGCTGGAAGATGCGTTCGGTGGAGGCCATGGCCGACTGCATGATGTTATACTTTTCCGAGATGTCCCGGATGGGACGGAAGAACATCCGGATGTAGGAAAGAAAGGCCACCAGCGCCCCGAGGGAAAGTGCCCCACCCATGATGCCGACGCCGCCCCGCCACAGGATGAGGGCCATGGCGAACGCGGCGATGAGCTCGATAAGGGGCATGAAAAAGGCGAAGATCTTGACTTGGCGGATGTTCGCCCGGTAGGTTTCGTGGTTTATCCGGGCAAACCGCCGGTTGAAGCGCGCCTCCTGTCGGAAGACCTGGATGATGCGGACGCCCGAGAGGGTTTCCTGGAGCATGGCGTTGATGCGCCCGATGAGGGTCCGGATGTCCCGGAAAACATCCCGGGCCCAGCGGCTGAAGAGGAAACTTACCACCGCCACCAGAGGAAGGAGAGCGACCACGTAGAGGGCGAGGCGGGGCTGGATCTTCAGCAGGATCGCCAGGATCCCGAGGAGGATGAAGATGTCCTTGAACTGGTTCACCAGAATGGCCGTGAAGAGGTCGTGGAGGTTCTCTATGTCGTTAGTGGCGCGGGTCACGAGGCGGCCCACGGGGGTCCGGTCGAAAAAGGCGACCTCCAGGCGCAGGAGGTGACGGATGAGGGACACCCGCAGGTCCTGCATGACCCGCTGCCCCATCGTCTCCAGGGCCACGACCTGGAAAAACTGGAAGACGAACCCCAACATCAGCAAAATCAGGTAGATGCCTGCGATGAGACCTACCCCGCGCAGGTTCTCGGCGCGCAACCGCACCAGCTGCCGGGCGGGAATCCACTTTAGGGCTCGGTAGGGGATATAGAGTGTCCCCCGCCCCTGGTAGAGGGCCTCCCCTTTCTCCCTCAAAATCCGTCGAATCGACGCGTCCGCCGGAAGGGCCACGAAGGGGGTCTCAGCGATGAGGCCGGCGCGTATCAAGCGGCGCCGCGCGCGGGGATCCATCCGCTTGAAATCCCTCCCGGGCAGCATCCCGACGTCGGGATCGGCGGTCGGAACGATGGCAACGGCGGAAAACGCCTTCCCCTTTTTCCCTTTCAGGGCCCTGACCCGGACGGGATAGGACATCCGGACGATGTAGCGGTCGATGGCCTCCTTGACCAGGTAGGGAAAGGAAAGATCCACCGCGGTCGTCAAAAGGGCCAACAGGACGGAGAGCACAAACCATTTCCGGTAGGGGCGAACAAACCGGTAGAGCCGCCGCAATAACCGCAAGTCGTACGGTTTGCCCAGGTGTCCTTCCTCGTAGTATCCGAAATCCGCTTGCATCTATCTCTTTCCTATCCCGAGGGAAAATTCCTGGATGAGGGTCCGGTAGGCCTCGCTCTGCGCCAGGAGGTCGTCGTGGGTGCCACTGGCAATCACGGTCCCCGACGCCATCATGAAAATCCGGTCCGCCTTCATGAAGGAGGCGACCCGCTGGGAGCTCATCACGAGGGTAACATCCCCGTATTCCGACCGGATGGCCTCGAGGATTTTCTGCTCCGTGGCCACGTCCACCGAGGAGAAGGGGGCATCCAGGACCAGGAACGGCCGACGGGAAATCAAGGCCCGCGCCAGGGCGAGACGCTGTTTCTGCCCGCCGGAGAGGGTCACTCCCTTTTCCCCCACCAGGGTTTTCTGCCCGTCCGGAAACCCCCTCACCTCCCCGCCGAGCTGGACGATCTCCAAGACCCGTTCCACCTCCGCCTCCGTGACACCGTCCCGACCGAAGGCCACGTTCTCGAAGATGGTCTGGGAAAAAATGACCGGTTCCTGGGAAACGTAGGCGAAAAGGCCCCGGTAGTCCGCCAGGTTGAAGTCCCGGACATCCCTCTCCCCGAGGGTTACCCGCCCCGCCTCCGGATCGAAGACGCGCATCAAAAGCAAGAGGAGGGTCGTCTTGCCGCACCCGATCTCCCCGACGATGGCCGTCATCTTCCCCCGCGTCACGGTCAGCGTGCAGTCGTCAAGGACCCGCTGCCGGGGGCCATAAGAAAAGGCCACCTGTTGCGCCCGCAAATCTCCCGGCGACGCTTCGGGCAATAAGGTCCGGCCGGTCGAACGGAGAGCGGGCCGGCTGTCCAGGACCTCCTTGATGCGTACCAGCGACGCGGCGCCGCGCTGGATGAGGGAGATGACCCACCCCATGGCCATCATGGGCCACGTCAAGAGCATCAGGTAGTTGGTAAAGGCGACGAAATCCCCCGGGCTGATGCGCGCGAGAATCGTGTCCTTTCCCCCAAAATAGAGGACGATGACCATGCTCAGGTTCACGAGAAGCATGAGGACGGGAAAGAAGATCCCCCGCACCTTCGCCAGGGCGAGGTTTTCCTCGAGGAGCCTTTTTCCTTCCTCTTCCACCTTTCGCCCCTGGAACGCCTCGGCGCGGGCGGCCCGGATGACCCGGATGCCGCTGATCCCCTCGCGGACCGTCTCCGTCAAGGTGGAAAACTGCCTCTGGACCCGCTGGGCCCGGGCATGAATCTTCCGGCTGATGAGCGCCGTCGTCAGGGCGAGAAACGGCATGGGGATCAGGACGTAGAGGGTCAGGGAACGGCTTATCCAGACCATGAAGACGAGGGTCGCTGACCCCATCACGAAGGCGTCCATCATCCCCACCATCCCGAAACCCACCGCCATCCGCACCATCCTAAGGTCGTTGACCATCCGGGCCATGAGGTCCCCGGAGGAATGGCGCATGAAGAAGTCTTCCGACATGGCAAGGATGTGCTGGAAGAGGCGGTTCCGGAGCCTCTCCTCGATCCGCCGGGTAGGGGTCATGAGGGAAACCCGCCAAAGGTAGCGGAACCCTCCGATCCCGAGGGCCAAAAGGAGAATCCACCCGGCATAGTCGAGAAATCCACCCGGGGTCGCCCGCCCCTCCGTCAGGTCGTCCACGGCCCACTTGATGATGAGGGGAATACAGAGCTGGAGGGAATCCACCACGGCCAGGGAAAAGATCCCCAGAAAGAGCCACGCCTTGTATTGCCGAAGATACGGGACGAGGAGCGTAAACGACCGGAGCCCTTCTCCTTTTCTCGCTCGATTTTTTTCGCTTTCGCCCAAGAAACCTCCCCGTCACCATGCCCGCCCTCAATCAGGAATCCCTGAACCTCGCGAAGCGCGGACTGTCCTTATCTCTACACGGAAACGGGGGCGAAATCCATACCTTTCAAGGAAACGGGGACTTGAGGACCCAAGCACGCGCTTTACGCCGGACGTCCCCCTTCCGCCAGGTCAAAAAAGAGACCCGCCATCACCCGGAGGCCCTCCCGGACGATAGGAACGCGGAGGTGCTCATTGGGGGCATGCTGGCCGCAGCCGGCGTAGGAATGGGGAACCCAAAGGGTGTGAAGGCCGAGGATCTCCGCGAAGGCCTCGTTGGGGATACTTCCCCCCAGGTTGGGAAGAAAATCGGGCGGAGTTCCGGTAGTCCGCTTGAGGGAGTTCATGGCCCACCGCACCCAGGGGTCATCCGGGTCCATCCGGGTGGCGGCATAGAGGCTTTCACGGACGGGCCGAACCTCCACGGCATCCAACCCCTTCTCCTTGAGGCGCCGGCGAACGGCCGGGAGGAAGGCCTCCGGATCGCATCCCTTCACGTAACGAATGTGGCACCGGGCCCAAGCCTCGGCGGGGATGGCGTGGACGGGATTCTCCGGGTTCCCGCACGAGAGGGCCAGAACCTCCAGGGTATTCCAGCCATAGACTTTCTCTTCCGGGGTCAATCCCGGTTCTCCCCACCAGGTATCGATGGGGGGGGCCGTGTTCTCGGGAAGCGACAGCCTGCCTATGGCCTCCCGGACATTTTCCGGGATCCCGCCGGGCTTGAGAGCGTCCACGAGGATCCGCCCCTTCCCATCCACCAGGGCCGCGATGGCGTTGGCGAGGATGATCCCTGGATTGGCCAACAAACCGCCCCAGTTGCCGGAATGGTGCGCCCCCTCTCGAAGCTTCACGATGAGGTCGAAGTTGAAGACGCCCCGGCTGCCGCCGTAGAGGGTCACCCTGTCCGGATTCACCCGAGGGCCGTCCGATGCGATGAGGACGTCCGCCGAGAGAAACGCCCTCTCCCGCTCGCAAACCTCGCGAAGCCCCGGAGATCCCATCTCCTCTCCCGTCTCCAGCAGGAAGACAGCGTTGAATCCCAGCGCGCCTCGGGTCTCCAGGAGACAATCCAAGGCCGCCAGGTTGATGGAGAACTGACCTTTGTTGTCCGCCGCGCCGCGCCCGTACCATCGGCCGCCCCGGGCCGTCAGCCGCCAGGGTGAAAGCCCCGCATCCCACTGACCTTTCATGCCCCAAACGGTATCCCCGTGGCCGTAGAGCAGGACCGTGGGGAGGTTTTCATCCTCGACACGGCGACCCGCGAGAAATGGGAGACGGGACATCACGGGGTTTTCCAGGACCCGGCACCTAAACCCCAGGGACGCAAGCGAGGACATCATCTCCTCGGCCAGGAAACGCCTGATATCCTCCGCCCGCGCCGGGTTCTGGCTTTCCGTTGGGTAGGCCACCCGCCGGGCGAGGTCCAAGAAAAACCGCCCGTCATCGAGCCTCTTTTCCGCACATCGAATGGCATCGTTTCGGGTCATAGGTGCCTTCCTTTCACGCCGGTCCAGGAAAGTGGCACGCCACCCGGCGGCCGCCGTCCTCCCGGGCCTCGGGGCGCTGTGACCGGCAGATTTCTTGCGCCCTGGGGCAACGGGGATGGAAGCTGCATCCCGGGGGCATGCGGATGGGGTTAGGATATTCCGCGTCGAGGCTGACCTTGGGAAGTCCCTTCCGGGGATCCGGCGTGAGGACCGAGGCCAGGAGGGTTTGCGTGTAGGGATGGAGGGGATGCCGGAAGATCTCCGCCGCCGGCCCGCTCTCTACGATCCGCCCCAGGTACATGACCGCCACCGACGTGGCCAGGTGTTCCACGACGGCGAGATCGTGACTGATGAGGATATAGGTCACCCCCATCGCCTCCCGCATGTCGATGAGGAGGTTCAGGATCTGTGCCTGCACCGAGACATCGAGGGCCGAGGTGGGCTCATCGCACAAAACGATCCTGGGCCGCATGATGAGGGCCCGGGCCACGGCCACCCGCTGGCGCTGTCCTCCGGAAAGCTGGTTCGGGTAGTTGTGCCGGAGTCGGGGAGGCAGCCCCACCAGGTTCATGATCTCCCGAACCTTCTCGTCCCATTCCCCGCGGTTCCCCATCCCGAGGGCCCGCAGCGGCAGGGAGATGATGGCCCCGATGCTCTTCCGGGGGTTCAGGGAGGCGTAAGGATCCTGGAATATGGGCTGCACCCGGCGGGCGATCTCCCGATGACCCATTTTTCGGACGGAACGCCCCTCGAGGAAGATATTCCCGCGCGTGAGCGCCTCCAGGCCCAGGATAAGTTTCGCCATGGTGGTCTTGCCGCAGCCCGATTCCCCCACGAGCCCCAGGACCTCTCCCTCTCCCACCCTGAATGAAACGTCGCTGACAGCGTGGAGGTCAAGTCCTCCTCGGAACATCCCCGCGCTGACGCGGTAAACCTTCGCGGCGTTTTCGACGCGGAGGATCCCGGCGTTCATGCCGCCGCCTTTTCCGGGTTTTCTTCAGGCTGCAAGATGCACCGGTAGGATCTCCCAGGCGTCAGCCGGACCTCCTCGATTCCCTCCCCGGCGCACGCCGGTCTGGCATGAGGACACCGGTTGCGGAAGAGGCATCCTCGCAGGTCGCCGATGGGTGTGGGCACGATTCCCGGAATCGTGTCCAGCTTCTGGCCGGGCCGCGTCTTCCCGGGGATGGGGATGCACCGCATCAATCCCCGCGTGTAGGGGTGAAGGGGTCGGGTAAAAACCTCCGCGACGGTGCCGGTTTCCACCACCTGTCCGCAATACATCACGGCCAGACGATCCGCCGTCCGGGCCACTACTCCGAGGTCGTGCGTGATAAGGATCATTCCCGTCTCGTACTCCTTCTGGACGGAAACGAGCAGGCTCAGGATCTGGGCCTGGATAGTCACGTCGAGGGCCGTGGTGGGCTCGTCCGCAATGATGAGGCTCGGACCGCACATGAGGCTCATGGCGATCATGACCCGCTGGCGCAGCCCCCCGGAAAGCTGGTGGGGATACTGTTTCAGGCGGGAAGCCGCCGCCGTGATACCCACCTTCTCCAGGAGAAAGACGGCCCTCTCGCGGGCTTCGCGCCGGCTCACCCGGCGATGTTCCAAGAGTACCTCCTCCAACTGGTCCCCGATGGTGTAACAGGGGTCGAGGGAGGTCATGGGTTCCTGGAAGATCATGGTCATCCGGGCGCCGCGGATCGCCGTCATCCGCCTTTCGTGCGCGTGGGTGATGTCCTCTCCCTCGAAGAGAATCCGTTCGGCGGACCGCGTCGCGCTGCGGGGCAACAGTCCCATCACGGCCAGGGCGGTCATGGTCTTGCCGCACCCTGATTCGCCCACCAGGCTGAAGGTCTCCCCCTTCTCCACGTGAAAACTCACGTCCTGGACAGCGTGCAGGACGCCCGCGGGAAGGGAGAGATCAACGCGCAGTCCCTCCACCTCGAGAAGCGCGGTCACGCCTGTCCCTCCGGGGCCGTCACGTCCCTGAGCCCGTCGCCCAGGAGGTTCATCCCCAACACGAGGATGAAGAGGGCCACCCCGGGAACGGTAATCAGGTAGGGCTGAAAAAGCATGTATTCCTTCCCTTCGGAGATCATTAATCCCCAGGAAGGAGTGGGCGGTTGAACCCCCATTCCCAGGAAGGAGAGGGCCGCCTCGAGGAGGATGGCACGCCCGATCTCCAAGGTGGCGATGACCATCAGGTTGTTGAACAGGTTGGGCAGGATCTCCCGGAACATGATGCGAAGCGTGGAGCATCCCGCCGCCCGCGCCGCGTCCACGTAGTCCATGGAACAGACCTGCTGGGTGCTGGTCCTGAGAACGACGGCGAAACGGTCCCAGATGAGGCATCCCAAGACCAGGATGACCACCTGCATGGATCCCCCGATGAGGGCCACCACGGCCACCGCCACGAGAACGGCGGGCAGGGCGAGACGCACCGTGATGATAAATCCCACGAGCATGTCCACCTTCCCCCCGAAATACCCCGCCGACATGCCCAGGAGGGTTCCTATCACCATGGCGATGAGCATGCAGGAAAACCCGATGAGAAGGGAAACCCGGCTTCCGTAAACCAGGCGGCTCAGGTAGTCCCTACCCAGATTGTCGGTGCCAAGTGGGTGTTTCCATGTCCCCTTGGCATCCCAGACGGGGGGAACAAGCCGGTGCGAGAGATGCTGGGTGTATGGGTTGTAGGAGGTAAGCATGGGGGCAAAGACGGCCATCAGAAAGATGGCGAGAACGAAAACGGCCCCAAAGATGAATCCTTTGTGGTGCCGCATGCGCATGCGCATCACCTGGCCCGGCGTGGGAAAAACCACCTGCCGTCCCAGTCCTTCGTCCGGTGCCACGGCGCCGTTTGGGCCCGGGTGTGTCGCCGCGTCGCTCATCGCACCCGGATCCTCGGATCAAGAAAGGCGTTCAAAAGGTCGCCGAGGAAGGTCAAGACCACGTAAATCATGGACAGAAGCAGGATGATGGCCTGGACTACAGGTAGGTCCGACCGGCCGATGGAGACCCAGGCCAGGTAGCCAATGCCGTGCAGGGCAAACACCGACTCAATGACGATGGATCCCCCCAGCATGAACCCGAGCTGCACCGCCGCCAGGGCTACCACGGGAATGATGGCGTTCCTGAGGGCGTGCTTGTAGAGGATCTTCCCCCAACGCAGGCCCTTGGCCCGGGCGGTCCGGATGTGGTCGGAACTCAGGACCTCGAGCATGCCGGAACGGATCAGCCGCATGAAAGCCGGCGTTGCATAGTATCCCAGGGCGATGGTCGGCATGACGTAGTGGGCCGGCGACCCGCTCCCCGAGATGGGAAGCCATCGAAGGGTCACGCCGAAGAAGATGATCATGATCAGGCCGAACCAGAAGGAAGGCATGGCCTGACCCATCACGGAAATAGTGAGGGCCACCCGGTCTATCCAGGTGTTGGGCCGTATGGACGCCAGCACCCCCAGGGGAATCGAAACGAAGAGAGCGAAGAGAAGGGCGGAGACGCCCAAGGTCATGGTCACACCGATGCGTTCCCTGATCATCTTGAGGACAGGCTCGTTGAAATAGGGGGACTCCCCCAGGTCACCCTGGAGGGCCTTCTTTGCCCAATCGACGTACTGGATAATCAGGGGGCGGTCGAACCCGTAGTGGTGCCGGACATACTCGATCTCCTGCTGGGTGGCCCCCTCCCCGGCCAGGGCGATGGCGGGATCTCCCGAAACCCGGATCAGCATGAAGCTCACCAGGGAAACGACCAGGATGACGAAGAAGGTTACGACGAGTCGTTTGAGCGTGTACTGGAGCATGTCTCGTCCAATGATTCCATCAGAAAAGAGGGCCGCGGCAACGGGAAACGCCGCGACCCTCCGCGAACCGGCCTATTTCCACCTGGCCTGGTAGAATCTGGGGACGGCGTCCGGATACGGCGTGAAATCGAGATCCTTCGTGAAACAGTTATTGGAGACGTAGGTAAACAGGGGCGCCCAGTAGGCTTGCGCGGCGATGCGCTGGAGGGCCTTCCGGTAGGCCTCTTTCCGGACCTTGGGATCGATGCTCGTATCCCCCTTGAGCAGCAGGTCCCGCACCACCGGGTCCCGGGCCAGGTCGTCTTCCTGGAACTCGAAAAAGTTGCTGGTGATCGCCGAGACGTCGTTGATGGAGTAGGACCCCCAGGTCAGGAAGGCGAACTGGACCTTGCCGCCCCGGAGTTTTTCCCGCAGCGCGGAATACTTCATCATGACCAGCTTGGCCTTGATCCCGACGGCCGCCAGGTCACCCACGATGGCCGCGGCGAAATCCCGGTTCCGGTAGCCATAGAGGGTCGTGGTAAACCCGTCGGGATACCCGGCCTCGGCCAGGAGCTTCCTCGCCTTGGCGGGGTTGTATTCGTATTTCACAACGTCCTGGGTGCAGCCGAACTGGCTGGGAAAACAGGCCGAGTAGACGGGTTTAGACTGCCCCCCCACCAGGTTCTTGGCAATGGCCTCCCGGTTGACGGCATAGTTGACCGCCTGACGCACCTTCAATTTCGTGAAAGGATCGTTCTTCATCCCGTGTTTCAGGGTCACGCCGGCCGCGTCCATGGTGAGATAACCAATCCGCATGGTCTCCGCCGCGATCACCTTGATGTTGGGCATAGCCGCCAGTTTCTTCGCCTGGTCGGGCGGCACCATCCAAATCCAGTCGAGCCCGCCGGTCATCAGTTCCGCCACCTGCGTATTCTTCTCCGGCAGCGTCCGCCAGACGATCTTGCCGATGTGGGGCTGTCCCTTGGGGCTGTCCTTGAAGTAGTCCGGATTCTTGACCAGGACGATCCGTTTCCCCGGCTCCACCTCCGCCACTTTGTAGGGGCCCGTCCCGATGGGCTTGAGTCCGAACTTCTTGGGACCCACCTTAGCGTAGTAATGCTTTGGATAAATGGGGTTTGCCCCGGACAGAAACTCGAGCGCCGCCGGGAAGGGGGTCTTGAGGAGGATCTTTACCTTGTAGGGCCCTTCCTTGACCACCTTCTTGATCCAGTTTGAATAACGCTGGGTCTTGACCTTGTTGGCGGGATTGGCGGCGAAATTCAGCGTATAGACCACGTCGTCCGCCGTCATCTCAGTGCCGTCGTGGAACTTGACACCTTTTCGCAGGGTTACTTCGAGGGTCAGGTTGTCGACCCACCGGTAAGACTTGGCAAGCAACGGCTTGTATTCGAACGTCTTGGGATCCCGCCAAAGGAGATTATCGAAGACGTGCCGGGCGAAGACAATTCCCTCCCGGGCCGTGTTGAAATAGCGGTCCAGGGTTTCCAGTTCCTTCGTAAAGGCGATGTTCAGGGTATCATCCTTCTTTCCCGCCTGGACGGGAGCCGCCACGAAAACGACCGTGATGACCGTTGCCACCACTCCCATCAAAACCTTGCGCCAACCCTTTCTCATTTCTTCCACCTTTCCTTTCAAATTAGATAATTACACCCTATAGCGGGAAACGGCCCTTTCCATTTTCCTTGTATTCTTGGTCTTTTCCCGACTTTCCTGTATACTTTCTATTTATAGAAAAGCGGAAGGGGGATGTCAAGGATGGACGGGATCAATGAAAAGACAAATATGAATTCCGGAGACGACGAATTCTTCCGCTGGCTGGTGGAAACGCGGAGGGACTTTCATCGCCACCCCGAGCTCTCCATGCTGGAGAAAAGAACCACCCAACGCATCGCCGAATACCTGGAGGCATTTGGCTGGGAGGTGACTACTTTTGAGGACATGCCCGGCGTGCTGGGCCTTCTGAGGGGAAAGGAACCGGGGCCCACGCTGGCCCTGCGCGCGGACATGGATGCCCTTCCTCTGGAGGAGCAAACGGGGGCCGATTACGCCTCGGAGGTGCCCGGCGTCATGCACGCCTGCGGGCACGACGCCCACGCGACCATCCTCCTGGGTGTGGCAAAGAAACTGGCGGAAAGCGACGTCATGAACCACGCCGGTGGCGCGGTCAGGCTCATCTTCCAGCCGGCGGAGGAAACCCTCCAGGGAGCGCGGCGCCTCATCGCGCGGGGCGCCCTACAATCCCCGCCCGTGGACCGTATCTACGCCCTGCACCTCGGTCCCCACATCCCCGCCGGCAAGATCGGCCTCTACGGGTCGCTGGCCTACGCCGCCACCGACACCTTCGGACTCACTTTGACAGGCCGGGGCACGCACGGCGCCCGCCCGGACGAGGGAAGGGACCCCATCACGGCGGGGGCTTACTTCATCACCGCCGTCCAGACCATCGTGAGCCGGAACGTGAAACCCCTCCATTCCGCCGTCGTCTCCGTCGGCAGGCTCCAGGCGGGCCGGGCCCCCAACATCATTCCCGAATCCCTCACCCTCGAGGGAACCCTCCGGGCCCTCAATCCCGACGTCCGGGAAACCCTTGTGAACCGGCTCAAGGAGATGGCGGAGGGAATCGCCGGCGCCTTCCAAGTGACTCCCACCTTCGAGCTCCACTCTGGCTGTCCCCCCATAAAGAACGACCCCGATGCGGCTAATCTGCTTCGCAGTGCCGCTGAAAAGGCCTTTGGAAAGGAAAACATCATCGAGGAGCCGCCGACCATGGGCGGCGAGGACTTCGCCTTCTACGGGGAAAAGTGCCCCGCCGCCATCGCCCGCCTCGGCTGCGGAAACCCGGAAAAGGGCCTGACCCATCCCCTCCACTCCCCCCGGTTCGACCTGGATGAACGTGCTCTGTTATACGGTGTAAACCTTTTTCTCAAGCTCATCCGGGACTTTTTCCAACCGGCATAGCGCGGATCTCCCAGTGCACGGTATCACTGTCGGACCGGAAAAATTTTTCTTGACATTCGTTTTTAGATAGGATATATTCTTAATTATGAAAAAGGACAACAAGCCTGCCGCGTCACCCCGCGAGGTCTTCAAGAGAATCGGCCTGCGGGCGACGCCCCAACGGCTCGAGATATACGAGATCCTGAACGAGATCGACGGTCACCCCGCCTCCGAAGACATCTATGAACGGGTCAGGAAACGCTTTCCCAGCATCTCCTTCGATACGGTCTACCGGACCCTCTCCCAGTTCGAGAAACACGGCCTGATAAAAAAGGTCCACCACCTGGCCGACAAGACCCGCTACGACACGAACATGATGCACCACCATCACTTCGTCTGCGTCCGGTGCAAGAAAATCATCGATTTCACCTGGGAAGAACTAGACCGTGTTCCCATGCCGGAAGGGGTTTCCCAGTGGGGAAGCGTGGAAGACCGATACGTGGAGCTGCGAGGCATTTGCCGGGACTGCTTGAAAGAGGGGAAAGAATAAACCATTTTTTTTTGGCAAAAAATAAGAATAATTCTTATATAATATAATTTCGAAATATGGGAGGAACATGGATCGATTTCTATTTATGCTATATTCACATATGAAGTATAGACTATAAGTAAACGAAAGGCTTGGAAAACGCTTTAAACCCTAAACCCGAACGTAAAAGGAGGATGGAAATGGACAAAAACCGCAAACACGAAAAGGACGCCCGTTCTTACAGGCACACGACCCTGGGAGGAAACCTGATCCGCGAGTGGTGGCCGAACCAGTTGAACCTCAAGATCCTGCACCAGAATCCGCCCCTCATCAAACCGATGGACGCGGATTATAACTACGCGGAGGAATTCAAGAAGCTCGATCTCGAGGCCCTGAAGAAGGATCTCTTCGCGCTCATGACCGATTCGAAGGAATGGTGGCCCGCCGATTACGGCAACTACGGCCCGCTTTTCATTCGCATGGCCTGGCACAGCGCGGGCACCTACCGCATCTTGGACGGCCGCGGCGGCGCGTCGAGCGGCGGCCAGCGCCTCGCGCCACTCAACAGCTGGCCTGACAACGTCAACCTGGACAAGGCGCGCCGTCTGCTGTGGCCCATCAAGAAGAAATACGGCAACAAGATTTCGTGGGCCGACCTGATGATCTTCGCCGGCAACTGCGCCCTCGAGCGGATGGGATTTACCCCCTTCGGTTTCGGCGGCGGGCGGGTGGATATCTTTGAACCCGAGGAAGACATCGACTGGGGACCCGAGAGCGAGTGGCTGGGAGACAAGCGTCATACCGGCGACAGGGAACTGGAGAATCCCCTCGCGGCGACGCAGATGGGGCTTATCTACGTGAACCCGGAGGGACCGAACGGGGAACCGAACGTGCTCGCGGCCGCCCGCGACATCCGGCAAGCCTTCCGGCGCATGGGCATGAACGACGAGGAAACGGTCGCCCTCATTGCAGGGGGACACACCTTCGGCAAGACCCACGGGGCCGCCGATCCCGATAAATACGTGGGCCCCGAACCGGAGGCCGCGCCCATGGAGGAACAGGGCCTCGGCTGGAAGAACAGCTTCGGGACAGGAAAGGGCCCCGACACCATCAGTAGCGGGCTGGAGGGGGCATGGACCCCAACCCCGACCCGGTGGGACCACAGCTTCCTCGAAATCCTGTTCAAGTACGACTGGAACCTGGAAAAGAGTCCCGCCGGGGCCTGGCAATGGGTGGCGACCGACCCGGAGGCGGCCCGCCTCGTGCCGGACGCCCACGATCCCTCCAAGCGTCACGCCCCCATCATGTTCACCACGGACCTGGCGCTCAGGATGGACCCGGCCTACGGGCCCATCGCGCGGAGGTTCCGGGACAACCCGGAGGAATTCACCGACGCCTTCGCCCGGGCGTGGTTCAAGCTGACGCACCGGGACATGGGACCGAAATCCAGGTATCTCGGACCGGAGGTGCCGGAAGAGGACCTCATCTGGCAGGACCCACTGCCCCCGGTGGATTATGAATGTATCGGCGCGGAGGAGATCGCCGTCCTCAAGGCCAAGCTCCTCGCGTCCGGGCTTACCATCGCGGAACTGGTCTACACCGCTTGGTCCTCGGCATCCACCTTTCGCGGCTCGGACAAGCGCGGGGGGGCCAACGGGGCGCGGATCCGCCTGGCGCCGCAGAAGGACTGGGAGGTCAATGAGCCGGAGCGTCTGGCGAAGGTTCTGCGGGTTCTGGAAGGGATTCAAGAGGCATTCAACGCCTCCGCTAAAGGCGGCAAGAAGGTTTCCCTCGCCGATCTCATCGTCTTGGGCGGCTGTGCCGCCATCGAGCAGGCCGCGAAGAACGCCGGGATCACCCTCGAGGTTCCCTTCACGGCGGGCCGGGTGGACGCCACCCAGGAACAGACCGACGTGAGGGCCTTTGCCGTGCTGGAACCGGTTGGGGACGGGTTTCGCAACTACCTCAAACCAGGCAGCAATCTCCGCGCGGAGGCACTGCTCCTGGACAAGGCCCAGCTCTTGACCCTCACCGCGCCGGAGATGACGGTCCTCGTCGGCGGGATGCGGGTGCTCGGGGCAAACCACGGGCAGACCAAACACGGCGTCTTCACCGACCGGCCCGGGACACTCAGCAACGATTTCTTCGTGAACCTGCTCGACATGGACACGGCATGGACGGCCGTCTCCGATAACCTCTTCGAGGGGCGCGACCGCGCGACAGGCGCGCTCATGTGGACCGGCACCCGCGCGGACCTGGTCTTCGGGTCCAACTCCCAGCTTCGTGCCCTGTCGGAATTCTACGCGCAGGACGACAACCGGGAGAAGTTCGCGCGGGACTTCGCGGCGGCCTGGGTCAAGGTCATGAACCTCGACCGTTTCGACGTCACCTGGTGGTAGCGGATCGCCAGAAATGAAATGACCGGCGGGTAAGATAGGACTTCAGGCGCCATGACTTCCCTGCATTTTCGAGGATTACCGCCCCGTCGCGGCGCAGGTCGAAATCCCCGGCGCCTGTCCTCCGTCTCGCGTGCCTGGGATACATGCCGGGGTAACGCACGATGACGGCCGGGGTCTCCTCCCCGGCCACCTCCGGCCCCTTCGATGTGGTCAGCAGGAGATCCGGGCGGCCCTGCGGCCTGCCCCTCTCTCCCCTTCCTCCGGGCGGCCGGATCAGGACGCGAAGTCCTTCGAAAGTTAATCGAACCGTTTGGAATCTTCTTCTCCGGGACGGCCCGGCGCCCTCTTTAGGCGAGAGATATTCGAACCTCATCCCGTTAAGCGCCAGCGGTCGGGGAACCGTTACCCGCGTGATGTGTGAATCCTTCGAGGGACACACCGTCTCCAGACCATAGAGGGCCGAGCGGGTTCCCACGAGATATGCCGGGTGCCGGTAGGAGAGGATCTCCGCGGCGGCCCGGAGGTTGACGGGAGAGCTGTTGGCAACTACCAAGGCATCGAGGGCACCGATTCTCCGGTTCAGAAGGTAGGGAAGAAGAACCCACCGGGCGTCGTCCTGGAAGGTGCCGTCCCCCATGCCGTTGCAAATCAGAACGGCATGCCCGTTTTTCCAGGTTGCCGCCACATAGACCCCTTTTTTGACGCTGAAAACCGTGACCGTCGGCCTCCGGAAGGCACGCGGCACCCAAAAGGAAACGATAAGAAGCCCCGCGCACCCCGCCGCCAGTGCCCATGTACGCTTTCGCGCTTCATTGTCTTTTGCCTTGATGGCCAGGACCGTGAGAACGAAGGCGACATAGTAAAAAACGATCTCGTACCACCGGGGGGGATAGACGTAGACCCTGGAATAAGAAAATCCGGCGAGGAACCGGAAGACGTCAACGAGCCCCTCAATGAGAAACCCGTCGATGCGCAGCAGCAAGGTGGCGAGAAGGGTGGAAAAGGGGTAGAGAATCAGGCTTATCAGGCCCACGGGAAGCATGACTAGGGCCACGTAGGAAATCCCGAAGAGATTGGCCAGAAGCGCCATTGGACTGGCCCGGTGGAAGTGATACGCGGCGATGGGAAAGGTGGCCGCCATGGCCAGGAGTGTAATCACGAGGGTTGCCCCCACCCAGAGACCGGCCTTTCCAAGCGGGCCCCGTTCCGTCCGTCCTGTCTCCGGCGCGTGGTCACGGCTCACGCCCAGAATAATCCCCGCCACCGCCGCGAAGGTCAGTTGAAACGAAACGAAAAAGACCGCCTGGGGCTGGAAGAAGAGAATCACGAGGGCGGCGAGCAGGAGGATGTCCGCGAGACGGGAGGTCCTGCGAAAGAAGAGGACGGCGAGGAAGGCCGCGGCCATGATGAAGGCGCGCACCGTGGAGACCCTCCCTCCCGTCAGCACGAGGTAAAAGAGGAGAAAAACAAACGTCAGGATTGCCGTAATCCGCTGGACATCCATGTAGAGGAAGACGCGGGGGAACAAGGCAAGCAGGCGGCGGATGATGATAAAGAGGAGGATGGAAACGATGCCCAGGTGAAGCCCCGAGATGGCGATGAGGTGCGCGGCGCCGCACCGGATGAAGACGTCCCGTATGGACGGCGGGACCTGTCCCCGGTACCCGATGAGGAAGGCGGAGGCCAGGGCGTTGTAGGGAGCGGGGATGGCGGCGGTGATCCAGCGGTTCAGGTGCTGCCGGAGGCGATCGACGGCCCCCCGCCAGGAAACCCTTCTACCCGTGTCCAGAACGACAAACCGTGAAAAGCCGCTAAGCCGCGCCGTTGCGTAGATGCGCCGCAGGGCGAGGAACCGGCGGTAGTCGAAGGAAAAGGGATTTCCGGGCGGCCGGGGACGCGAAACGGCGCTCACGAACCGGACCGTGTCTCCCACGAAGACGGTCCGCGTGTAGGGACCGTAAACAGACACGCGCAGCTTCCCGCAGGCGGGGATCCGGCGCTGGTCGTGGGTAAAAAGGGCGCGCACATCCACCGTGACCTGCGACTTGGTCAGGCCCGGGTCGAAGGGCGGCAGGATCTTCCCCTCGATGATCCACCGGGACCGCCCGGCGAAGTTCGCCACGTGGTTCTTCGGCAGGGTCGGGTGAAGGAGGGCGTAAACGGAGAAAAAGGAAACGGCGAAACACCCGGCGACGGCGATAATCGCCTTAAGCGGAAGTCCTATCCATCGGCGCAAAAACCCCGCAGTTAGAAGCGTAAAGAAGACGAGAGAAACGGCCGTGGCGGCAACCGGGTCTACCATGCCCCCCGCCGCCGCGCCCCCCGCGAGGGCAGCCACGAAGGGCACCAAGGGGAGGGAAAAGAATCTACGCGGATTCCGTGTCATCTACGGGAATGATGGTCCGCCGCTCAGACGGAATCAGGGGCTTTTGAACCTCCGCCTCCATTCTCCGCAGTTGCTGCCGCACGCCGCGGACGAGCTCCTCCACGAACCGGTTCATCTCCTCCTGCATCAGTTCCATCTTTCTTCGCATCTCGTAAATCACCTCGGCCCCTGCCAGGTTCACGCCGAGGTCCTCCCGCAGCCGCCGGAGCACCAGCAATTTTTCGATATCCTCCCGCGTATAGCGTCGGACGCCGCTCTCCGTCACGAGGGGTTCCAGGAAGCCTTCGCGCTCGTAGTAACGGAGGGTGGAGGGGCTGATGCCCAGTTCCCTCGCCACGAACCCAATGGTGTAGGTCTCCTCCATCTTCCGATTCACCTTTCCCGCCATCATCCTCGCACCTTCGGCAAGAGCGTTGAAAGTTCCTCGAAAAGCTTCTTCGCCCGGTCATTCACCTTCTTGGGAATCACAACCTCCACCTCCACGTACTGGTCACCCTTCTTGCTCCCCTTGAGGGGCTTGACCCCCTTTCCCGCCAGGCGGAATTTTTTTCCGTTGGGGGTGCCGGGGGGAATACGCATCTTCACCGTGCCGTCGATGGTCGGCACCTCGATCCTCGCCCCCAGGACCGCCTCGGGGATGGATATGGGAACCTTGCAGTAGAGATCCCCCCCCTTACGGGTGAAGACGGGGTGAGGTCGCAACTGTATCTCGATGTAGAGATCGCCCGAGGGTCCCCCGTTGAGGCCGGGTTCCCCCTTCCCCGCCAGGCGGATCTTCGAGCCGTTGTCCACCCCGGGGGGAATCCTGACGGAAATACGCTCCGCCTTCCGCCGGCGCCCCGTCCCGCCGCAGGCGGCGCAGGGCGTCGTGTTGACACGGCCCGTTCCTTGGCAGGTGGGGCAGGTCTGCTGGACGGGGATTCCAAGCCCCGTCATCTGGATGCGGCCGCTGCCGCCGCAGTCCGGGCAGGTTTCCCATTTCCCGGAAGGGCTGACGCCGGTCCCCCCGCAAACGGCGCAGGGCACCTCGTGGTCCAGGGAGATCTCCGTGCGCGTTCCCCGGATGGCGTCCATGAAATCGACCCACATCTTGTAATAGACGTCGCGCCCTTTCCGCGGCATCGGCCCGGCCCGATAGGCGGACTCGGCGCCGCCCCCGGACATCCCCTCGCCGAAGATGTCCCCGAAGATATCACTCAAATCCACGTGGGTGAAACCGGTTCGGAACCCCCGGCCGGAGGCCCCCGCGTGGAATCCCCCGGGACCCGCGCCCCGCTGCTTGAAGAAGTCGCTGAAATCGAAGGAATCCCGCGTGTCGTATTCCTCCCGCGCCTTCGGGTCGCTCAAGACCTCGTAGGCCTCGGAGATGTCTTTGAATTTCGCCTCGGCTTCCTTGTCGCCGGGGTTCACGTCCGGGTGATACTTCCGCGCCAGCTTCCTGAAGGCCTTCTTTATCTCGTCCTGCGAGGCGTCTTTCTTCACCCCGAGGATTTTATAGTAATCTTTTTTTGTCATAAAAAAACCTCGATGTCGATTTTTCCAACGGTCACCATCTAATTTAATGCCTCCCCCACCGGCCGTCAACCATCAGCCACGATGGTCGAACTATACTTGAATCGGCATCACCCGCTCCGTCTATCTCTGTGCACCATAGGATACAACTGTGAGGCAAGCATCCCCACCAGAATGAGGGCGCAGCCGAATAGGGCGCGGGGAGCAAGAACCTCTCCGAGGATAAGCCAACCACCCACCGCGGCGAAGACCGTCTCCAAACTCATGAGGATTGCCGCGTGGGCCGCCGGCGCCCTCTTCTGGGCCACTAATTGCAGGGTATAGGCAACGCCCACGGACAGGAAACCCCCATAGAGAATAGGAACCGCCGCGTTTCCAAGGCCGCTTACCGTGATGGACTCCAGAAAAAAGGCGACAAGCAGGCTTAATCCCCCGCAGACGCAATACTGAAGCACCGCGAGGCGGGTCGCGCCAATCCGTGGCGCCAGCCACCCAACAAACTGGACGTGCGCCGCCCAGAGAAAGGCTCCGAGCAGGACGAGAAAATCCCCCTTCGAAACGGTGAAACGGCTGGTCACACTCAGGAAATACATTCCCGCCGCCGCCAGAAAAGCGCCCGCCCAGGTGCCCGGGTGGGTTGTTTTGTCCCGCCATAAGAGCCCCAGGATCGGCACGATGACCACGTAAAGACCCGTGATAAACCCAGCCTTACCCGCCGTGGTATAGACCAGGCCCACCTGCTGGAGAGAGGCCCCGGTAAAGAGAATCAAACCCGCGAGAATACCTCCCAACAAGACTGTTTTCGATGCGAAGGGAATCTCAGGGGAGGTCTTCCGGCGGCTGCGCGCCAGGAAGGGAAGCAAGGGAAGGCATCCGAGAAAAAAACGGACGCCGTTGAAGGTAAAGGGCCCTACGTACTTCATCCCGACCCGCTGAGCAACAAACGCGAATCCCCAGATCATGGCGGTTATAAGCAATAGCAGGTCCGATTCCCAAGTCCGGGATTTATCCATGTTTCCTCCTGGGTATTTCATTCCACTCACGTAAATTTACCTGCATAGATGTTCAAAAAATTGGCCTGACAAATCGGACCAAACCGCGCCACTTTTAATAAAAATTCTAAAAGGTAGGCTTAGATTCCTTGATGAATACGTCCAAAAGGTTTCACTTTCATCTTCATCTTTATACCTTCCTCCTGACACCTTCCGCCAGTTATCTGCTTTTTGCGGATGATCATACCGTTTTTGGCAACCATCCTGATCCAGTTTTAAAATCCGTTTATGATATCAGTGATATTCGTTAACCCAAAATCATCCCCATGACATCGATAATCACCCGGGCGGCCAGAAGTGCCGTGATCCCCGCGGGGTCATACAGGGGATTGACCTCCACCACGTCCAGGCCCTTGATCCTGGCCTTTCGGGCGATTCCCCGGAGCAGGGCCGTGACCTGCCGGTACGAAAGTCCCCCCGGCTCGGGGGTTCCCGTTCCAGGGGCGACGGTGGGGTCGAAGACATCAATATCGAGGGAGAGGTAAACCTCTGCGCCCTCGGGGATGACCTCCAGGACCGGCCCGATCCCCTTTTCCTCCACCTGGAAAGCGGTGAACTGCCGCGCGCCGTGCCGGCGCGCCGTCTCCACGTCCGCCTTGTCGCTCAGCAGCCCTCGCAATCCTACCTGGACGATACCGGAAACCAGGCCGTTTTTCATCACCCGGCGCATGGCGCTCCCATGGGTATAAGGACTCTCGAAGGTGCTGTCGAAATCGGCGTGGGCGTCCAGGTGCACGAGGAAGACCGACGGGTGAGCCAAGCCCTTCAGGATGGGATACGTAATGCTGTGATCTCCGCCCAGGAAGACGGGGAACACCCCCTGCCGGAACAGTGTCCCCGCTGCCGCCTCGATGGCGGCGAGGTTGGCCTCTATCGCCGCGGGCTCTACCGGCACGTCTCCCCGGTCTTCTATCTTCAGCCCACTGAGAATCGTCTTGCCCAGCTCGATATCGTAAAGACCCTCCGCGACTGGATCGTAGGCATATTGCAGGGAGGCCTCACGGATCACCCGGGGGCCGAAACGGGTCCCGGGACGGTGACTGGCCCCAAAATCGGTGGGAATCCCCAGAACCACGGCCTGGGGAGCAACGTCTTCAAGATGCGCTGTCGCCCTCAGGAAGGAAACCAACCCCGCATAGGGCATGATCCCGGACATAATAGATGTCAGGTTTTTTCCGGTTTTTCCACGATCTTCGTGGCGCTGGCCGCCAGGGCGGATTCCACCAGGCGGACCAGGTCCTCTGCCGCCATGCCCATCCGGGCCATGATGGCGTCGGGCTTGCCCGATTCCCCGTAGGCGCGCACCCCCATCCGCATCAGGCGGACCGGACGGTCGATGCTGCACAGGGCGAGGGCAAGGGAGGCCCCGAGGCCCGTGTTCCTGTTGTGGTCTTCATAGGAAAACAGCAGGCCCGTCGTAGCCCCTTCCGCCACCTTCTCCATGTCCAGGTCAAGGGGGCAGGAAACGTTGAACACCTTGACCCGAATTCCCTTTGCCTTCAAAGTCTTCCAGGCCTGGAGGGCGCGGGGCACCATGGCGCCGTAACAGTAGATCGCTCCCTTGTCGCCGTCCCGCAGGCGATCGATTCGACCGTATTCGAAGACATAATCCTCCCCAAAGAAGGGCGCCCCCTCTTCCGTGGTCACGACAGGGGTCTTGGAACGCCCCATCCCCACGAAGACGTTCCCCGGTTCCGAGGCAATGGCGCGGATGACCCGGTCGGTCTGGTTGGGATCGGCCGGAACGATGACCTTAAAGGTAAAAAGATTCCGCAAGAGACCGAGGTAATCGATGCACTGATGGGTTTTCCCGTCCTCTCCCACGTCCAGGCCGTTGTGGGTGCAGACGAGTTTTAGATTGGCGTGGTTGATATCATTGAGGCGGTGCTGGTTGTAGGTCTCATCCACACCGAAGACCCCGAAATCGGAAAAGAAGGTCACAATGCCGTCGGCTGAGACCGCCCCGGCCGTGGTGGCCGTGCTGTGCTCCTGGACACCACTTTCGAAGAACTGCCCCGGCCGCACCTTGGCAAACCCATCCGTCTTGACAGACGAAGCCAGGTCACAGTCGAAGACAGCGAAAGGAACAGTCTTCGGATCGTTGGCCTCGGCCAGGTCGGCGAGGGCCGCTCCGTAGGCCGATCGGTTGTCCGTCTTGACATCCGGCGCATAGATCCTCGGAGTCCCCATCACGACCTTGGGCCAATTCACCTCCGGGAAGCTAATAGGTTCGAACTCGGCAGTCTCGCGCAGGTTCCTGTATTCTGTCAGGTCCGGCGACAATCCCAGTTCCCCCATGGCCTTCTCGAACTCCTCCGCCGAAAGGGCCTTACCGTGGTAGGTCGGGGTTCCCTCCATGAAAGAGACCCCCTTGCCGATAATGGTCCGCGCAAGAATGGCCACTGGCGTGCTTTCGTCCCACTGGGCTTCCACGATGGCCTCATAAAGGGCCCGGATATCGTGGCCGTCCACCTCCAGGACCCGCCAGCCGTCCGATTCGTAGTTCTCTCGCAATCGCTGGGGCATTACTTCTTCGGTGGCGCCGCTGATTTGTATCTTGTTTGTGTCGATAATGACGGTCAGGTTGTTCAGGCCAAACTTCTTGGCGAAACGGCGCGCCTCGGAAACCTGGCCCTTTTGCTGTTCACCGTCGCTCATGAGAACGAAGACATGGTTCGTCTCGATTCCCTTCAGACGCGACGAAAGGGCGAACCCGCACCCCGCGGACAATCCCTGGCCCAGGTTCCCCGTGCTCCATTCGACGCCGGGCACGCTCCGCTCGATATGCCCCTCGAAGGGACTTCCCGCCAGGCGGAATGTGGCCACCGCCTGCTTAAGGTCAAAAAAACCCAGCCGGCCCAGAACGGCATAGACGCCGGGCGAGGTGTGACCATGGCTCACGACGACACGATCCCTCGCCGGGTCCATCATCTGATTGTCCGGATTGATATTGGCCTGGGACCAGACCGTCACGTAGATATCCGCCGAGGACATGGAGCCCCCCGGATGGCCGCATCCAGCAAGGGTGGTCATGCGTAGGATATCCCCCCGCACTTGCCGCGCCATTTCGTTCAGATTGCTAAATTCCTCTTCGCTCAGCGCTTTTCGCGCGAATTTGCCCGTTAGCATATCTCAAGTTCCTTGTCTCGTGAATGTTTCGCCCGGTCGTAATCGCGGGCCCGGTACGGCTACGGCGTGTAAACGACGACGAGAAGTTCCGTGGTCACCGGCTTGGGATTGTTCAACTTATGAACCAGCGCGGAATTGAAATGGATGGACTGGCCCTCTTTCAAGGTCCAGGTGTTGTCGCCCACCGATATTTCCAGGTTCCCCTTCAGGACGTAGATGAATTCCTCGCCCTCGTGCTGGTATTCCACCATCTTGTGGGCCTGCTCCGGCTCGATGGTCACATGAAAGGCCTTCATGTGCTTGTTTCTGGCGTTGGGTGTCAAGGGCCGGTAGGCGTATTCCCGTGTCCGTTTCTCGTAACTTTCGACCTTCCGCTTCTCCGCGCTTTCCCGCTCCTCTTCGCTCAACAGGTCGCCGGAATCTATCTGGAGGGCCTTGGCGATCTTGATAATGGACGAAACGGGGGGGAGAATATCGCCCCGCTCGATCTCCCGAATAGTGTCAGGGGTTAAGCCGGACTCCGCGCCCAGTTCCTCGAAGGTCATCTTCCTCGACCGACGCATCTTCTTAATCTTGGACCCGATATTGATCCCTTTGTCGCTTGCCACGCGCGCCTCCTTTCAGATTTCTTGCCGATGAACCTAACAAAGTCCCCGGACTTTGTCAATTAACTCGCGGGAAAAGCGCGTCTGGCTGTTGAGACGGATAATGGAATTAAAGGCCCAAGTAAGCCTTTTTGAGGTAGGGATCCTTCAAGAGGTCCAGGCCGGTTCCATGGAGTGTGATTCGCCCGTTTTCCAGGGCGTAAGCCCGGTCGGAAAATTCGAGGGCCCTGACCACGTTCTGCTCCACGAGAAGGATGGTTACGTCTTCACCCTTGATCCTCTCAAGCACTTGGAAGGTCTTGGCCACGAGCAGGGGGGCGAGCCCCAGGGAGGGTTCATCGATCATCAAAAGGGTCGGCTCCGCCATCAGGCCCCGGGCGATGGCCAGCATCTGCTGCTCCCCGCCGCTCAGGGACCCGGCCGCCTGTCCCTTGTGTTCCGCCAAAACGGGAAATATCGCATACACCTCGTCTAACTTCTTTTTCAGATTCCCTTCGGTCCTCCGCGTGTAGGCCCCGATCTCCAGGTTCTCCTGGACGGTTAGCAGGGGAAAAATCCGCCGTCCTTCCGGGACATGAATCAATCCCTTCGCCGCGATTTCGAAGGCGGGCAGACCAAGCAACTCCTCGGAATTGAATCGAATCGAACCGGATGCCTTTTTCAACAATCCCGAAAGGGCGCGAAGGAGGGTGCTCTTTCCCGCCGCGTTCGCCCCCACGATGGTTGCGACCTCTCCTTTCTTCACCTCCAGGGAAACATCGCGCAGGACCTGGACATCTCCATAGAAAACATTGAGTTTTTCAATTTTAAGGAGCGACATAGTCCTCTCCAAGATACGCCTCGAGAACCTTCGGGTCTTCGGCAACGTCGCAGGGTGACCCCACGCATATCTGTTCCCCGTGGTCCAGGGCGATGATCCGGTGGGAAATCCCCATGATTACGGTCATGATATGCTCGATCACGAAAAGGGTGATCCCGCGTTGCGACAGTTTTTTCACCAGGGCAATCATTTCTTTCAATTCATTGGGATTGAGCCCGGCCATGACCTCGTCCAGGAGTAGCAAATCGGGAGACGTCGCCAGGGCCCGGGCGACCTCCAGCCGCTTCCTATCGGCGATCGTGAGACTCCGCCCCAGGAGATCCCTCTTCGGAGTCATCTCAACTAACTCGAGGATTTCTTCCGCCTTATTTTCCGCTTCCCGTATCCCCTTTTCCCGGCTCAGCGCCCCGATGACCACGTTCTTGAAGACCGTCAGGTTACTGAAGGGTTTCGTAATCTGGAAGGTCCGGCAAAGTCCCCTGCGGCAGATATCCTCCGGCGTAAGACGTGAGATGTTTTCACCCTGGAAAAAGATGTCCCCAGTCTTCGGGCGATAAAATCCACTGATGACGTTGAACAGGGTCGTTTTGCCCGCCCCGTTAGGTCCGATGAGGCCCACGATCTCCCCCTTGTGGATCTCGAAGGAGATGTCTTTCAGAACCGGATTGCCCCCGAACCACTTGCTCACGTTTCTTACTTCAAGCATTAGGTAATCCCGTTACCCCATTCATTTAAATATCCTTGACGAGGGGAAAAACCTTTCGCGCAGCATCCCGTAGATTCCTTTGGGCATGTAGAAGAGCACAAGAATGAGGATGCCCCCGTAGATGACCATGTGCAACCCTGGCAGGGCGGTCCCCAGCCTCGCCCTGAGAAAAATGGTGATGGGGATGAAAATCAGGGCTCCGACAAAGGGGCCAAACACGGTTCCTACCCCGCCCACGATGGCAAATAAGGCTACCTGCACGGCAATCTGTATCCGGATGACGCTGCTCGGGTCGATGTAGAGGAGGTACTGCGCGTAAAAGGAGCCGATCAGGGCGGAAAGGGCCGAACTGATAGCCATGGCGGCCAGCCGCACCCTCCCCGTCCGGACACCCAGGGCGCGCGCCGCGTCCTCGTTCTCCCTGAAGGCGACGAGGTAGTAGCCCAGCTTGGAGTTATCGATGAGATAGGTTATCAGCAGAACCGCGACGAGAAGACCTAGTCCCATGTAAACGTATCCCAACTTGGTGGCGAAAATCATTTTCGCGAAACCCGGGCGGATGGGAAGGGTCAGCCCCTCGGCGCCCTCCGTGAGCCCCCGCCAGTTCAGCGCGATGATGGAGGCCACCTGCCCGAAGGCGAGGGTCGCCAACGCGAAATAGTGGCTCCTTAGCCTGAAACATATCACGCCAAGAACAATTCCCAATGCCGATGCGATGGCCGCCCCCGCCCACATCCCGATCCAGGGGCTCACCCCCTGCCGGAGAAAGAGGAGGGTGGAGGTATACGCCCCGATCCCGAAGAATGCGTTGTGTCCCAGGGAAACCATCCCACCGTAACCGGAAATGATGTTCCAGGCTCCGGCGAAAGCCCCCCAGACGAAGATCAGGATGAAGCCGTCCAGGTAAAAATCGTTCTTCACGAACAGCGGCAGCAGGGCGAAAACGGCCATTCCCGCCAGCAGGATGATCCCGTCCCGCTTTCCGCCGCTACTCACCGATGGCCTCGATGCGTTCAAGTTCCTCTTCCCCCTTCTCACCGAACAGCCCGGAGGGCTTAAGCACCAAAACGGCGATGAAGACCAGGAAATAGACGGCCTGCTTGCTCTCGGGCCCGATGAAGAACCCCGAAAAGACCTCCACCACCCCGATGAAAAGACCCGCGACTACCGCGCCCACGATGCTCCCCATGCCCCCCAAAACCACCACCACGAACATAATCAGCACGAACTCGAATCCCACGAAGGGATGCACCGTGTAGATGGGAATCATCAGCGCCCCCGCGATCCCCACCAGCAGGATCCCCATGGCGAAACTTATCGTGTAGACCCGGTCGATATTGATTCCCATGAGCAGCGCCGTGGTGCGGTCCTGGGACGTGGCACGAATTACCTTCCCAAGGTAACTGAACCGCATAAAGAGGTAGAAGGCGATGGAAAGGGAAATCCCCAGGATGAACGCGATGAGCCGGGCCTTGTTGACGATAATTTCCTCCAGCCCCAGGCCGGAAAAGGGGCCCAGGATGATGGGACGACTCAGGTAAGAAAGGGAGACCGTCCTGAAGTCGGCGGACCAGAACAACAGTGCGAGGTTCTCGATGATGATGGAAAGCCCCACCGTCACGAATATCTGCGAGAGGATGGGCGCGCCGATGGTCTTCTTGATAAAGACCTTGTAGGTGAGGATGCCGATGATGAAAAAGAGGGGAACGCTGATGAGCATGGAGAGGTAGGGGTCGAGATGCGCCCAGTGAAACAGCCAGAAGGAGACATACATGGCCAGCATGAGAAACTCGCCGTGGGCGAAATTGACGATCTTCATCACCCCGAAGATCAAGGTCAGGCCGATGCTGGAAAGGGCGTAGATTCCCCCCAGCAGGATACCCGAAATCACAAGCTGCACGACCAGGGTTGAACTCATAAAAAACTCGCGCGGGTTCGGGACACCATGACCATCCCGAACCCGCGGTCAGGAGGGTTTCAGACTACTTGACCTTCACAATAAGGTCTGCCGTGGCCACTTCCTTGGGCCAGATGAGGCGCAATTTCCCCTTCTGCCACTGGTTGATCCCGGCGGAGGCCCGCAGGTTTTGGCCGGCGTTTTTCGCGCCGGGACCGGCGAACTTGATCCCCCAATTCAACACCCCCTGGCCCTTGGGAACGTCCAAACTCAGCGCCGCCTCGCGGAGCTTCTCGGGATCGAGGCTCTTGGCACGTGGCAGGATGAACTTGTAGAGAATCCACGCACCGGCAAACCCCACGAACGAGGTGGGGCTGGGATACGCCCCGTTATGGGAGTCCTTGTAGCGCTTCACGAACTCTGCCGCGTCCGTTTTTGGCTGGGAGGAAAGATTCTTGATGGAAAACTCCGAGGGAATTCCGAAGGCGATCACCCCGTCGGCGTCCTTTCCCAGGGCCTTGACGAAATCGGGATTGCCCTGCCCAGCCGTCGTTCCCATGATGATGCTCTTCAGGCGGAGCTCTTTGGCCTGACGGTGGAAGAGAATGGCGTCGTTGATATACTGCACGGCCAGGACGATATCCGGTTTGACCTGCTTGAGCTTCAACACCAGGCCTGAGAGATCCGTCGCCTTGGCGCTGTAACTCAGGTCCGAGACGATGTTCAGCTTCAGGCCCTCGGCCCGCGCCTTCAATCCCTTGCTGATGGCCGTTCCGAATCCCCCGTCCTCGTGGATGACCGCGATCTTCAAATCGTAAGGCTTCTTGCCCATCTTGGGGGCAACTACCTTGGCGATGTAGTCCACCATCTGGGCGGACATCATCCCACTGCTGAACGTGGTCCGAAAGAGGTACTTGAAACCACGCGCCGTGATGAGGCCGGAGACCCCCTCCGTTTCAATGTAGAAGACCTTGTTCTTCTCCGCCACCACGGTGGCCGCCAGGGAAAGGCTGCTGGCCTGTGTCCCGATGATGCAGGTCACCTTTTCGTTTGTGATGAGGCGGTTCGCCTCGCTCGCCGCCGCCTGGGGATTGGGCGCGTCGGCGCTGACCAGCACCACCTTTTTCCCCAAGACGCCTCCAGCGTCGTTGATCATCTGGGTCGCGATCTTGACCCCGTCAAAATTCTTCACCCCGTTCTTGGAAAGGGGGCCCGTGAGGGGATAGATCGTCCCGATCCGCCAGGTACCGCCCGCGGCATGCCCCGCCCCGGTGATGAAAAAGACGGCCATCACCGCAATACTGAAGATTACCGCCCACTGCTTTTTACCCATGTTTCTCCTCCTCTTTTCTGATCTGTTTTCTTAGTTTTGTTATTTTTCATATTTAACATAAGTCTGACTTTAATACAACGTTTGTCGCATGTCAATAAGGGAATTCAAGAACGTAACCTGTCATCCATAAAAAAAGGGGAAGCGTCACGCCTCCCCTTGCGGTAAAATGCTATCTGGTATTTCTACAATCCCTTGATCCCCGCGATGAAGGAACTGTCAAAGAAATCCTCCGGCTTGGGATGCCACGTCAATTTCTTCAGGCTTTCCCAGACCTCGATTCGATCCTTCAGGGCCTTGTAGACGTCTCCCGGTTTCTGGGGTGTTCCAAAGAACTTCTTGTTGAACTTTAAGTCATACAGCCGGACGCCTTTCATGGTCTCGGCGAATGCCTTTGGCTTCTTCAGCCAGCCGCCGATACCCTTTGCCATAATGGCATAGGACTGGTCCGGGTGTTTTTTGTAGAAATCGATGGCCTTGAGGACACCCTTGACGAACTTCTTGACGTCGGCCGGCCGCTTCTTGATGACCTCGTCGCGGAAGAGGACCGTGTCCATAATGAGCATTGGGGTCTTCCGGCTGTCGATGAGCAAGTGTCCGTGGGGCGTGTTCTTACCCTTGGTCAGGTAGGGTTCCCAGGTCACGGCGGCGTCGACCTTGCCAGCGATGAAGGTGGTACCCGCGGCGCCCGGCTCCATGTTGATGCTCTTGATATCCTTGATGCTCAGCCCCACCTTTTTCAAAAGGTGGACGAGAAACCACTCGGAAGCGGAGCCGAACTTGTAGGCGACCTTCTTTCCCTTCAGGTCCTTAAGGGACTTGATGCTCTTTTTGGCCAGGATGCCGTCCCCCCCGTAGGAGTCGTCCAGAGCCATGACCATTTTGCAGGGCACGTGTTTCTTGCTCAACAGGACGAAAGAGCTGATGACAGTGGAAACCCCGTCGAGCTTCTTGGAATACAGGGCGGCGAAACGCATAGTGATGTCGTCCATGATCTTAAGATCGACCTTCAGGTCTCCGAAGTATCCCTTGTCACGCGCCAGGTAGAGAGGACCGTTCCCCACCCACGTGGGAAGGCCGATGACCAGCGGGTCCCCGGCGGATGCCATCGGAACGACGGCGGCCAAGCATAAAACCACCATCAAAATTCCAATCATTCCCTTCTTCATAAAACCCTCCTTTTCTTTTTTTGGAAATTTACCACAAGAGGGTTTCCTGTCAATACGCGACGCCTCGCTGGCGTAAAAAACCTTGACCGGAAAGGCCTTTGCTTCCCAACGGATCAAATCCTTTACGCTTGACTTTTAGGGGAATTATCGGTAGGTATTTATACTCGCATAAAAAGAGACACGACAAAAATACGGCGGGAGGGCGCAAGGCCCGGCCCCGGAGAAAGGAGTCTACTATCCATGAAAAGTGTTGACACGGAATTCATCAGGACCATCGCGATCATTGGACACGGGGGAGACGGAAAGACCTCGATAACGGAAGCCGCCCTCTTTCTTTCGGGCGTCAACACCCGGCTTGGAAGAGTGGATGACGGAACCTCCCTGATGGACTTCGAGCCGGAAGAAATCAAACGCGGGGGCTCCATTCTCGCCTCCATCGCCAATTTCCCATGGAACAGTCACCTCGTTTACTGGATCGACACCCCCGGTTACGCCAACTTCATCGGGGATACCAAGGCCTGCATGCGGGTCGTGGACGGGGCCGTGGTGGTTGTCTCGGCCAACGACGGCGTCAAGGTTCAGACCAGCACCGTCTGGGACTTCGCCGACGAATACGAAATTCCAAGGGTCGTCTTCATCAACCGGATGGATGCGGAACGATCGAACTTTGAATCCGCGCTCGAGGACCTGGAGGCTAACTTCAAGGGCACGCGCATGGTGCCCCTCGTCTACCCCATCGGGAAGGAATCCGACTTCAAGGGCTTCGTCGATCTTTTGTCCCGGGAGGCCTATATCTTCTCTGATGACGCGTCCGGCAAGTTCGAAAAACAGGATGTTCCCGAGGAGTTTACGGACACGGTCGCCACGTTCCGGGAACGGATGGTGGAGGCCCTCGTGGAAGCCGACGACGAACTGATGGAGAAATACCTGGAAGGCAACGAACTAACCGACGAGGAGCTCCTCGGCTGCCTCAAGAAAGGAACGTGTGAACGTCAGTTCGTTCCCGTCCTTTGCGGTTCCGCCGCAAAAAACATCGGGATTTCACATCTCATCGACCTGGTAACAGCCGCCCTCCCCTCGCCCATCGACCGGGGTCCCGTCAAGGGCAAAAAACCGGGAACGGATGAAGAGATCACCCGTGAACCGAGCCCGGACGCCCCCTTTTCCGCATTCGTCTTCAAAACCATCAGTGATCCCTTCGCGGGACGACTTACCATCTTTCGGGTCTATTCCGGAACGGTCCAAGCCGATACCACCCTCTACAATGTCACCAAGGACGCGAAGGAGCGCATCGGACAGATCTTCCGCCTCGTCGGCAAGAAACAAGAAGGGGTCGGGTCCGCCTCGGTGGGTGAGCTGATCGCCGTGGCCAAACTAAAGGAAACCACCACGGGAGATACCTTCTGCGACGAGGGAGATCCCATTGTCTACGAGCCCGCCAGGCTCCCCAACCCCATGATTACCTTCGCCCTCAGGCCCAAGTCTCGGGGAGACGAAGACAAGGTCGCCTCGTCCCTCCAGCGCCTGATGGAAGAGGATCTCACCATCCAGTTGGGCCGTGACGAGCAAACCCGCGAAATCCTCATCACGGGGATGGGACAGTTGCACATCGAAACAACCCTGGAAAAGATGAAACGGAAGTTCGGGGTGGAAGTGGATTTGAGCATCCCCAAGGTCCCTTATAAAGAAACCATTAAGAAAACTGCCAAGGGCGTCATTTACCGCCACAAGAAGCAGACCGGAGGGCATGGACAGTTCGCCGAGGTCCATTTCGATATCTCTCCCCTGCCCCGCGGCAAGGGCTTCGAGTTCGAAAACGCCCTGACGGGAATGAACGTTCCCCGCGGGTTCGTCCCGGCGGTGGAAAAGGGAATCCTGGAGGCCATGGCCAGCGGCGTTGTGGCGGGGTATCCGGTCGTGGACGTCAAGGTCCGTTTCTACGACGGAAAGTCCCACGAGGTCGACTCCTCGGAGATGGCGTTCAAGATCGCCGCGTCCATGTGTTTCAAGAAGGGAGTCCAGGAAGCCAGTCCCATCCTGCTCGAGCCCATCATGAAGATGGAAATTATCACACCCGAAGAAAACCTCGGGGATATCATGGGCGACATCAACAGCCGGAGGGGCAAGGTCCTGGGCATGGACTCCAAGGGGAAATACCAGATTGTCAAAGCCCTGGTGCCCATGGCGGAGGTCCTCAAATACGCCCCGGACCTGCGGTCCATGACGGGGGGGCGCGGGAACTTCACCATGGAGTTCTCTCACTACGAGGAGGTCCCCGCCCACCTCAAGGACAAGATCGTGGCGCAGAAGCAGGCGGCGGAAGAGGAATAGGCCGCATCTCCCCTTTTCCGGCACGATTCCCGCCACTTGCAACCCGCGACATCGGGATATAATATGAAAGCGGTGCTCCAAAGGGTGTCTCAGGCAGGCGTCAAGGTGACGGGAAGAACCGTCGCCGCCATCGGCAGGGGCCTGCTCGTTTTTGTCGGCATCGGCAGAGGCGACACGGAATCAGACGCCGAGACCTTGGCGAAGAAGATACCGGAGCTTCGCATGTTCGAGGACACCCGGGGGCATATCCATTTCAGCGTCCGAGACGTGGGGGGCGAGATTCTCGTGGTGTCCCAGTTCACCCTCTACGGAGACTGCCGCAAGGGACGGCGCCCCTCATTCACGGAAGCGGAATCCCCCGAGCGGGCCGAGGCCCTTTACAGGGACTTCGTGAGCAGGTTGGCCTTGAAGGGCGTTCCCATCCAGGAAGGGGTCTTCCGGGAGATGATGGAGGTGACCCTCGTCAACGACGGGCCCTTCACGCTCCTCTTGGAAAGCCCGCCCCGCGCCTGACGAAAGCCTCCTCTGGAAGCATGGAGGACTCAGAAACCTCTTACGGGAGGTGCAAAAATGGAAAAGATCAAGAGAGACAGGCGGCCGGCCGTGGCCGGGATGTTCTACCCCGGTGCGCCCGATGAACTCTCCGCGCAGATCGACACCTTTCTGGAAAACGCCGACCCTCCCCCCGTTGAAGGAGAGATCCTCGCGCTCGTCAGTCCCCACGCGGGATACATCTATTCCGGGCAAATCGCCGCCTACGGCTATAAAACCGTCCGAGGCAACCGTTACGACCTCGTGGTGGTCATCTCGCCGAGCCACCGTGCCTATTTCAAGGGGGCCTCGGTCTACGCCGCGGGGGATTACCTCACGCCTCTCGGCACGGCCCGTGTGGACCGGGAGGCCTGCGAGGCCCTGATGGCGCAGGATCCTGTTATCCAGTTCCATCCCCAGGTCCACGAGCAGGAACACGCCCTCGAGGTTCAGGTGCCCTTCCTCCAAAGGGCGCTTGCCGAGTTCAGGCTCCTGCCCATCGTGATGGGATCCCAGGACTATGCCACGTGTGAGCGATTGAAAGCGGCGCTTACCCAGGTTCTCGAGGGGAAAAAGGCCCTCGTGGTGGCCAGCTCCGACCTCTCCCACTACCATCCCGACGGGGAGGCACGAAAGCTGGACGCGCGGGTGGCTGAAGCCCTGGATCGTTTTGATCCGGCGGGGCTGCACGAGGTTCTCAACTCGGGAAAGGCCGAGGCTTGCGGCGGCGGGCCCATGATCACCGCCATGCTCACGGCCCGCGCCTTGGGGGCCACGAGCGCCAAGGTTCTGGCCTACGCGAACTCCGGGGACATTACGGGAGACCGCCAGGCCGTGGTAGGATACCTGTCCGCCGTCTTTTTCAAACCTGAAGATGGAAAATCAGGCAAAAAGGTCGGGGTTGATCTGGGTCTGACGGATGAAGAGAAACGGATCCTCCACACCATCGCGCGGGAAGCCATCGAGAGCAGGCTGGAAGGCAAACCCATGCCGCCCCTTCCCCCGCTCACACCCACCCTCGAGGAAACCCGGGGCGCCTTCGTTACCCTCACGAAAAACGGGTACCTGCGGGGCTGCATCGGTCTGATCCAGCCCGTCAAACCCCTGGCCGCCTCCGTCCAGGAGATGGCCGTGGCTGCCGCCTTCCAGGACCCGAGATTCCCTCCGCTTACCAAAGATGAATGGCCGTCCGTCGAGATAGAGATCTCCGCGCTCACCCCTTTCAAGGAGATTGCGGACCTGTCTGAGATCCAGGTAGGCACCCACGGCCTCTACATCCAAAAAGGCCTCTACTCAGGGTTGCTTCTCCCCCAGGTTGCCACGGAATACGGGTGGAACCGGGAAGAGTTCCTGCAGCAGACCTGTCTCAAGGCGGGCCTCCATCCCATGGCCTATAAGGACCCGGACGCGAAGATCTACGTCTTCTCCGCGGATATCTTTTGAAATGGAAAAAAGCACCATGCCGAAAAGACTCCTCGTTGTGGACGACGATCCCCTCTTTCGCAACATGCTCGTTGAAATCCTCGAATTCAAGGGCTACGAAATCATTCAGGCCCGAGATGGCGAAGAAGGCATCGAAGTTTTCAAGAAAGAAAAGGAAATCGATCTTGTCATCGCGGATATCCGCATGCCGCGCAAAAACGGCTTTCAGATGGCAAAGGAAATCCACGACCTGGATCCTACAATGCCCATCCTCTTTATCAGCGGCTGGTTCGACGCGAGCCGGGAGGCCGAGGGGAAAGATGCGGCCCTCACCCTGAAAAACAACCTTTCCCCTACCCTGAACTTCCTGAAAAAACCCTTTCGTATCACACAGCTGGTATCTTTGATCGAAGAGTTGACGAACCCAAAACACCGCGCTGGCGTGGCCTAAACGCCGTCCTTCCCTGTCGGTCTTTTCGACCCCAAAACGTAGATCCCCACGATGAGAAACGCAGACGCAATCAGTGAAAGCAGGAAGAGATTGTAGTGGATGCTCGCCACGTGGTAAACGGCGATGAAGTAGAACAGGACAACCCATAGAATCAATGGAAACCAGGATACGATTTTTCGCTTCATACCTTCCCCCCCTCACGTGGTGTAAGCCGCGGACCGGCGGCTCTTTTTCTTCAAGTAAACAACCAAAATCACAAAGATAACTACTCCAAGCAAATTGTAATGGATGTGGGGCAGGAAGAGGAAAACCGATGGAATGAACATCAGGATCCTTGCCCCAAGGTTAACATGGCCATAGAGCCAACCCTCCGTGACGACAGTCAGGGCGAACAGTCCCAGAGTCGTCGCCACGATCGCCCGAAAGATGTCGATCCACGAGCCCACGAAGACCAGCCCCGGGCCGTAAACGAAAACGAAGGGAAGGATATACTTGGCAATTCCCAGTCGAAAAGAGGAAAACCCCGTCTCCATGGGATTGGATCCGGCGATTCCGGCCGCGGCGAAGGCCGCCAGAGCCACCGGCGGAGTGATGGCGGACACCAAGCCGAAATAGAAGGCGAAGAGGTGCGCTGCGATGGGCTCCACGCCCATCTTGACCAAAGCGGGAATCACCAGGGCCGCCACGGTGATGTAGACCGCCGTCGTGGTCAGGCCCATGCCCAGGATCAGGGAGGCAATCATGGTAAGAAACAGGGCCATCCAGAGCCTTCCCGCCGCGATGGTCACGATGAGGTTGGTAAACTTGAGCCCAAGGCCGGAAACGAAGACGGATCCGATGATGATGCCGGCACAGGCGCACGCGATGGACACGGGAATGGCCTTGGTCGCCCCGTCCTCCAGTGCCGACAGAAGACGCTGGGGCGTCATGCGCGTCTCCTTCTTGATAAAGCTCAAGACCAGGACGGAAACGATGGCCCAGAACGCCGCGTACATGGGCGTGTATCCCACCACCAGCAGTCCGATGATGACGGCGAGGGAGATGAATAGGTGTCCTCCCCGTTTCAGCTCCTCCTTCGCGTTGGGAAGCTCATCCTTTTCCAGCATGGCAAGATCGTGTTTCGCGGCCTCGAAATGCACCATGACAAAGATGGAGAAAAAGTAGAGGATGGCGGGAAAGAAGGCCGCGAGGCAGACCTTCAGGTAGGGGATTGAGAGGAACTCGGCGATGATGAAGGCAGCCGCTCCCATGACCGGCGGCATAATCTGGCCTCCGCTGGAGGAACAGGCCTCCACGGCGGCGGCAAACCGGGGGCGGTAGCCTATCTTTTTCATGAGGGGGATGGTAAACGTGCCCGTCGTGACCACGTTGGCCACGGCGCTTCCGGAGACTGTCGCCATCAAGGCGCTGGATACGATAGAGGCCTTGGCGGGACCGCCGCGCCGGCTCCCCGTAAGCGCGAGGGCCAGGTTGATGAAGAATTTTCCCGCCCCCGATTCCATCAGGATAGCCCCGAAGAGAATGAAGAGAAAGATATAGGTCGCCATAACCATGAGAGGGATGCCGTAAATCCCGTTCTCGCGCATGAAGAGATAATCGACGATAGTAAACCACGAGTTGGGAGGGCCGTAAAAGATCCAGAAGAAATGGTTGGAAAAGGCGGTGTGTAGGAGGAAAAAACCGGAAATGAGCACCATGGCCCACCCGACGGTTCTTCTGGTCGCCTCCAGGAGGATGAAGATCATGGCTGTTCCCATCCAGATATCCCAGTTCGTCAGGTCGCCCCGGCGAAAGATGAATGCCTCGATGTCGTAGAGGGTGTAAACCTGGATGGCAATGACCGCCCCGACGAGAATAAAATCGATGAAGGAATACCACTTGTAGGGGTCCCGCCAAGTCTTCCTGCCCAGGGGCTTGATGAGGAAGGCGATGACGAGCACGAAGGCGAGGTGCGTCGATCGGAAGGCGTGGGCCTCTACCGTCCCCGCGTAAGAAATGAACAGGTGATAAAGGGAGAGGGAAATGCTCAGGGAGGCCGCGAAGAACGCGACAATGTAATGGGGAGGTTTCTCCCGGAAAAGGGTCTGTAAGATCGTCGGATTCTTTTCTTCCTCGTAGGCAACCGTTCCCGCCAACGCCACCTCCTGCAAAAATTCCACGGGCATTCCCGTGAACCTATTAAAGAAAGATGGAAAAAGGGCCCTTGGATTACAAACCCAGGGGCCCCACGATTGATAGGCTTCTTACTTTATCTTGACGCCCTTTTCCGTGTAATACTTCATGGCACCCGGGTGAACAGGAATCTTGCACCCGCGCAAGGCGTTTTCCAGGCTGACCTGGGAGATGGCCTTCTTTTTGATCTTGGCCAGTTCGTCCAGGTGCTCGAAGATTGCCTTGACGATGGCATAGGCTACGTCGTCTTCCACGTCAGAAGAAATCACGATACTGGTCACCGTCCCTACGGTCGGAACATCCTTGTCCATGCCCTTGTAGGCCGTCTTCGGGATAACAGTGGCGAAGAGACCGGGCTCAAGTGCAAGCACCTTCTTCATGTGTTCCTTGTCGATGCCGAGGAAGCGAATGCCGGGGCGGAAGTTGAGATCGATGATGGTCGACTGCGGGCAGGAGGTCACCGCCATGTAGGCGTCCGTGTGCCCGTCTTTCATCAGGGCCGCCGCGTCGGCGTAGCCCACAAAGTCCACCTTCCCGCCGTTCTTCTTGATGCTGTCGAAGGTAATTCCGTAGGCCTTGAGGACCACTTCCGCGATGGCCGTCCCGGTGAATCCCACCTTACCCGGAACGATACGCTTGTCCTTCAGGTCGGCGAAGGAAAAGATCTTACTCTTTTTCGGCACCGCCACCTGGAAGATTCCCGGATAGAGGGAGCAGAGATAACGCAGTTTCTTATGGGGCTTCTTGAACTTTCCCTTGCCGTTGTAGGCATTGTAGGCCGTGTGCGAATAGGTCCATCCGAGATCCGCGTTCCCCCGCTGAATGGCCTTGCAGTTCCCGACCCCGCCCCCAGGACCGTTGGAGGTGGAAATGCCCGTGGCCTGCTCCACCAGCTTCATGATGCCGGATCCCAGCGGATACCAGGAGCCCCCCTCCGGTCCCGATACCATCTTGAGGAACTTGCGGTTGTACTTACCGGCAAACGCCGTTCCAGAGACCACCAATGCCACAGAGCAAACCGCCAACACACTGAACAAAAACGCTTTCTTTTTCATGATGTTCCCTCCTTTGTGAAATGTTAACCCCTTTTGATTTTCATTTTACAGAATCAAATGCTGCGGGTCAATATGTTTCCGGAGAAGATCTACGGACTCGTGTGCAGGGGAAGGCTCCTCGACGGCCCGACCCGTGTCAATGTCGAATCCCACCTTATCCTCTATCGATTCCGGGCTACTCCCTGGAAAGTAGGAGGCAAGATACATCCTGCGTGAGCTTTCATTAAACATGAACGTTCCCTCGTCCGTGATGACCACCTCCGGCCTGCCGTGCGCCAGTGACGGCTCGCCGCCCGGGTTCCTCCAGCCGGGTGTCGAAAAGTAGTCCAGCCGCTCGACGAACCGCCGCTTCTCCAGGCGCATGAAGATGATGGTCCTGGCCGCGTAAACCGCCGCGTCGCTGGCCCCGCCGCTGCCAGGGAAACGGACCTTCGGACGCGCGTAATCCCCTATACAGGTGGAGTTGAGATTCCCGTAGGGGTCGATCTGCGCCGCCCCCAGGACGGCCACCACGCGCGAGGCCGTGCGGGGATTCTGGAGGATGGCAAAGGAATCGACCAGACCCGTTCCCACGCTCGCCCCCGTCACGACCCGTGGATCACCCACAGAGAGCGGCAGTTCCTCGAGACGCGAGTCGATGGCCCCCGTCTCAAAAAAGATGACACTGCTTCGGGCGTGAATCCGCTTGGCCGCCATGGCTGCGATCATGGAGATGCCCGTGCCGCAAAAGACGATCTCCCCGTCGCGGATACGGCGGGCCGCCGCCAGGACCATCCGCTCCCTCGGCGTGACTTCCCTCATCGGCCGCTCCTGTCGAGACCGGGAGCGTATCCCACGCTCGGTTCGGCCCGGAGCTTGTCCAGGGCCTGGTCGCCGATAAGGGCGAGATATTCCCCGTGGTCTCGCGTCCCGTGGATGTAGGTCTTCAAGTATTCCCTCAGCGACGCTTCCTCCCTGGCCGCCTCCGCGTAGCGCTTCAGGTGGACGGGGTCGTAGTCGTAGTAGCCGTAACAGGCCGTCGGATGCGCGCCAAAGGGTATGGGAACCACGGCGTTCACCAGGAAGAAGGGAACCTGGTTCCGAACGGGGTCTTTCCGCAACGTTTCCGGGTCTACCAGCTCCTCGCAGCTCACGATGACCCTTTCCGCGGCCTTTACCTGCTCCACGTCGGTAAAGGTCAAGCCCCCGAATCTCACCGTCCCCTCCGGGTCCGCCTGCTGGGCGTGGATCAATGCCACGTCGGGACGAAGAGCTGGAACCGCAACCAGTGTCTCTTTTTCTTCCGATTCACTGAAAGGATTCTCCACAAGGGCTATCTTTTCGTTGGTAAGTTTCGGGTTTCGCCGCCGGATCTCGGGAGGGATCCCCCATTTTTTTACAACGTCGATCTCCAGCGATCCGCGCAGGGGCAGAAAGGGAACCCCCATAGCCCCCGCCAGAAATCGAAGGGTCATCTGGAAATTGGTGTAATCCTCGAATAGGACCCGCCCCTTCTCGATCGCCCGCCTGAAGCAGGGCCCCCCGCCGGGAGAGAAACGCGCCGTGCCACCGTAGGCAACCTCGAGGACCGCCACGCACCCCGCCCCGACGAGCAGATCAAAGGCCTGGCCCTGGGAATGGACGGCTACGTGAAGGTTCTTTTTATTCTGACGGATGATTTCGTGGCACAACCCCATGGGGTTCCGCGTGATGGTAAACCCGCCAAAGGTGATGAGATCCCCGTCGTGAACGAATTCCGCGATCGCCTCCCGGGCGCTCATGACCTTGGACTGTTTCTTCAGGGTGATCATCGCGGATGTTACAGTCTTCCCAGGATGTTTCTCGCCACGATGAGCTTCTCGATCTCCCGAGTGCCCTCGTAGATCTCCACGATCTTTGCGTCCCGGTAGAGGCGTTCGATTCCGTATTCCCTGAGATATCCGTATCCCCCATGAATCTGCAGGGCCTCGTTCGTGACGTAAACGCCGACCTCCCCGGCAAACCACTTGGCCATGGCCACCAGTCGGTGGTCCACGATGCCGTGATCGATGTTCCATCCCGCCCGCCAGTAGAGTGAGCGGGCCGCTTCTATCCGTGTCGCCATCTCCGCCAGCTTGAACTGGATCGCCTGGAAACTCCCCAGGGGTCTCCCGAATTGCCGCCGCGTTTTCACGTGGCGGATCGACCGCTCCAGGGCTCCCTGGGCGACCCCAACCCCCTGGGCGCAGATATGGATCCGGGTATGGTTGAAGAATTCCATGAAATGGTAGAATCCCCGCCCCGGTTCACCGACGATGTGATCCGCGGGAACAGCCACGTTGCTGAAGGTGACCTCCGCCGTGTCCGAGGCGCGGATGCCGAGTTTTCCTTTCAACTTGTTCGCCTCAAATCCCTCCCGGTCCGTCTCCACGATCAGGACGCTCTGCCGGCGATGCCGGTTTTCCCCCTCGGGATGGGTCACGCACAGGACGGTCATGTAATCGGCGATGCTTCCATTGGAGATGAACATCTTGTTGCCGTTGATGACGTAGCGGCCGTCCTTCAATTCGGCGCGGGTCGTTCCGGAGGCCACGTCGCTTCCCGCGTCAGGCTCGGTGATGGCGGAACCCATAATGGCCTCCCCCCTCGCGAGGGGCGTAAGGTAGCGGCGCTTCTGTTCCTCCGTGCCAAAGAGGTGAATCATCTGGGAGCCAAAAAGCGCGCCGAGTACCGCCTGCCCGCACCCGGGATCCACGCGCCAGAATTCCTCCATAATGAGGGCATGCTCGAAAAATCCAAGCCCTGCACCGCCGTAGGCCTCGTCCCAGAACACGCCGACGAATCCCAGGTCACACCCCTTTTTCCATAGGGGCCGCGGGAACGTCTCGGTTGCGTCCGCTTCGTCCGCGTAGGCGGGGAATTCCCCCTCGGCAAATTCCCTGGCGGCTCTGATAATATCCTTTTGTTCATCAGAAAGTTCAAAATCCAAGGTAAGTTATCCTTATTATCTCATGTTGTTTCTCGCTCGAGAATCGCGGCGATCCCCAGTCCGCCGCCGCCGCAGATACACTCCAGGCCGAACCGCGTCCCGCGCCTGCGCATCTCGTGCAGGAGGGTTACGAGCACCCGGGTCCCGGTGCAGGCGATGGGATGCCCCAGCGAAATCCCCGACCCATTCACGTTGACCTTGTGATAGTCCCCGGGTTCGACCCCCATGCCCTTCAGGTCTGCCAGTACCTGGGCTGCGAAGGCCTCCTGGATCTCGATGAGCTCGATGGCATCGAGGGAAAGGCCCGTCATCGCCAGCGCCTTGGAAACGGCGCGGGGAACGGTTTCGTAGGCCTTTCTCGGGTCGGCTCCCGCCACCGCGCACGCCCGGAAATGGGCCAGGGGTTCCACGCCGAGCTCCGCGGCCTTCTCCGCGTGCGTCACCACCACCGCCGCGGCCCCGTCGTTCTCGCTGGAAGAGTTCCCCGCCGTGCAGACCCCCCCCAGCACGGGACGCAGGCGCGCGAGCTTTTCAAGGGAGGTATCGGGGCGGGGCGTTTCGTCCCTGCCGAAGATCTCCGGGTCTCCCTTTTTATGCGGAACAAGAACCGGAACGATTTCCTCGTCGAACTTCCCGTCTTCCATCGCCGCGCAGGCCTTCCGGTGGCTTTCCAACGCCCACCGGTCACACGCCTCCCTCGAAATACCTTCCTCCCTCGCGGCGGTCTCCGCCCACGACATCATGGAGGGAAGCACGCCGAACCGCTCTACGGGCTGTGACATGACGCGTGCCCGCTGGATGCGGTCAAAGAAAGGAAGGCCCCAGATGGATAGGTCCCCGTGTCCCCTGGGCATCCCTCCCGTTCCGCCCACGCCCCACTTGATGGTCCCGGGAAGGTAAAACTCGGCGCGGCTCATGCACTCCACCCCGCCGGCCACGACGATCTCGGCCTGCTCCGCCTGGATGACGGCGGCGGCCATCTTGACCACGTCCAGCCCCGTGCAGCACCGGCGGTCGATGGTCACCCCTGGGATTTCCTCGGGCCACCCCGCCTTGAGCAGGGCCATCCGCGCGATATTGACATATTCCCCGCTCTGGTAGGACTGGCCCATGATGACCTCGTCCACCGCGCCGGGGGCAACTCCCGCGCGGCGGATCGCCTCGTTCAAAACCAGGGCGGCCAGGTCGTAGGCCTCCACCTCCCTCAGGGCGCCGAGGTATCTTCCCACTGGGGTTCGAACTCCGCCGATGATAACGATCTCTCTCACGATTTTATCCTTTCACAGGACAGATTTATCGCTTCATCCCCCGAACGGCAATCTGGATCTTTTTTACAGCATAATCTGGACGTTGGCCTGTTTCTTGGCGTTTTCGAGCCACCGGTCCAGGCGTTTCTCAGATTCTTCCTGGTAGAGAATCCGCTCGATTTTAGGTCTCACGTCTTCTAACTTTCTTCCTTTTGTCCGCTGGATACCCAGAACCTTGATGATGTGAAACCCCAGCTTGGTTTCGATGACGTCTGAAACCGCTCCCTTCTTCAGCTTGAACGCCACGTCCGCGATGGGTTTCATCAGGTCTTTCCGCTTGAACCACCCCATGTCGGCGTATCCCCTCACGAGGGGATTCTTCGCGTATTTCTTTATGATATCGAAAAAATCCTTTCCCTTGTAAAGCTCGCCCTGGATCTTCATGATGATGTTTTGCCGCTGAAGCCGCTCGTCTCCGGGCAGATCCTTCGGAACGGGAACGAATATCTGGGCGATCCGGACCCGCTCATCGCCGCCGAATTCCTCCTTGTGCTTTTCGTAGTAGGCCTTGACCTGCGCGTCCGTGATCGTGATATGGCTCTTGATGGTAAAACTGAAAAAACGTATTCTCTCTATCCGCTGCTTTAATGCGACCTTGTATTCCTCCAGCGTCAGTCCCTTTTTTTTCAGGAAGGCCTTGAACTGCTCGTCTGACATCTTGTTTTTTCTTTTGATCGACGCGTAGGCGGCCTCGACCTCCTTGTCCGTAACCTGGCGGCCGATTTTCTTCAACTCACTTTCTATAAGGATCGTCGAGATCATCTGGTCCAGGAAGAATTTCAACATCCGGGGATCATTCAGGTTCAGGTGTTTGAATCTCCCGGGATTTTCCAGCTTCATGACCTTCGCCTCCCGTGTCACGTCTGACAGGGTAATAATCTTTTCATTGACCTTGGCGACCACCCGGTCCACGATTCTCGCGTGTACGACCTGGTTCAGACCTAAAACGAACAGGAATAGAAAAAACAAGGTTCTGCAACCGGTTTTCATCTTTAGTTCCCCCCTTTTCAATTGAACGAAACGTCCTCCAGCGCCTTCATGTCACGAACGATGTGCGCCTTCTTCTTGAGTTCCTCGAGCCACCGGGCCTTTTCCTTCTCGCGCATCTCGCGCCGAAGTTTCTCCGCGATGCGGGGTCCCGCCTCTTTCAAGCTGAGGATTCTCGACTCCTTGAGCCCTTCCAGCTTGATGATGTGGTAACCGTAGGGGGAATGAAGGATCCCGCTGACTTCCCCCACCCGCATTTGCCGAACCATCTCGAACTCCTCCGGGAGGCGATCCTCGCGCCAGAACCCCAGGTCCCCGCCCCGCTTTCCCTCAGGGAATATGGAGAAACGTTTCGCAAGTTTTTGAAATTCCTTTCCTTTTTTTAACTCTTCCATAACCTGTTCGGCCAGTTTTCTGGATGGCACCACGATTTGCGCGATGTGATACTCCATGGGAATCTGGAATTCGTCCCGGTGGGCATTGTAATAGGTCTCTATCTCTTTCCGGGTTACATCCTGGATCGTCCGCATGTGCCGCTTGATGACCTTGTCGATAAGAAGATCCTCGCGCAAGGCCTTCTTCCACGCCTCCGGCGTGAGATGGAGACTCTTGAGGTATGTCTTAAAATCCTTGCCATAATCCCGTGCTATTCCCTCATAGAGTTTCTGAACCTCCTCGTCACTCACGGTGATTCCCGACTTGGCCGCCTGAATCAACAGTAATTTATCATCGATCAGCCTCTCGAGGAGGGACTTCTTGAGGTCCTGGGTAACGGGATCCTTTTGACCGGGATCCCCCGGTATGGTAGGGACAACGGATCGGTAATACCTTACCAGATCCCTATTCGTTATGCGGGCGCCATCCACCTTCGCTATGACCTTTTCCTTCTTGAAAAGAGTCGCCTCCTTTCCACAGGCAAAAAGACACATCCCTCCCACAACAAGGACGAGGAACCATGAACATCTTTTCAGAAGAATAATGGCGACCCCTTTAAAAGTATCGTTTCCCGTCATATCGGGCTGTTCGAATTTTTATCATACCCCAGGAATTGCTTCAAGATGGAGGTGAGTTTTTCAAGGTAGTCTGGAAAGGAATCGGGCATCTTCATCCGGACAATCAGTTTCTGGGAAGGCGCCATTCGGTAATGGCGCGGGTCTTCCTGGAGCAGGGCTACAAGCCTGGAACGGTCGAGGGAGCTTCCCTCGGAAAAGCCCACGACGATCTCGTTTTTCTTCCCGTGGAGCGTGATCACACCCTGCTCGGTCAACCATATCTTGAGACGGACCATGTCAAGAAGCCGGTTCGCCTCAGGGGGAAGCGGCCCGAACCGATCCCGCATTTCGTCCGCGATCTCCGTAACCTCGCCGGTCCGAGTGGCCGTAGAGAGACGGCGGTAGAACATCAATCGAAGGCCCATCTCCGGGATATAGGACTCGGGCAGCAACAGGGTGAAGGGGAGCGTGAGATCCGCCTGGGGCGCGGGCTCCACCCACTCGCCCTTTAGTTTCTTTACCTCCTCCTCGATGATTTTCATGTAAAGATCGAATCCCACCTCCGCGATGCGTCCGGACTGGCGCCGCCCGAGGAGGTCGCCGCCCCCCCGCATGTTCAGGTCCGTCATGGAGAGTTTGAACCCCGATCCCAGGTTTGAGAACTCTTGGAGACTCTGGAGACGCTTGATGGCCTCCCTGGGAAGAATCGCGCGATGCGGGACGAGGAAGTAGGCGTAGGCCTGCCGGTCGGAGCGCCCGATGCGCCCCCGCAATTGGTAGAGCGTGGAAAGGCCGAACTGTTCGGCGTGATGGACGAAAAGTGTGTTGGCGTTGGGGATATCCACTCCCGATTCGATGATGGTGGTGCAGACGAGGACATCGATTTCGTGGCGCATGAAGGCGAGCATCACCTCTTCCAGGGCCTTTTCGTCCATCTGCCCGTGCGCGTAGGTCACACGGGTCTCTGGGACGAGCTCCTGGACCAGGCGCGCCATCTTTGCGATGGTCTTGACCCGGTTGTAAACGAAGAATACCTGTCCGCCACGGGCGAGTTCCCGTTCGATACCCTCCGCGATGACATCTTTCCGGAACCGGGCGATCTTGGTCATGACCGGCAGGCGGGCCCTGGGCGGGGTGTTGATGAGGCTCAGGTCCCGCAGCCCGGATAGGGACATCTGGAGGGTCCTGGGAATGGGCGTGGCCGTGAGGGTCAGGACATCCACGGTGGCCGAAAGTTTCTTGAGAAGTTCCTTGTGAGTGACACCGAAACGGTGTTCCTCATCGATAATCAGGAGGCCCAGGTCCCGGAAGGCCACGTCTTTCTGGAGCAGGCGGTGGGTCCCGATGACGATGTCCACCTTCCCCTTCTTCAGGTCCGCCACCACTTCCCTCTGGACCTGGCGGCTCCGAAACCGGCTCAACAGCTCCACGCGGACGGGATAGGGGGAAAAGCGCCGGGAGAAGTTGACGTAATGCTGTTCCGCGAGCACCGTGGTGGGAACGAGGATGGCAACCTGTTTACCTTCCATCACCGACTTGAAGGCCGCCCGCATGGCCACCTCCGTCTTCCCGAACCCCACGTCTCCGCAGACGAGACGGTCCATGGGGGTCTCTGAAGCCATGTCCAGGTAGATTTCCTCGATGGCCCGCTTCTGGTCAGGCGTTTCCTGGTAGGGAAACGACCCCTCGAATTCACGCAGTCCCTCCGTCGCGCCGTCGAAGGCGTATCCCTTGACGGCCTTCCGCGTGGCGTAGAGATCCAGAAGCTCCCGGGCGATTTTTGCCACGTCCTCCCGGAGGCGCGCCTTCTTCTTCTCCCAGGAGGCCGTGCCAAGTGTGTCGAGGGGCGGCGGCGTGTCGCTGGACCCCACGTAACGCTGAACGGCGTCCAATCGGTCGATGGGCACGAAGAGCTTGTCGCCCTTGGCGTATTCCATGACCATAAACTCCCCCGGTTTCCCCAGGACGTCCACCCGCTTCAGCCCCCGGTAGAGACCGATCCCGTAATCCACGTGCACCAGGGGATCCCCCTCCTTGAATACCGCAAGGTCGGAGACCCGCAGCCCGGATGGCTTCTCCTTCCCGCGCCGTAAAATCCCTTCCCGCGCGCGCGACCGGGTGAGAAGGGCAAGTTTGAGCCGGGGAAGCAGAAAACTCTCCGGGACGGCCGCCTCGATGATCCCGCCCCGGCTATCCTCCCTGTCAGGCTCAGGGTGGGCAAGAACGGGAAAAGCAAGATCCCTCTCCAGCAACATCTCTATCAACCGCGCTCGCTGGCGTTTTTCCGGCTCGGCGATCCAGACCTCGTAGCCCTCCCCGTGCAGTCGGCGCGCCTCGTCCGCCACCACCTGCGGCGGCCATGCGGCGGCGCGATCCGTCGCGGGTCCCATCGGCTGGAACGGCTCGGACGCCAGGATATCAACAGTCCGCGGTGTCATCCGCTTCGTCACGTAAAGGCCAAAGCTAACGAGGGGCCGTTTCTCCAACCTTCCAACGGCCTCGCCGGGAGACAGGAAAAGCGCCTTCGGCGGGGGAAACAGGGGAAATTCCGCCGACTTCCTCTCGTGTTGCTTCCGGGCCGATTCGTGGAACCTTTCCAGGTTGGTAAGACATTCCTCCGGATCCCACCAGAAAACAGGGGTTTCCGGGGGCATGTAGGCAAAAAAGTCCGAGGTCATCTCAAAAAGATAGGAAGACAGCCAGAGGCGGTTCTCGAAGGATTCCCCCGCTTCCAGAGACTTCAGCAGCCTGCGGATCGCGTTCTTTCCCCGCCGCGTGGTCTGGAGGGCATAGAGACGTTTCCTTATCTCCGCAACGGGGCTCTGGGGGAACAGCTCCTGGGCGGGCCCGATGACGTAACGCGTGACGACCCGGGTCGTCCTCTGGGTCGCCGGGTCGAACACCCGCAGGCTCGCCACCTCGTCCCCCTCCAACTCGATACGGACGGGATCCTCCTCCATGGGGGAAAACACGTCCATGACCCCTCCCCGCACGGCCATATCTCCGGGCAGCTCCACCGAGGGAACGCCCGCGTAGCCCCGGTAGAAAAGTTCGCGCAAAAAGGCGTCTCGGTCGCCCAAGGCATCACCCGGGGTCAGGGTCATGATTCCCTTCTGGAAATCTTTCGGCGACACCAGACGGGGCACCAGGGCCTCCGGCGTCGTCAACAGGGCCGTCGGGGCCCCCTTCAGGAGCGCGAAGAGTCCCTTGACCCGTCCGGACGCCACGCTGGGCTGCATCCATTCGTCCAGGTAGGGGGTCAGCTCGTAGGAGGGAAAGGTCAGAATACGGGCCTCGGAGGGAATATCCAGGGGCTGCCCCAAGAGATCGCGGAATGCCTCCAGCGCCTGGGCCACCCGGTTCCGCGTTCGGATGTCGGGCAAAACCATGACAACCGGGCCCCGGCGCGCGGCCCAAAGGGCACAGGCGACAAAGGCGCGCGCCTCCCCCTTCACGCCCGCCAATTGGAGGGCGGCCGCGTCTTTCAGGTCTTCCACGAAGCGGTTCACCGCCTCGAAAAACCCCTTCAACCCCCGGGAATCGACCTGTAACAGCGGGCCGTCTTCGCGCATCTTCTCGTTCCCCTTCACTCGCCCCTGGACCACGAGGCACCAAACAATGGGGAATTCTAAAGCATACGGTAAAAATCGGCAAGCCTAAAATAAAATCCCAGTAACTCGCGTGACATAAAATAATTTCCATGATAGAATATAATATATTTGACAATAACATGGATTGTGAACAAGGATTGAATTTGGAAGATACGCTGGACAAGTTCGTCGCCGAGTTGCAGGCTGAAATAAACCGTGGCACGCTTGAAACCTATGGGGAAGTGGTTTTCAAGCGATGGCAGGAGCCACTCTACATGGGTCGAATGGCCCTGGCGGACGGTTACGCCCGTGTCACTGGCTCCTGCGGAGACACGATGGAAATCTTTTTGAGATTCGAGGAGGGACAGGTCAAGGAAGCCTCCTTCTGGACGGATGGTTGCGCCTCGAGCATGGTCTGTGGTTCCTACGCCGCGGAACTGGCCAGGGGCAAGACGCTGGAGGAGCTTTCAAACATCACGGGGAAAACCATTTTAGATATCCTCGGTGGGTTGCCGGACCACGACCGGCACTGCGCATTTCTTGCCGCGGAAACCCTTCAGAAAGCCCTCGAACACTACCTGAACGTCACAGGCAAAAATGAGAGGACCTGATACCCATTCCTTCCGGGTCCTTCAATCATGGTAAAACACACACTCCGACTCTCCTCCTCATCCTCTTGCCTCACGCAAAAACCACGTGTCTATCGGACAGTCAGTCAAGCAGGCCTCAAAAAACGGTCGCAAGATCGATGCCGTGGCAAATGACCTCAAGGCCCATCGCCGGGATACCCAGGCTCATCCGGGAATCACGTTTGGAAAAGGGATGAAAGGCCGGCGACCGGTCTTTAAACCCTTTCAATAGAAACTTCCCCAACCGCACAGTCGGTCACGTAGTCTATCTCTTTATCCGGGAAGGTCTCGCACAGGGCCTTCCAGGACGCGCGGCGATGTCCCAGGAAACGCGATAGATCCGAGGAAGAAAGATGAACTCGGAGCTTCCTTGCGTCTCGGGGCAAGGCGCGAATCATTTCACAAATTCCCTCATGGAACCGAAAGGATTGAACCAAAAAGCCGAAGGCGGGATGGTAGGGACCGGCCATGACTGCCGACTCGAGGCCCGGTGAAGCGGGAAGCCCCAGGCGGATAACCTCGATACCGGCCGACTCGAGGATTCGGCAGGCGGCGGCGCACCAGGTGACGGCTTCCTTAAGGGTTAAAGGCACGTAGGTCCCCGCCTCGAAATCCCTGGCCAGTCGGGTTCCCTCCAAGACCACCGTCGGGTAGAGCCGCGCGTATTGGACCTTCCAGTCGGCGATGTTTCTCACCCCATCGAGGAATCCATTCATGGTCTCACCCGGAAGCCCCGGCATCAACTGCACGCCCGTTTCCCACCCCGCGTCCCGAACCCTATAGACCGCTTCCCTGGCCTCCAGGGCGGTGTGGCCCCGCCTTACACCCGCGAGCACGGCGTCGCTCAGGGACTGGACGCCGATCTCCACGGTATGAACAGGATACCCTTTCAAAAACGCTATCTCATCTTTCCCCAGGGCGTCGGGACGCGTGGAAAAACGGATGGAATGGACCAGACCTTGCGCAACCTTTTTTGCCGCCCAGTCCAGGTAGCGGCGCTGCGTATCACGGGGCAGCCCCGTAAAGTTCCCCCCGTAGAAGGCGATCTGCCGGACGAGGGCGGCATCCTTCGCCCGCTTTCCAGAAAACCACACCTTGGTAAAAAGCACCTCCAGGTCCGCCGTTTCGGGAAAATGTGTAGATTCCCCCGTCACCGCACTTTGGTCGCAGAACGCGCACCGCTGGGGGCATCCGTAATTTGGAATAAATACTGGGAATATCCAATAGTTAGACATGGAAATTAATATATAACTTCGTATTTATTTGAATCATTCCGCTTCGCTTAAAGCCTCGAAGGCCACCTTTGCCGCCTTCTGCTCGGAGGCCTTGATGGATCTCCCCTCTCCCGTTCCCAGTTTCTTCCCCTGGACGTAAACGGAGCTCACGAACGTTTTCTGGTGCTCCGGTCCAAAGGTATCTACCAGGCGATATTCGGGCAGGGTCTTGTAAGTCTTTTGCGTGAATTCCTGGAGTCGGGTCTTGTAATCCGTCCCTTTTTCGAGCGCGTCCAGGTCTATGAGGGGGCGGATGAAACCCGACACGATGCGGGAGGCGGCCTCGAATCCCCCGTCCTGAAAGACGGCACCCACCAAGGCCTCCACGGCGTCCGCCAGAAGTGAGCGGGGAATCCCCTCTTTCTGAACGCGCGCGCTCCTGCCCACCAGGAGCCTTTCCTCCAGGCGGAACTGTTTTGCCACGTCCGCCAGGGACCGTTCGTTGACCAGTTCCGCCCGCATCTTGGAAAGGCTCCCCTCCGTTTTTTCCGGGAACAACGCTATCAAGATGGCCGCCGTGACCAGGTTGACCACCGCATCCCCGAGGAACTCCAAGACCTCGTTGCTTCCGTGGATGTTTCCCGTGGTCTCGTAGCGGTAGGAGCTATGTGTCAGGGCCTGGATGAGGAGGGAACGATCTCGGAACGCGTATCCCAGCGCCTCGCAGAGTTCATCCAGTCCCCGGGGATCGATTTCGCTCGTATCCTTATCTCGCATCCTGTTCGTCCTTTGAAATCATCATATAGAGGGCGGGAATCAAAATCAACGTGATACCCGTGGCGAAAAGGACGCCAAACCCCAGGGAAATAGCCATGGGGATCAAGACGCGCGCCTGCACGGAGGTCTCGGTAATCATGGGGAGCAGGCCGCCAAAGGTGGTCACGGAGGTCAGGATGACGGGCCGGAAACGTGATTTCGACGCCTCAATCACGGCCTCTATCTTGTTGGGGGCCCCAGATGCCATCCGCTTGTTGATGGCATCGAGCAAAACGAGGGAATCGTTGACCAAAACCCCCGCCAGGGCGACGATACCGAAAAAACTCACGATGCTGAGATTAAATCCCAGGAGGAGATGGCCCAGGACGGCCCCGATGATCCCGAAGGGAATAGCCGTCATGATGACGAGAGGCTGAATGTAGGAGTTGAAGGGAATCGCCAGGAGAACAAAAATGAGAAACAAGGCCACGATGAAGCCGTACATCATGCTCCGCATGGAATCCCGCCTTTCCTTCTCCTCACCCTCAAGAGAGTAGTTCAATCCGGGGTAATCAGCCTTGAGGCGCTCCAGAAAACTCCCCTGGAGTTCCTTGATGATTTCATCCGCGTTGGAGATGCTTCTTACCACGTCCGCCTTGACATCGACGACTCGGCGCCGGTTCGAACGGGTTATCACCGAATATCCCGGGCGGATAGTCCAGGTGGCCGCTTCAGGGAGGGGGATCCGCGCGCCCTTGGCGGTTTCAATCTCCATCTTTTCAAGGTCCAGGAGGGAGATCCTTCCGTTTGTGGGATACCGAACCATGATACGGACATCGTCCTTCCCCCGCTGGATTCGAACGGCCTCCGTTCCGTAGAAGGCTCCGCGGACCTGCAACCCCAGATCGATCAGGTTCAGGCCCAAGGCCTTTCCCCGGTCGGTCAGTTTCAGGTTGATCTCCTGTTTTCCCCCTTCGATGTTGTCGTGAATATCCTTGACGCCGTTGAACCTGGCAAGTTCCCGCTTCAGACGCGCGGATGCCTGTTTCAACTGTTCGAAGTCGTCGGAGGAAAGCTGGATATCGATGGCTGCGCCCCCGGAGAAGAGATTGGCGTTGTAAGTCACGCTCTCCGCGCCGGGGACCTCCCCCGTCAGCCGCCGCCACACGTTCGCCACCTCGTTGCTGTTGATGCCCTTCCGGTCATTCGCCGCCACCAGCTCGATGGCCGCCTCCCCGATGTTCGGCGCGGCGTTTCGGGTAACCTCGTGACGGGAACCGTAAGGCTGGGACGCCACTGTCAGCACGAGATGCTTCACGATCGATTTACCGTAACGCTTTTCGTAGTAGGCCTGGACCGCGTCCGCGCTCTTCGCGAGGCGCCGGACCGCGTGGAGAGTCTGGTCCGCGCTGGCCCCCTCTGGAAGCTTCACCTCGGCGATGACGAAATCCGCGTCCACCTTGGGGAAAAAGACAATCTTTATCCGGCCCGAGGCTACGTATCCCACCATCAGGCAAAGCATCAGGATGCCCAGCGCCAGCGCGGTCACCCGCCAAGAGAGGGCAAGTTTCAGCACGGGTTGATAAACCTTTTCGATGAAGGCCTCGAGCCAGCTATCGAAGTATTTCGGCAGGAACCGGACGATGTGGCTGTCTTTCCGTTCCTTGAGATGAGCCAAGTGGGATGGAAGGATAAATATCGCCTCCACCAGGGAGATGGAGAGGACCGAGATGACCACTACCGGAATGGCGAACATGAATTTCCCCATGATCCCCGACACGAACAGCAGGGGCAGAAACGCGGCGATGGTAGTCAGGACCGTCAGGATGACGGGCGCCGCCATCTCGTAGGCCCCCTCCACCGCGGCCTCTTTACGAGGAACGCCATCCTGAATCTTGGTAAAGATATGTTCCCCGATGATAATGGCGTCATCCACCACGATTCCCAGGCAGATAATGAAGGCAAAAAGGGAAATCATGTTGACCGAGACCCCGAAATATGGCAGGAGGATAAAGGATCCAAAGAAGGCCACGGGGATACCCATGGCCACCCAGAGCGCCAGGCGAAGCTCCAGGAACATGGCGAGGAGCAGAACCACGAGGATGAGCCCGTACTTGCCGTTCCGGACGAGGAGGTCAAGCCTGTCCCGCAGGATCCGGGCCCTGTTGTTCGTAATCACCCAGTGAATCCCGTCAGGCAGGGTCTGTGTCAAACGCGGCAATTGGCGTTTGACGGCCCTTTCGATATCCAGGGCCGACTGTTCCCCAATGCGATAAACCTTCAGCAGGACAGCGCGCTGGCCGTCAAAATAGGTGGCGGCGTCGGTCTCCTCGAAACCATCCACGATATTCGCGATATCCGACAGGCGCACATATCCCCCCGCCGGATCCCGGATGACGGGGATGCCCATGAAATCCTTTCGGGTATACTTGAGCCCCTTTGTCCTGACCAGGATCTCTTCCCCCTTTTGACGGATTTTCCCCGCCGGAATGTCCCGGCAATTGGCGGCCACGATGGCAGCCACGCGCGGGATGGTAAGGTTGTACTTCTCGAGCATTGTCTCCGGCACCTCGATGGAAACCTCATAGGGGCGAACCGCGTCGAGGGTGACGAGAGAAATTCCCTTCAAAGACGATAGATCGTCCCGCAGCCGTTCCCCCGAACGTTTCAGGTCTTTCTCGTCCACGCCGCCGTAGAGAACCACCTTCAAGACCTCCCGTTTCCGGGACACCTCGGTCACGACGGGCTGATCGATATCCTTCGGAAAGTTCGTGATACGGTCCACGGCGCTCTTGACGTCGTCCCGCAGCTTCTTGGCGTCGTATCCTTTCTGAACCTCCACGAGGACGGTTCCGAGCCCTTCCCGTGCCGTGGAGGTAATTCGCTTGATGCCGTCCAGGCCGCTGATCTCTTCCTCGATGCGCGTACAGACGGCTTCCTCCACGTCCGTCGGCGTGGCACCGCGATAAGGAACCGTGACCGAGATCATATCGAGGGAATACTCGGGAAAAACCTCTTTCTTGATGGAAAGGGCCTGCAGGATCCCAAACCCGATAATGAAGACCAGCAGGAGATTAGCGGAAACGGGGTTTTCCACCATCCATCGTATCGCCCGTTTCATTTCGCGCTCTTTCTCACCCGGATTTGCATCCCGTTCGTCACGGCAAACAGGGAGGTGGTGATGACCGGGTCTCCCTCACGGAGACCGGAAACGAAGACCTTCTCCTTCTCACGGTAGAGGACTCTGACGGTTCGGATCACGAGTTTCCCCTCCCGGGCGATCCAGACCTTGCCGTCGCGCTCCGCCTTGGCGGAGATCCAGAAACCTTCCCCCGTCTTTCCCCGGATTCGGACCGTGACAAAATCCCCGTTTTCCAAGGGGGGAGTGAACCGGTAAGGGGCCTTCACCCGCAGAATGGCGTGGAGCATCCGTGAGCCCGGGTCGACAGCGCCCGCCGTGCGGACAAGCATCGCGGGGTACCGGACCTTTTTTCCCGTGAGGGTCGATATCACCTCCGCCGTGGAGGGCACCGTGAGCCATGCCGCATCCCGGGACCTGAGGGGGACCTCGATCTCCGCCACCCCCGTGCTGAAAAGGTGTCCGATGACCTTGCCCGGTGTGACGAATTGCCCCAGGTCGGTGAGACGTTTCAAGACCCGCGCGTCGTAGGGCGAACGTAATGTTGTCCTTTCCAGGTTCAACTTCGCGAGGCGGAGGTCCGCCGCCGCCGCGTCGTAAGCCGCCTTGGCCGCCTTGAGCTGTGGGAGATAGAAGGTCAGGGCGTCCGGAACCACCTTCTTATCCATAAGGACGTTTTTTAGGATCTCTTCCCATTCTTTTTTCGCGATATGGGCCTGTTTCAAGGCCTTTTTATATGCCACGTCCCTGTTCAAGAGATTTGCCTCGGCCCGCTTCAGGGCGATCGCGTAGTCGGTCTTTTCGAGCTGGACGAGAACCTCACCGCGTTTTACGAAGCCGCCCTCGATGAAGTTTTTCGACACAGCCACGACCTTTCCCGAAACCTGCGGAACCAGGTTGAGCGTGTGTACCGGTCTTACCGTTCCGTATCCAACAATGACAATGGGGTTTTTCACCCTGCGCGCCACCTCGACGGTTACCAGGGGCCCCCTCGCGCGCGCCGCCTTTTTCGGCGGGACCTTCTTGAACTTGATGAACAGGTAAACGGAAAAGACGGCCGTGACGATAATGACAACCGGCAGGAAAACCTTCATGAATCTATTCATGACCACCTCCCGCAATCTCTTTGAATTTCGCGATCCCGCCCCCCAGGGCCGTGTAGAGCTGGACACGATTCTGAAGCAGGCGGAGATAGAGGCGAAAGACGACGATTCGACGGCTCAAGAGGGAAATCTTGGCGGACAAAAAGCCCTGGAACGAACGCGTCCCGGAGAGGTAGCCGTTGTGAACCCTGCGGTAGACGATAGCCTCGTTTCTATACGCCTTCTTTTCCTGCTCCAACTGCAGGACCAACTCCTCGTAGACAGTCAGGGCGGATTCCACCTCCCTGAAGGCGTTCAGGGCCACCTTGCGATACGCCTCCACGGCCATCTGCGCCTCGATTTCCGCCTTTTTTACCGCCGCCTTCTTGGCGCCCCGGTGAAAAATCGGTTGGGTCAACCCGCCCAGGAGCGCCCAGACCTTGGAGCTCCCGCCGGTCAAGTCCGAGAGTTCGGGACTCCGGTAGCCCCCGTTGGCGGTGAGCCTCAAGGCGGGAAGCAGGGCCGCCTTCTTGACCCCGATGTTCAACAGGGCCTGGCGGACACGAAGCTCGGCAATACGAACGTCTGGCCGCCTCTCCAGCAGCTTCGAAGGCAAACCCGCGGGAACCGGGGCAAGCCCCTTCTCGAAGATGTCAAACGGGGAAACGACAAGGCGGGCGGCCGGTTCCTTCCCCATGAGCGTGTTCAGCCCAAACCGCGAGACAGAAAGTTTTCTTCGGTTCGCGAAGAGGTCTTGGCGCGCCTTCTCCTCCCGCTGCTGGATGGTAAGATAGGTGTTTCCGTCCATGATGCCGTTGAAATAGCCGCGCTTCGCGTCATCCGCCTGGAGCTTCGTTATCTTCAATAGCTGCCCCCAAAGGGGAAGCTCCGCCTCCAGTTCCGAAATCTCGAAGTAGAGGCGGGAAACATTCGCCGTCAGGGTCTGGTAAACCGTGTTCAGGTTTTCCCTTGAGGACAAAAGCGCGAGACGGGCCATCTCCGCCGAGTTGGCGATTCTCTTCCAAAGATCCACCTCATAGGAGGCCGTCAAAAGCAAGCCAAAATTGTTGACCTCTTCGCCCTTTCGGTTACCCTTCCGGTCATAGACCGGCTGGCGGCTCCGTCCGATGTCTCCGTTGAAATCAACCCCCGGCAGGAGGGGGGCCCTCGCGATGATCATCTGCTGGCGAAAGGCCTCCACGTTGAGGAGGGCGTGCCGCGCGTCCGGGGACTGTTTCAGGGCGTAGGCTATGAGATCGGTCAGTCTTGTGTCCCCGAAAAGCGTCCACCACGCGGAATCCGAGAAGGGTCGCCCCGTTTTGTCCCCCGAAAACGACGTCCGTGCAGCGCCGGGAATCTCGACCTTCTTCATCGGCGGGGCCAGCGAACACCCATAAAACCACGGCAAAAACAGGGCAAACGCCGTCACAGCGCCGGCCCACGCCAAGGCCCTCTCAAGAATTCCTGTTCTCACGCTACTAACCGATTTCATTTCCCAACCCCCTCCCCGGGAATTTTCAGCCGATCCGATGACAAAAACGACTCGATACTCTCCACGAGCCGCGCGTTCAGATTCATCAGGTTCGTCAGGTCCTCGCGCGAGAAAGACCGCATCATATTCTTCAGGTTCAAGGCGTGAACGGGGATGAACCGTCGCATAAACAACTCGCCGTGCTTCGTAAGCCTGAGGATGACGCGACGCCGGTCCTTCGCGCTGTGGGAGCGTTTTACATACCCTTCCCGTTCCAGGGTATCCACCACCCCCGTCATCGTGGCGGCGCTGACGCCGTAGAAGCGGTTAATTTCCGAGATCCCCAGCCCTTCCTCGCCCCCGCGGAGAAACAGCTGAATCAAAACCATGAACCGGGCCTTGGACAGCCCCATCCGTGAGAAATACTGGTCGAAAAGGCTGGGAACCGCGTGTTGGAAGTGAATCACGCGAATGAACGTCACAAGAAACTCCGTATCACTCGTGGGAAATTCCCGCTTCAAATTCGCGAGAAGTTTTTCATTGATTTTTTCCAACATTTTTACCTCACACGATATTTTGGCTCCTAATTATTAGGAGCCTATCAATAGCACGCCTTTCCCGTTATGTCAAATCTGATAATCTCGCCAAACCTATATTTTTATAAGGCAAAGTAGTTCAAGAAGCGCGATTTGTTAGGGCTGAAACGCATTTGAAGCCAGTCGCAATATGAGGGACGCAACGCGACCTGTCTGCGCGCGGTCACGCGCTGGCAGGTGCGGGCATTGGACTTTTTATGAAGCCGTAAATAATGCTTAATGCCCTTGAAATGGCGAGGCTTGGACCTTTTAAGCTCTTATTCCTCCTCGCCATCAACGGGAAGCCCCAGGGCCTTTCTCACTTTCTGGATACCGCGCAGATGGGCGGCGCCCATCACTTCATCTTTACGCACCTCCATTTCCATAAACTTCAAGAAATCCCGCACCCGATCGCGGCCCTCCTTTGTCTTGACCATTTCGCGGGGTATTTTCCCGCCGAAGAACGGGACTTCCTCGTCAAGCCATTCTTCCCATTTACCGTTGAGTATTTTCACGAGGCCTTCCTGGATTTCCGGTCTCTTCAGCAAAGCTTCGTCATCAAGCTCGTCTTCCAAGTCCTCATCCCAGTCATCTTCCTCCCCGCCTCGGACCTCTTCAAGGGTCTGGATATCCGTGTCACGCAACCTGGCATGTCCCTTCAGACGTTTTGTGATCTCATTTTTTATCTTCTCCGCCCGCTTAGCTGAATTCACATCAATGATTAAGATATCTTTCTTAATATAGATATTCCCAAGAACGGTATCGTCAAACAACGCGTTCCCCTTAAATCCCTTCCGCAGCCAAGGAAATTCAATCTCGACCAGATTGCCGTTTCTGTCGTAAAGGGCCTCGTCCAGCAGCTTTTGCTTACTGATGCCCTTGGCGAGCGGGCGCAATTTTTCAAACGCCTCCCCCGGGTCATCAATTTCGTAATAAAGGGTATGGAAGAGAAGCGGATCGCCATCCGTATTCTGGGAAACAAGCGGCTCCAGAAAATCATCGCAGACATAGAAATAAAAATCCCGTATCTCCATGTCATATTCCTCGAGAACCTCCCACGTCAGCGTATCGTAAGCTTGTAATATCCTATCCCTGAACTCAAGGATGTTTTCCTTGAAATCGCTCGGAATTTTATGTTTGCCACACCCGTCGAGCATGGTGACATGATCGATCGTGACGGTTCGCGCGAAAAGGATATCTCCCGGATTCAAGTTTTCCGATCCCTTCTCTTCAAACACATCGATGACATCACCAAGGATGAGATCTTCGAGTTGAACCCCCTCACCCGGACGGCAGCTTTTTACTTCGTAAAAGGTGTAGGGCCGTCTTATATTCGCCTCCAGCACGCGGCGTTGAAGGCTGTCCAGGTTTTTCCCTCTCTTCTCCAGAAAGATCTGCGAAAGCGTCATATTGGGAGGAATAGGCAACTCTATGCCCTCATCTTCCAATTCCTCGGGGTCGTAGACCCAATTGTAGATAAACCACGGAGCAAAAATATCGAAGTGTCCTCTCAATAAATCAGTCAAAACCAAAGGATCATCAGGCCACAAAAAAAAAACTCGCCCGCGGCAACAGACAGGCCCCAATCACCCACTCTTTTTTCAGCAAAATTCAGCAGCGCGTCCGAGGAGGCTTGCAGGGCTTCCCGTGTCCTCCGCCAAAAAAGATCCACCGTTTGGATCTCCTTTTTCAGACAGCAGTTTTTGTACTTCTTCCCGCTCCCGCAGGGACACGGGTCATTCCGCCCAATCTTCTTTTTTTTCGACATCTTAATCTCCAAAAATTATTACAACCGGCAGCTCGCCCGTCTCGGCAAGTGGCTCAATCCCGAAAGAGGCGGCGGCGTGAGCCCCTTGTGCTGGATGAGGACCTTGAAGATCTCGCCCATCCCCCCCGGCAAGAGGAGGGACTTGGCGTTGAGGCGGGCCTTGACCTCTTCCGGCGTGCCGGCGTCCGACAAGACATCCAGAATCCCCAGACTCATCAGGAAATGGGCCTGGTCAGTGAACCCCGTCACGTTCAGTCCGAACGCCTTCCCCCATGTGGCCAGCGCGGAGAAATTGACGTGGGCCGTCAGGTCCCTGCGCCCCACGTTCTCGTAAAGGTCCTCCAGCGCCTGGTGCCGCTCGTAGGCCATGAGGGTGCCGCGCCGCCGGTAATCCTGGTAGAGTTCACGCGTGGGATAGCCGTAATCGATGGTGACCAGATACCCCCGCGCCAGTTTCGAAGCGGCCGCCTTCAGCCACGCGCGGGCCTCCAGGTTCACCTCCGCGCGAAAGCCGGCCGGAAGTAAAACCCCGAGGGTCTCGAAATAATCGGCGAGCAAAGGGGTTGACGGGGGCATCAGCACCTCTTCGAACCCCTCGCGCCAATCCACGAAAACCTCTTTCAGGCCGTCCTCCGTCATCTCCACCACGTGAACGGGGAAGGCGTCGAAAAGTTCGTTGGAAAAGATGACGCCCTCGATTTCTGGAAGGTCGTTCACGGTCTCAACCCATGACACCTTCCTTCCGCCCAGGACCTCTTCCTGGACCGCCCGCAACGCGGGGCTCCTTTCGACGATGACATACCGCGCCTCATCCCTGCCCCCCGACCAGGCCTCGAGGATATCGCGCGCCAGGATGCCCTTACCCGCCCCGGCCTCGACAATCATGGTCGCGTCCATGCCGGAGAGCATCTCCTGGAACTGACGCGCCAGCATCCTTCCGAACAGGGATCCCAGAGAACTTGCCGTGTAGTAATCGCCCGCCTCCCCTATCTGCCCCGCCTGGGCCGTGTAATAGCCCGTCTCCGGGTGATAGAGGGCGGTTTCCATGAAGTCCCGGAAGGGAATCGGGCCCTCGCGCGCAATGCGTGCCGCAAGGATTTTTTCCGCGGGTGTCATGGACAGATCAAGCCTCGAACAAGACAGACATGCAGGTCAGCCCCGCCTGGGCCTTGCGTATCTCGGAGATGTCGATGGGAATCGTCGCAAAACCCTCCCGTTCGAAAAGCCGGGCCGTTTCCGGGCAGTCGGCGGGGAGAATAACCTGCCTTCCCAGCGGAAGAAAGCTCAGCCGGGAGGCTTCCGCCTCCGGGGCCTTTAAAACTTTACAGGCCGAGAAGATCCCCGGGTCAACCCCGTCGCCCGAGACAACCACGGTCCCGGCGTCCAGGACGTTCACGATGGTTTTCAGGTGCAGCGCGCCGGTGAGCGCGACGGGAACAACGGTGCGGGAGGCCCCCGCCCAGTCCGACAGCGCCTTGATTCCCGCGTCATTGGTCCTTTTCGTCCGCCCCACGAAGAGGGTATTCCCCACCTGGAGGACATCCCCGCCCTCGAGGGTGGCGGGGGAAGCCATGCGGGTCAGGTCCAGAAAATGTCCTAAGATCTCCGCTGATACCTTAACCTCGTCCCTCCGAGAGGCCGCGCCGGGACGGGTGATAAGGACCCGTTTCCCTGCCACCACGGCCGTGTCCTCCGTGAAGGGGCAATCGGGAAGCCGGTCATCCGGGGGCGCCAGGATCACCGTCCAGCCCAACTGGGACAAAATCTCGCAGTAACGCTGGTGCTGCCGCCTCGCCAGTGCCACGTCGATGGGCCGCGGATTGTCCTTGGGCTTGATACACTGGTCGAAACTATCGGGGATACCCCGAACCAGCGCGTATTGCATGGTTTTCGTCTCCTTCTATTTCAAAATCTCTTTATGTTTTTATACACAAACACAGAGAAATAAAAAACCCCGCTTCGCAAAAACACTCTTGCCCTCAGTTAACGTTTCCCATCACCTCGGTTCGTAGAGGATTTTCATTTCGCTGTATCGATACCCTGTCAGGCGCACAAAAAAGGGAGGCCGCATGGCCTCCCGTCGTGTCCCATGAATTTCTTCATTTCCGTTCACCCCCGATCCTTTCCATAATCATTTTTTTTATGGCGTCGTCAATGGCATATAGGCCGGCTATCAGCATGGATCCCCCCTGTTCGAAAACGGCCTTCTCCAAAATTTCCTCTGGAATTCCAGCGTCTTCCAGGATATACGGTTCCCCGAAATTCTCCACATGATCCACCAGGGCCAGATAAGCCTTGCATCCCCATACGTTGATACAAAAATAGTACCCCCGCATGGACGCAATCAATGCCTGATTTTTATCGGGCTCCGCAAAGGCCTTCCTCAATCGGAGCGTCACCTTTTGGGGCGTGAGATCCCATTGTATCTGGTCCCACACCTTTCTGACATCGTCCAGTGTCCTGAATACCATGATGGAAAAGGAGGTTAATCCTCTCCAAAATAGGCTGTCGTGTTGGTTATGGGATCCAGCTTCTCCAGTTCCGCCTTCCAGTTTTTCTTTTCCAAATGGGCAATGATCTCTTCCTTAGAATGTTTGTCCACCAGATCGATGGACAAGGCCACGCGGTATTGAATCTTGCCCTTCTGGATAAACCGGTATTCAAAGCGCATGTGGGTGACATACTTGAACTCAATGGTGTACCCCGGCAACTGTTCCTCGAAATACGGGATGAGAGATTTGGCTTTTTCAACGTCAGGCATGGTATCTCCTCCTTTTTTGTTGTTTTCCCCGTCTTGATTCTTACGAAACTGCCGCTGCTGTTTCAAGATCCTGTCGAGAAAAAACTTTCCCGTCCAAGACATCTCGCACCGTCCTTACCAGCGTGTAAGAGCTGTAGGGTTTTTGCAAAACCGCGGCCACCCGATTTTCATCGTGAAAATCTGAAACCGCGGAATAGTTTCCAGTCGTCAGTATGGCCTTTACGGAAGGTTTCTTTTCCTTCGCGTAACGGATTATTCCTCTTCCCGACGATGCCGCATCCGCGATGACAAGGTCTATTTCATCGCAACGCTTATCGAAGATATCAATAGCCTCCTTGCCACTGGCAATGATAATATTGTATCCCGTGTCGTCAAGAGCCCAACGCAGGAAATCCTGCCAGAAATCGTCGTCTTCCACAATTAAAACCGTCTCCGTGCCGAAAACGGATTTATCCCACTTCTCCATGGAAACTTTCGGCTCTCTTTTTTCGTCTCTCGACGAAGGGAAAAAGGAGGTGTTCTTCAAGACCTCCTCGAAATTATCCACCCGGTCTCCAATGACACCTCTATACCTCTTAGAAAAACAAAGAAAATAGTGTCTCCCCCGATATATTGAGCATTCCTTGCAACCCTTTCCAGAAAAAGGGCAATTCATTTTCCATTTCGCCATGATCGTTGCCTCCAGAATATGATTTCTAACCTATCCAAAAAGAGGTGTCAATTCCTTCGTCAACAGGACAAGCATGATGGTTTGGGAGACCCCAAAAGGGTTCAAATTGTCATTTGCAGCCTGGGACGCTGAATCCGTGGAAAAGCTGTTTTGGACAGCCTTGATTCGTTCATCATGCCCCAGATTTCGACCATAAACGCCTTGAAAAATACCATAAAAATCCAAAATACGACTTCTGTCGGCCTGTTTGACCTCTCATTGTGGTTATCAAGGCAGAATTTCCGCTACACAGCTTTAACCCAAGAAGTCTAAGCAGGACACTCATCTTCGCGCGTCTATCCCTCTGGATCGCAACCGCCTGGATCCTTTAAGCCGATTCAGGGCGGACTATGTCGCCTTAATCCCCAATCGCCATTGATACTTCTCGCGAAAGATCTTGATCTTCTTCTCCGCGCGGAGCACGGTTAAGTGGATCTTCTTCTCCTTGGAACAGAAGCGGTATCTTCTCCTGCCCACCTTGCACATTTGATGGTTCCGATCCCGCGGGTTGTGGGTTCTGGTCAAGACCGAGAAAGATGTCTTTGTGGTGCCCCCTGGGGTTCTTGAGAAACTTGGGAATGGTGACAGTGAATAACGTGAAGGAGGCAATATGATTTTTAAAAGTCTTTCACGCGAGAGACCTCGCAATCAAATCCGGAAAACGCTGGATAAAAAGTAGCGTGCCGTTCCTTTCAGGCTCTTGAGGGCGCTTGCGCCACGTAATCTTCCACCTTGTGCCGGACGATCATCCCGTCGATCATGTAGATGACGTCCTCGGCGATATTGGTGGTCAGGTCGGCGATTCTTTCCAGGTGGCGCGAGACGAGGAGAAAATGGATGAGACATTCCAGCCGGGCGGGCTGCTCGCGAATGCCTTCCTTCACCTGGGAATACATCTGCCGGTTAATTTCGTCCACCACGTCGTCCGCGGCGCAGACCTCCTTCGCAGTTCCCGTGTCCATCTTCACCAATGCGTCCAGGCTGTTTTTAAGCATCTCCCGGGCCTTGGCTGCCATGGTCTTGAAGTCGAACGGGACGTCGATGGGGGGCTGGGACGCCAGGAAGAGGGCCCGCTCGGCGATATTCACCGAGAGGTCGCCGATGCGCTCCAGGTCGTTGTTGATTTTCAAGACGGCCACGATGAACCTCAGGTCGATGGCGACCGGCTGGTAGAGGGCGAGGATCTTGAGGCCCTCCTCCTCCAGGTTGACCTCCAGCTGGTCGATTTTTTCATCCATGTCGATGACTTCTCGGGCCAGGCCCCTGTCCCGTTTCTCGATGGCGCTGACCGCCATGGCCACCGATTCCTCCACCACCGTTCCCTCGGCGATAATCAGTTTTTTCAGTTTTTCTATCTCTTTCTGCAGGTGAACCGACATCTTTTCTCCCTTTCCATCTATCTTTAATTCAACTGGGCGCAAAACGCAAGGTCCCGGGACGGTAACCGTTGGACATGGCGCTCGGGACTCTTACCCGAACCGCCCCGTGATGTATTCCTCCGTTTGCTTCTTGGCCGGCTTGGTGAAGATCTTTTCCGTCTCTCCGTATTCCACGATGACCCCGCGGTAGAAAAAGGCGGTGAAGTCCGAGATGCGGGCCGCCTGCTGCATGTTGTGCGTGACGATCACGATGGTGAAACGGTCCTTCAGGTTGACCACCAGGTCTTCGATCTTGGAGGTGGCGATGGGATCGATGGCCGAGGTGGGTTCGTCCATGAGGAGGATTTCCGGCTCCACCGCGATGGCGCGGGCGATGCAGAGCCGCTGCTGCTGCCCCCCGGACAGGGCGGTGGCCGGACGGTCCAGGTCTTCCTTGACCTCGTCCCAGAGGGCCGCCTGTTTCAGCGCCCACTCCACCCGTTCCATCATCTTCGATCGACTCATCTTGTAGTGCATCTTGAGGCCGTAGGTCACGTTGTCCTTGATGCTCATGGGAAACGGCGTGGGTTTCTGGAAGATCATGCCCACCCGGCGCCGCAGCTCGATGAGGTCGTATCCCGGGGAGAGAATGTTCTCTCCGTCCATCCTTATCTCTCCGGACGCCCGCTGTTCCCGGTAGAGGTCGTAGATGCGGTTGTAAACCCGGATATGTGTCGACTTGCCGCAGCCCGAAGGGCCGATGATGGCCGTCACCTTCTTGTCGTAGATGTCCAGGGTATTGTCCTTCAGGGCCTGGAAGTCTCCGTAGAAGAAATCGAGATGGCGCACGGAGATCTTGGGTGCCAGGGAGTCTTTTGCCTGGTCGCCGTGCCGGGGTTCCTCGTTTCCTGGCCGGTTACCGGGCTTTTCGATCGAAACCTCGTTTCGAAAACCCCGCTTGTCCGCCGAATCGAAGTAGAGGGGTTTGATGACAGGGCTCATTTACGTTTTTTCTCCTTGAGAACGCGTCGGCCGAGGAGCGTCGCCAGCAGAACCCCCACCATGATGAGGAGGGAGGCGCCCCAGGCCTGCCGCTGCCAATCCCGGTAGGGGGACATGGCGTAGTTAAAGATGGTCACGGTCAGGTTGGCCGTGGGCCCGGAGAGGGATTTCACCCAGTAGGGGCTGTTCAGCGCGGTGAACAGCAGGGGGGCCGTCTCCCCGCTAACCCGTGCCACGGCCAGCAGCACGCCCGTCAAAAGTCCCGACTTGGCCGCCCGGAAGACCACCTGGAAGGTGACCTTCCACCGGGGCGCGCCCAGAGCCAGGGCCGATTCGCGAAGGGTATTGGGTACGAGGCGCAGCATGTCCTCCGTGGTGCGCACCACCACGGGCAGCATGATGACGGCGAGGGAGACCGCGCCGGCATAGCCCGAGAAGTGCCCCGTCGGGAAGACGATGATTGCGTAGATAAACACCCCGACGATGATGGACGGGGTCCCCATCAGGACGTTCGCCGCGAAACGGACGGTGGCCGCGACCCTTGAATGTTCCCCGAATTCCGAGAGGTAGATTCCCCCGAGGATTCCCAGCGGAACCCCCAGCAACACCGCCGCCAGCGTGATGAGAAGGGTTCCCACGATGGCGTTGACCAGCCCCCCGCCCGGAACCCCCGGCGGGGTGGGGAGCTTCGTGAAAAAATCGGGTGAAAGGGCGGAGATTCCCCGTAGAATGACCCCCATGAGGATCCAACCCAGGAAAAAGAGCCCCAGCAGGGCGGCACCCCCGGAAAGACCCACGACGAGGCGATTGGTCAGCTTCCGAAACGTGGCGGGTCTTCTTTTCATCCTACAGTCCCCTGCCGGATTTGCCGCGCATCCGCTTGAGCCAGAGTTGGGAGAGGATCTGAACCCCGATGGTGATAACGAGGAGGATCAGCCCCAGTTCCACGAGGGAACTGAGATAGAGAGGGTCGGAGGCCTCGGTGAACTCGTTTGCCAGGGTGGAGGCAATACTGTTGGCGCCGGTGAAGAGGGACGTGGAGATCTTGTGAGAATTTCCGATGACGAAGGTCACGGCCATGGTCTCCCCCAGGGCGCGTCCCAGGCCCAGGAAAGCGGCCCCCACGATACCATCGATGCCGTAACGGAGGGTGACCTTGCGGGCCACTTCGAAGGTGGTGGATCCCATCCCGTAGGCCGATTCCTTCAGTTGAACGGGAACCATCCGGAACACGTCGCTGGCAACGGAGGTAATGAAGGGGAGGATCATCAGGGCCAGGATCAGACCGGCTGTCAACAGGCCGATACCCATGGGCGGGCCCTGGAAGAAGGGGAGGGTCCCCGTGATGTCCGCCAGGAACGGCTGCACGTGGTCCGCCATGAAAGGTGCAAAGACGAAGAGTCCCCACATGCCGTAGATGATGCTGGGAATGGCCGCGAGGAGCTCGATGGAACTTCCTATGAAGCGCCCCAATCGGGGGGGGATCAACTCCACCTGGAAGAGGGCGATGGCCAGGCTCAGGGGAACGGCGATGACCATAGCGATCAAGGTGGATATCAGGGTCCCGTAGATGCTGCTCAGGGCCCCGAAGTCGTGCTTCACCGGGTTCCACGCGCTCGAAAGGATGAACTTGAGGCCGAAATGCCGGATGGACGGCATGGACATATCCGTCAGGGAGACGAACAGGCCCGCGATGAGCAGAGGAATGACGAGGGCGCTACCGAGGGTCACCAAGCGGAAGAGGCTGTCCCCGTCTTTGCGCCTCACCTTGGACGGGGAGGTGTTTTCGAGAGGGGGAGCGGGGACGCCCGAGGGTGTCCCCGCAGGATGGGGGTTGGAGGGAAAGACTATTTCCACAAAGGATGCCCCTTCGTGTCTTTTATCTCCTTCTTCCAGGTGGCCTCCACGAGACGGACCACCTTTTCCGGGATGGGAACGTAGTCCAGTTTCATGGCGATCTGCGCGCCGTGCCTGTAGGCCCAGTCGAAGAAGGCGAGAACCGCCTTCCCCGTTTCCGGCTTTTTCTGGACCTTGTAGACGAGGATGAACGACGCGCCGGTGATGGGCCAGCTCTTTTCACCGGGCTGGTCGGTCAGCACCATGTAGAAACCCGGGGCGTGGGCCCAGTCGGCGTTGGCGGCGGCGGACTGGAAGGTTTTGATGGTCGGGGCCACGAACTTTCCCGCCCTGTTCTTCAGAAGGACATGGGCGAGTTTGTTTTGAAGGGCGTAGGCGTATTCCACGTAACCGATGCCGCCGTTGACCTTCTGGACATAGGCGGAGACGCCCTCGTTTCCCTTGCCGCCCACCCCGGCGGGCCACGAAACGGCCTTGCCGGTGCCGACCTTCGCATGCCATTCCTTCGAGACCTTGTCCAGGTAGTTGGTGAAGATCCAGGTGGTTCCGGAGCCGTCGGCGCGGTGGACCACCGTGATGTTCTTGTCCGGGAGGACAAGACCGGGATTCAGTTTCCGGATGGCCGGATCGTTCCAGGTCTTGATTTTACCCAGGAAGATGTCCGCCAGGACCTCGGGGCTCAGCCTCATCTTGCCCGGGCCCACGCCCTTGATGTGCACCACGGGGACCACGCCGCCCATGATCATGGGAAACTGGATGAGGCCGAACTTTTCCAGCGCTTCCGCCTTCAGCGGGGCGTCAGAGGCGCCGAAATCGACGGTCTTGGCCTTGATCTGGGCGATGCCGCCGCCGGAACCGATGGACTGGTAGTTCAGCTTCACGCCTTTCAGTTTTTCATACTTGTAGGCCCACTGGGCGTAGACGGGATAGGGAAAGGTGGCCCCCGCCCCGTTGATGGTCATGCCAAAGCCGGCGTGGGCCATGACCAGCACGAAGGCAGTCATGAACAGGGTTGTCAGGAATTTCTTCATCTCTTTTCTCCTTTTTTGTTTTCGACCATAGTCTGGTTTCTTTCTGTTAGGGTTTCGTTAGGAAGGTGTTAGGTTCGGGCAAAATCCCCCTTTTTCAGAACTTGAACTTCAAATCCACCTGCAGCCTGTTGTAGTCGTGTGAATCGTGAATTGGTTTCGTGCAGATGAAGTAGGTGGCCGCCAATTTCCAGTTCTTGGCCAGCTGGAATCCCGCGCTCAACTTGTGTCCCTTGCCGTCCGTTCCGCCGCCGATGAAGTCGGAATCGGAGAAGGCCCCCACCGTCGCGTCCTTTTCCACGTCCCGGTAGTTATACTTGAACTCCCAGGAATACTTCTTCTTGCACTTTCCCACCTTGAAGCCGGCGAGCCAACCCTTGTCCTCGGAATCTGTGTTGTAGACGTAATCTCCATAAACCGCCACCGGGATCTTCCCGATCTTCGTTCCCACCTCTCCGAAAAGCTCCCAGAGGTTGTAGTCGTAGACGTAGTTGCCGTCCGCGTCCAGCGTGTTGCCAAACCCCTTGTTCTTCTTAACGAAGGAGGCCTCTCCCTGGGTGTGGAGATAATCGAAATATCCCGTCCCAAGGGTGACCTTGACCTTTCCGAAGGCGGGTTTGACTCCGATGACCCCGCCGACCATTCCGGAGTCCGTGGAATCGCTCCTTTCCACGATCCAGGTCCCCCCGAGGCTGATGAAGGGGTTGATGTTTCCCAGCTTCGCCTGGTAGGTGATGGCGCCGCCCTCGGGATTCAGGTCGTCGTCCCAGATAAGGGAGCTCGACTTGACCGGTAGAAACGGATTTTTCATCTTGCCCAGGAGCAGGTGGCCTTTGCTGCCATTCGCGTTGGCGAAGGCCGGATGCCAGTCCACGTAGGCCCGGTCGATCCAGATGTCTTTGCTCGTATAGCCGCCGGTCAGGGTCTGGTTCGTCGAAACCGGGTCCTCGGAACCGCTGGCCACGCGGAAATGGAAATCGGCGGTGTCGTTGACCTTCGCCGCCAGGCCGAGGCGGACGCGGATCCGGTGACGGGTCCGGTCGTGTTTCCCTTCCTCGTCGATGTATTCGTGGCGGTAGCGGAAATCGCCGTGAAGCTTGACGCGCGAGACCCAGTCGGGAATCTTCACCGAGGAGGCAGTTTCCTTCTGTTTCGAGACCTCCACCTCTACTTCTTTCTGGCCCGCCTCCACCTTCGAGAGACGTTCCTTCAACTGGTTGATGGTTTCACTCTGTTTTTCGATGAGTTTCCGCAACTGTTCGATTTCGGATTGTTTCGGCGTGACGGCGGCGTAACCCGTTCCCGCCGTTAGGAAAACGGCGAGACATAAGGCGATGCATCCCTTTCGTATCCAGTATTTCATTCCAGAATTCCTCCTTTTTTCTTTTTTTCCTTTGTTCTTTTTCCGGTTGGGAATTGCGCGTGCTTCCTCTCTCACCTCCCTCCGTTTTTGTTTTCGAGGGTGAGGTTAAAGGAAACGTGTTAGGAAAAAATGAGGGGAAAGTGGAAATTTCGTTGGATTATGATTAGGATTTAATGAATCAAGTTTGCGGGATTAATGTAAGGTTATTCTGCGCTTGACACGGATAGTCACAAGGGGAAAACGAGCATGAAGAGGCTTCCCCTTCCGGGCTCGCTCTTGACCTCCACGCGCCCGTGGTGAATCTTCATGATGTGCTTGACGAGGGAGAGTCCCAGGCCGGTGCCGCCGAGCTGGCGGCTGCGCGATTTGTCCACGCGGTAGAACCGTTCGAAGATCCGCGGAATGGATTCCCCGGGGATCCCGATTCCCGTGTCTTTCACGGATACCACGGCTTCTTTCCCCACCCTCCGCGTCCCGACGGTGATGCTTCCCCCCCTGGGGGTATACTTGACGGCGTTGTCGATAAGGTTTCCCACGGCCTGTTCCAACAGGTGGGCGTTGGCATGGAGGGTGACGGGAGCCTCGGACGTGAACGCGAGGGATACCCCCGCCTTTTCCGCCATTGGGCGGAAATCGTCCACCGTTCTTTTCACCAGTTCGTTGAGAGAAACCTCCTCGAAATCGATGGCGTTTCCCTCCAATCCCTGTTCGAGCCTCGCCAGGCTCATCAGGTCTTCGATAAGGGCGCCCAGGCGCTCCACCTGCCGCGAGAGCATGGCAAGGAACCGGCGGGCGTCGGACGGGTCCTCCAAGGCCACTTCCTGGAGGGTTTCAATGGCGCCCTGGATGGCCGTGATCGGGGTTTTCAGCTCGTGAGAGACGTTCGCCACGAAGTCTCGCCGGACGATCTCGAGGCGGTGAAGCCGGGTGATGTCGTTCATGACGATGACAGCGCCAATCTTCCGGTCACCCTCTCCCTTCAGGGGCGCGCCGTGAAGCTGGAGTTGAATGTTCCCCTGTTCCCCGAAGGGGATGGTCGCCTCCAGGGGACCCGAGGCCTCGAGAGTTTCCTTGATGAAGGCCTGGAGCCGCGAGTTGCGGACGATTTCGTAGAAACTCTTTCCCTGGGCCGTCTCTCTGTCCACGCCGAACAATGCCGCGGCGCGGGTGTTGAGGGAGATGACCGCGTCGTTCAGGTTCACCGCGAGGACCCCTTCGCTCATGCCGGTGAGGATGACCTCCAGTTCCTGCTTCTGGCGGGTGACCGTCTCAATGGTCTTCCGAAGTTGCTCCGCCATTTCGTTCATGGCCTCCGAGAGGAGGGACAGCTCCAGAGCCTTTTGGGGGGGCACCCTTTCATCCAGGTTTCCCCTGGCGAACTGCTGAACCACCTGCGTCATCTCCCGGAGGGGGTAGGTGATCTTCTTGGCTACGACGAAGCATACCAGGACCGCCAGGACCGCGATGAGAATCCCGCCCCATAAAATCTTTCTGTAGATGGTGCCGAGAATCTGGTCGAGAAGGGAAACAGGGAGGGCGGCCCGCATGACAGCCAGGAGCCTGCCGTCCTGTTTCACGGGGTGAGCCACGTACATCAAACGCTTTTTCAGGGTGTAACTGAAACGGATGGAGCGGCCCCACCCCCGCTTCCTGGCCGCCACGACCTCGGGTCGGTCGGCGTGGTTGTCCATGGTGGCGGGATCTTTGCGTGTATCTCCCACCACCTTTCCGCTGGGAAGGATCACGGTGAACCGGGTGTTCACCCGGTTTCCCAGGTCCTTGCAGAGCGCGTCGATTCCAGCGTAGTCGGAGCGTGCCAGCCGGCGGGCGATCCCGGGTTCCGTTAGGAGGAGTCGGGCGCGCAGGTCGGCCGTCACCCGGTTCATGTAGAGATGCTTGATGGTGGTAACCGCGAGGGCGCTCACGGCGAGGATGGAAACCAGGACAATGAAGAGGTAGGTTGGATATATCTTCCAGATGAGGGGGCGGCGTTTCATGCCTCGTCCGCCAGCTTGTAGCCCACGCCACGGACGGTCACAATCATCTTCCCGTAGTCCCCGAGCTTCTTCCTCAGGCCCACGATCTGGACATCGACGGCGCGCTCCGTCACGGGGTATCCTTCCCCGCGGACGTAGGAGACGATCTGCTCCCGGCTGTAGACCCAGCCGGGATGGGACGCCAGCAATTGGAGGATCTTGAATTCCGTCAGCGTCAGTATGACGGGCCTGCCTTCCACCCGGACTTCGTGTCGGCCCAGGTGGATTTCCAGTCCCTCGAGGGTGATGGAATCGGCGGCCGTTTCCTCCGCCGCCTCCCCGCGGCGCAAAACGGCCCGGATTCTCGCCGTCAGGATCTTGGGACTGAAGGGCTTGGTGACGTAATCGTCCGCCCCGATCTCCAGGCCCGTGACCACGTCCACGTCTTCCGCCTTCGCCGTGAGCATGACGATAGGCATCTTCCTGATTTCCGGGTCTTTCCTGATTCTTCGGCAGACCTCCATCCCGTCCATGCCGGGAAGCATCAGGTCCAGGACGATCAGGTCGGGCTTGCGGGATTTCGCCATTCGAAGCCCTTCCTCGCCCGTGAGGGCGCGTTGCACGTTGAACCCCTCCCGTGCCAGGTTGTAGGAGACTACCTCCTGGATGTCAGCGTCGTCCTCCACGACCAAGACCGTCTTTTTCGTCAAGTTTCCGACCTCCCGCGGCCCTTTTTGGAGCCTGCCATGCCGCGAATATCCTACGGGAACGTTAGAAACATGTTACAGAACGATTCGGGTTTTGTAAAATGCCTTTCTCGGGCGATGCCCCCTTTCCGTCGGTATTCCGCGGCCTTCGAGCCACGGAACCTCCCATGGCGGCGGTGTCTCAGCGAAAGATATCCCGGATGCCCTTCCAGAAGCCTTTCAACAGGTCACGGACGACGGATCCGCGGCCGTGTTTTCTCCTGCCTGATCGCGCCGCCGTCTTCGGCACGCGCCCCTTGAGAAACACCTCCTTGTAACGCCTCGGCTGCACCCTCTCCGGCGGCCAGTCCACGTCCACGCTTACCCACCGCGACACGACCCCGGCCGGTCGGGTAAAAGGGTGTGGTTCCATCCTCGTCGCGATCCGCCGCATGAAATCGGCCCAGATCCTCATGGCCCCTGAGGCCCCCGAAAGGTGCGTGTTGCGGTTGTCGTCGAATCCCACCCAGACGACGGCCAGAAGGTCCCGCGTGAAGCCCATGAACCAGGAGTCCCGGTAGCCGGAGGTCGTGCCCGTCTTCCCCGCGCAGGGAAAAGGGATACCCAGTTTCGCCAGCTTTCTCGCCGTGCCTCGGCGCGTCACGCCCTCCAGCATGCTGGTCACGAGGTACGCCATGGCAGGATCGCACACGATTTTTACGGAAACGTTCCGTTTCTGCTCTATTTTTCCTTCCTCGTTGACCACCTCGCGGAGCGCGAGGAGGAAGGGCAGCCGCCCCTCGTTGGCAAAGATACAATAGGCCCTGGCGATCTCGATGGGAGTCACCTCGAAGGCCCCCAGGGACAGGGAGGGATAGGGCGCGAGCCGCGAACGCAGCCCGAGGGCGCGGGCCGTCTTGATGATTCTCTTCAACCCGGTTCGCATGGCGAGATTTACGGTGGCCGCGTTTAGGGAAAATTCCAGGGCAGTTCTCACCGTGACCCTCCCGTGATAGCGGCCGTCATAGTTTCTCGGGGTCCAGGGTCTTCCGTGGACGCGGTAGCGGACGGGGTTGTCCCGGATGACCGTGGCGGGTGTGACCATGTCCAGCGCCGCGAGATACACGAAGGGCTTGAAAAGGGATCCGGGCTGGCGGTGGGCGTCCACGGCCCGGTTGAAAGGGCTCTTCGCGTAATTCCTTCCTCCCACCATGGCGAGAATCTTTCCCGTCTTCGGCTGGATGACGATCATGGCCGCCTGGAGGGGGTTGCCGGGGCGCCGGAGGGAGGGATGCCTGTGTTCGAGCCTTTTCAGGCCCTCCCTCACGGCATGGGTTGCCGCCGCCTGGATTCCCGGTCGGAGCGCCGTGAAGATCCGGAGTCCCCGGCCGGTCAGGGCCTCGGCGGGGTAGAGCGCCGCCATCTGACGTTTCAGGAAATCGATGTAGTAGAGGGCGTCCCGCGAACTTCCCGGGTTGCTCGGCAGGGTGACGGGCTCCTCGACGGCCTTCCCGTAAGCTTCCCGCGTGATGAGACCGGCCTGGAGCATTCTTTTCAAAACGAAGTCACGGCGTTTTCTGGCCCGCTCCGGGTGGAGGAAGGGGGAGTAGAGGTTGGGGGCGCGGATGAGCCCCGCCAGGAGGGCGGCCTCGGAGAGGGTGAGGCGCGCGACATCGTGGCCGAAATAGAACCGGGCCGCCTCGCCCATCCCGTTGATGGATGCCCCCCTCTGCTGTCCCATGTATATCTCGTTCATGTACATCTCCAGGATCTCTTCCTTGGAATAGAGACCCTCGAGGATCAAGGCGATCAGGGCCTCCTTTACCTTCCGGGAGAAGGACCGTTCCGGGCGCAGGAAATAATTCTTTGCCAGTTGCTGGGTGATGGTGCTGCCTCCCTGGAGAATCTTCCCGTGGCGCAGGTCCACCCAGAGGGCCCGGAGGATCCCCTTCCAGTCCATCCCCCCGTGCTGGAAGAAACGCCGATCCTCCGTGACGAGGATGGCGTCCACGAGGTATCGGGGGGCCTCCCGGAACGAAATGAGCTCCCTGGCCTCCCGCTCTTTCCCGTAGAGCCGGGCGATCTCCATAGGCTCCAGCCGCACGTAATCAAGCAGCTCCTTCCCCCTCTCCAGGGTCTTGATGGCGCGATTGCCGAAGGTGGCGGTGAGGACGAAACCCTTG
>Ga0256833_1000065_pt1 | contig 77050 bp, 54 predicted proteins | sample 356284metaG_FD_190535 | JGI IMG/M metagenome (GOLD analysis project Ga0256833, IMG submission 190535) | Hydrothermal vent microbial communities from Mid Atlantic Ridge, Atlantic Ocean - 356-284 | ecosystem: Environmental > Aquatic > Marine > Hydrothermal vents | place: Atlantic Ocean: Mid... | reverse complement strand
GCCTTTGCTATGGAAATATTTTTTGAAGCAGAAAAAGTGAAAAATAAACTTTTTATAATCAGTTTCTTGATGGCGGTTTGGTATTAATACAAAAATAGACATTTTTTCATCTCAAAAGCACTCTATCTGTGTAGTTACTTACTTTATTCAAATTAGTGATGCTAAGGCATCACAAATCCTCAGAAAGATAAAAATCTCATCAAAAATCTTTATTTTTCAAAAATCAAGCACTTTATAGACAGACACTAATTAAGTTTAAATACATGCAGCATACTAAATGACTTTAAAAAATTGTTTATCTTTGCAAAGTAACAATACAATATAGTTTGAAAAATTTATTTTTTATTTTATTATTTTTTGTTTTCAGTTGCAATTCTAGCACAAAACAAGTCGATGAATTGTTTACGAAAAAACAAGCGCCAATTGAAAAAGGAGCTAATATCAGAATGATATATAGTGATTCTGCTGATGTCGTATTGCTACTGGAAAGCCCGGTTTTCGTATCAAAAAACAAAGACAACAAAAAAACTATTGAATATCCGGAAGGAATAAAAATCAGTTTTCTCAATAACAATGATGAACCAATGAGTTGGTTAATTGCCGACAAGGCAGTTAATAAGATAAAAGATAAAAAATTCATAGTAAGAGAAAATGTCAAATTATTCAATACCAAAAATGACAAACTTGAAACGTCAGAATTGATATGGGATGAAAAAAAAGAGATATTAAGTACTGAAAAATTTGTTAAAATCACTCAACCCTCTAAAGGTGATACACTATATGGATATGGATTTGTATCAAACAAAGAATTTACAGAATTTGAAATCAAGAAGAAATTATTCGGCAAGATAGTCGAAGATATTTTTAAAGATATAAAGTAAGAAAATGATAATTTTTGGAATAATATTGTTTACAATTCTTAGTGCTATTTTTTCAGGCACCGAGATAGCATTTGTGTCAGCCAATAAAGTCGGAATTGAAATTGAAAAAAACAAAAATTCATTGAGAGCAAAAATACTATCTTCTTATTACAACAAACCCAATGAATTTATAAGTGTTTTACTAATTGGCAACAATATAGCTTTAGTGATTTTAACATTTTTATTCAGCAAATTTTTGGATCCTTACGTAGGCAAATTAATATCCAATAGCCTTATATTGCTTCTTGTCAATACTATCATCATCACGGTTTTTATACTCATTTTTGCAGAATTTATACCAAAAACAATCTTTAGAGCTTATGCAAATGAGACAATTACCGCATTAGTATTCCCTATATATTTTTTCCATATATTATTAAAAATACCCACTATTATCTTTACAAACATATCTACTTTTCTCCTCAAATATATTTTTAAGACTAAGATAGCAGACAATGACATTCAGCTAACGAGAATAGATTTGGAAAACTTTGTAGACAATAACATTTCTGAAGATGATGACATCGAAAAAGAGATGTTCCAAAACGTCCTCAATCTCAACCAAGTAAAAGTCAAGGAGGTAATGGTGCCAAGACCGGAAATAATAACTATTGACAAAACTGCTACCAGAGAAGAATTGATAAAGACATTTAACAAATCAAAGCATTCAAGAATTATCGTAATCGATGATACCATTGAAAATGTCCTTGGGTATATCCATCATCAACAATTGATAATGGAAAATTTCAAAATAGTAGGAGAAGCGATTATGCCAATTACATTTATTGCAGAAACGATGAATGTAAGAGACCTTATGTTGAGATTTATTAAAGATTCGCAAAACCTGACTATAATTGTCGATGAATATGGTAGTGTATCGGGACTAGTCACTCTAGAAGATTTGATTGAAGAGATATTTGGCGAAATCCAAGATGAATACGATAGGGAAGATGCAATTGAAAAAGATTTGGGTAACAATGAATATATTTTCTCAGGAAGGCTGGAGATAGACTATATCAACGAAAACTATGGATTGCACCTTGATGACGAAGAATACAACACGCTTTCCGGTTTGATAGTAATGACTTTTGGGTCAATACCAAAGAACGGTGATGAATTTGAGTTAGGCGATTATATATTCAAAATTCTAAAAGTTGGTAAAAAGAAAGTCGATCTTGTAAAAATTATCAGATTAAATCATGAAGACCGAGATTCGAACGAAGAATAATTCTCATTATCCAAAAGAGCATAATTTTGCTATTTACCATATTCACTATTAGTAACAAAGCTATCATCGCTCAATGCTAAAAGAAATGCTTTCAATTGAGATTTTTCTTTGCTAGTCAGATGTACTCCTCCTTTGTAAGCGCTTTTCATCAATGGGTCAATGCTCTTAGAAAATACCAACCCTTCACTATAGTGAGCTATAACTTCATCCAATGTAGCAAAACGACCATCATGCATATAAGGAGCAGAAAACTTAAGATTTCGTAAAGAAGGCGTTTTAAATTTACCTCTATCTCCCGGATTTCCTGTTACTTCCTCCAGTCCAATATCCACAATAACCGAGTCCAACCCGTTGTTGTGAAAACTATTGTCAGTCCACAAAGGATTCTCAATACTACCATGGCAATGAAAACAATCGCCTTTTTCTTCTGATACAAATATAGTATAGCCCATTCTTTCGTCAAAAGTCAATTCTTCTTTTCCTAAGAGGTATCTGTCAAATTTGGAATTGGCTGAAACAATAGTCCTTTCAAATTGAGCTATTGCTTTAACCGTTAATTCTTTCGTTATTATATCCGTCCCAAATGCTTTTTTAAACAATGTCAAATACTCTTCACTTCCTTTCAATGACTCAACAGCTTTTTTCCAAGAATTATGCATTTCAATAGGATTCTCAACCGGCCCTTCAGCTTGATTTTCTATATCAAATGCTCTACCATCCCAAAAAAACTTTTCTCTATAGTTATAAGCTAAATTAAAAATGGGCATTGCATTTCTAGTTCCCTCTTTTTTATCTATTCCAATACTAAATCTTCTGTTTTCTGCAAATGCATTTGCTTGATTGTGACATCCTGTACAAGATTGTGAGCCATCACCTGACAAGATTGGATCAAAAAACAATTTTTTACCCAATGCTATACCCTCTTCTGTTAAAGGATTATCTACAGGAATAAGGGGAGGCAATATCTTATCTTTAAATATCTCAGGCATCTCAAGAGTCACCGGGGTAGGTTTATATATAGTTTCATCTGTAGACATATCATTTCCACAAGAAACAAAAAACAAACCTAAAATAAAAAGGAACAGAATTTTTCTCATAATGAAACTACTTGATTTTTATTATAACGCCATCAGAATACCCTTTATTATTTGAAATATCTTGATCTTTGCTATTCGACTCCCCAACTACAATGAGTGAATAATCGTTTAATTCAACAACATCATTGGCGATATCGAAGCCTTTTCCTCCAATTATTTTATTCCATATTATCTCTCCGTTTGTGTCAATTTTGAATACCCAAATGTCATTTTGACCTTTATTCTCATCCAAGTCTTTATCCCTACTTCTCGAGTTTCCTGATATCACATAATCTCCTTTTTTTGTCATACAACCTGAAACAGCTGAATCAAAAGCACTACCGCCATAAGTTTTTTGCCAAACTATTTGACCTTGTGCATCAATTTTCAATATCCAAATATCCGAATATCCTTTATTAACAATACCACTTCCAGTCAGACTAAAAGTATTTCCTATCAGCAAAAAATTGTTGTTTTCAACCGGTAAAATACGATAACAATCATCAATTTCAGAACCTCCGTACGATTTTTCCCACAGTAACTTTCCTGCTTTTGATAGTTTAACCAACCAATAATCATAACTACCATTAGGTTTTGATATGTCAAAATCCTCGCTTTCAGAAGTGCCTGCTATCAAGAATCCGTCATCTGCTGATTGAACAACATCATAAGCTCTGTCATTATTTGAGCCTCCAAAATATCTACGCCATTCCAGATTACCATTTTCATCAAGTTTCAATGCCCATATATCCCCAACTCCATGCTGCCTCATCATTAAATCATTTCCTTTACCTCCTGAAGCTGTAACATCAATGTACCCACATACCAACAAACCTCCTTCCTTTGTCTCAATTACAGATAACCCTTCCTCATCTCCTTCAAAACCATAAGTTTTAGTCCAAATAATATCACCAATTGCATTAATTTTCACCACCCAAATATCTTTTTGTCCATGATTAACTTCTAAATCAATATCATTACTTTTAGAATAGCCTACCATGACAAAACCACCGTCATTGACCTGAATGACTCTAGATGCTATTTCCTCCTTAGTACCCCCGTAATTCATACTCCATTCCAAACTAATTTTGTTATCGTACTTCAATAACCAAAAATCATTTCCACCTTTAAAATCGTCAATATCTCCATTATTACTTTGAGTAAATCCCACACATACAAATCCGCCATCATTGGTTTTTGCAATACTAACTAGTGATTCATTTAATGCACCACCAACATTGATAACTGTATCCAAAACACCATTAAAAGGGTTGTGTGGATCAGTTATAGTTATTGGTTTAGAAATAGTATTGGGATTATCTATCGCAGTTGTCTCTTCACAATCTGTCAAGCCATCACCATCTGTATCAATCAATGAAAAGACAGAATTAAAATCACTACAATCATTGCTCTCTATTGACTTCTCACTACAACTAGTCAAAACAAAAATCAAACTTATAAAATAAATAAGGGACTTACACATCTATCTTTGCTTTACAAATTTTGCAAATGTATTATCAAACTTGATTATATATGTTCCGGTATTTAAACCTTTAATATCAATCCTAATATCATTATTGTTCCCTTCTACCATAATATTAGACATCTTTTTTCCAACAATATCAAATATCTCAACCTTTGAAGACACACCATTAAATGACTCTATATTAATAAAATCATTTGCCGGATTTGGGTATATTTTATTCAAATCATTAGACAATTTATTCAAAGACGAACTACTTTCATTTGATTTCTTCACTATAAAAAGTCCTTTATTGATATCGCTTATAATTATTGTTCCACTTTCAAAAAAGGGGTACACACTCCATGCTCCGTCAAATCTAGGCAAATCATCTTTAGGATAGGTATCAAAAAAAGCCAATTCTTTCATCATTGAATTAATCGAATCTGACTCAGATATCTGTTTTATATCGATAATCCTGATACCTGCTCTATAATTTGCCACATATAGTTCATCACCAACCACATAATTATTGTGGTCAATCGCAGTTGTTTTTCCAAGATACTCTGTTTTAAAAATAGGATTGTCCAAGTCTGAAATATCAAAAACAATATTCCTCGTATTATTGCCATATTTTTGTTCATCCAATTCATCATTTACAAACAAAAATTGCTGAGTATCATTCATCCAAAGTTGATGAGTATAGCGTACCAATGGATATGAAAACTGCGAAATTATTCGTGGACTATCTTTATCCGTGACATCTATTACAACAATATAGCTAGCATTAGCTCCAAAGAATATTTCTCTCCCCTGATAATCCTTATCCGGGCCTTTATAGATCACCACTTGAGCATCATGAGTATATCCGGCATCGCTAAACCCACCCTCAGCAATAGGATTTAATGGATCTTTTACATTGATAAACTCCATGCCTCCACCATACACATTTGCACCTACTATATACGCATATCCTGTCTCTTCATTAATCACAATATTATGCGCCCCACCAAAACTATTTTCATGGGCATCTTCGATAAATTCAACAGGCATATTTTCGAGTTCAACATTTCTCAATTTAGTCAAATCAAAAACTTGCATTCCGTGATTTAAGGCTTCACTTACTATAAAAGCATAATTTTTATACACTTTTATATCTCTCCAAATGCTATTGCCTGTATGACTATTTAGTTTACCAACGTATCTAGGATGAATTGGATCTGTCACATCTACAAATGCAGTATTGGCAGAATTACCGTAAAGAGCATATTCTTTTCCCGTCAAAGAATCTGTCCAACCCCAACAATCATTTCCCCTACTTGCCTTGAACAAGTCATTTGGCATATATGATAAAAGGTCAATCCCATCACATGGGTAATCTCCGGCAAATCCATTTTTGCAAAAAGTTTGAGAATTAGCGAAAAGAGCAAACAAAACAAATGGAACAAACAGTTTCTTCATAATTTATTGTGTTACAATCGTGATTAATTTAATATAGTCCAAATATTGTCTTTTTAGTGTCTGTCCACAAAGTTATCAAAATTTAAAAAACAAACACTTAAAAGACATACACTAGATAAACCTAACATAAAAATAGAAGGTTTTGTGCAAAAAACATCCTGTTTTCTTGAAATTTAGTGCCGGGTCAATATGTCTTTTGCCAAACCAAATTTCGTGCTTTTTGCAAAACAATTAAATAATTTGCTAGCTAAAACCAATATTATCAGTTAATCGTCCTCGTAAGATGTCGGCATTGGCTATCTAAGGAGAAAAAGCATTAAAACTTATAAATAATATATCGCTTTAAATCATTCGCTTTCAAATAGCCCAAAAACCAATGATAATAATTACATTTGTGCAAATTTTGAAAAACCTTTTGAACAATAATTTAATTTAATGGTTAGAAGTAAGTAATTCTTAGTGATTACAAAGAACAAATTAAACTCACAATATATACTAATAAATGGGAATATTAACAACTACATTGCAAGTCATTCTTAGTCTTAGCCTTTTAGTAATACTACATGAAGGAGGGCATTTTGCGGCAGCAAAATTTTTTAAAACAAAAGTTGAAAAGTTTTATTTATTTTTCAATCCTTGGTTTTCTGTTTTCAAATTCAAGAAAGGAGAAACAGAATATGGCCTAGGCTGGCTTCCATTTGGAGGGTATGTAAAGATAGCCGGTATGATAGACGAGAGTTTTGACAAAGAACAACTAAAAGGCGAAGTTCAACCGTGGGAGTTTAGAGCTAAACCAACATGGCAAAGGCTTATAATTATGCTTGGAGGAATTATAGTAAACATTATTTTGGGAGTAGTCATTTTTATTGGTTTGACCTTCCATTACGGTAGTTCATATATACCAAACGAAAGCGTAAGCTATGGAATTACTGTAGATAGCGTGGGTCAAGTAATAGGATTGCGTGATGGGGATAAAATATTGAGTATTGGAGAGAAGAAATTTGAAAAATTTGACCGTGGCAAATTTGTAACATCGATTATCCTAGATGATATCAATACGATAAATGTTGAGAGAAATGGCAAACCATATCAAATACAGCTACCGGAAGATGCTCCATCAATTTTGGTAAAAGCAAAAGATAATTTTATTTTTACATACAGGTTACCATTTACAATTCAATCCATTTCAAAGGATAGCCCGGCAGAAAAATCAGGTTTAAAAATTGGTGATAGAATCATTAAGGTCAATAATAAGACTACTTCATGGGAAAATGAAGCTAGAGAAAGTATAAAAAACAATCCCAATTCAGATATAACGGTTACTGTATTAAGAGACAATACCGATACTGTAACATTAAAAGCCAGTTTAGGAGATGATAGCCTACTTGGCGTCATGCCTTATGGCCCTGAACACTATTTTGATATCAAATACGATAAATATTCATTAGCCGAATCCATACCAATAGGAATCAAAAGATCTTGGAATTTTATAGCAGGTCAAGTTAAAGCATTTGGGAAGATCTTTACGGGTAAGCTGGCAGCAAAAGATAGTGTTGGTAGTGTGATATCAATGGGGAAGATGTTTGGCGACACTTGGAATGCCCAAAGATTTTGGACTATGACCGGAATGCTATCACTTTTGTTAGCTTTTTTAAATCTTTTACCTATACCAGGGCTTGACGGTGGACATGCGGTTTTTGTAATTTATGAAATGATTACACGGAGAAAACCAAGCGACAAAGTGGTAGAAATAGCGACTACGATAGGATTTTTCTTATTGGTAGCCTTGATGATATTTGCATTAGGCAATGATATAAGGAAATTATTTTAAATAAATTTTGCTTTAATAATAATTGTTATTACCTTTGCATTCCTTTTGAGAAGTCAAGAGATAAAATATATGCCGAAGTGGCGGAATTGGTAGACGCGCTGGACTCAAAATCCAGTGGTAGCAATATCGTGTGGGTTCGATTCCCACCTTCGGTACTGTGAATAAGGTCACAAATAAGACAGAGCTTGTAAACGTACAAGCTCTATTTTTTTTTATACCAACCCGTTATTGAGATAGTGAAATAGACGATGAGTTAGCTTTTGATTTATCCAATGATAATACCTTTGTATTACTTGATATAATCCTTAGTAACCCTCAGGCTATTGTTATATTTTTCGGAGCAAAAGAAGTTGAAATCAAACTTCTTTTCAATCAATATCTTTATGACAATTCGGTATCTGTACAAGAAATCATCTTTTATTGCGTTAATCATTTAAAATGATAATACCTTATATTTGAAAAATAAAATACTTTTAAATTAATTGAAAATAATAGACAAATATATTGTCAAGAGTTTCCTCTCTCCTTACATCATATCATTCATGGTAGCAGAGTTTGTATTGGTCATGCAATTTATGTGGAAATACATAGATGAATTTGCCGGTAAAGGCTTCTCCACTTTTGATTTTGTCCAACTTATATTTTATTACAGCATAGCACTTATCCCCATGGCTGTCCCGATTACCATCCTTATCTCTTCAGTAATGGTTTATGGAAATCTATCAGAAAAATACGAACAATCAAGCATGAAGTCTGCTGGCATTTCACTACTTAGAATTATGAGCCCCGGATTATTTATAGCAATTTTAACATTCTTTTTTTCATTGTCTGTCTCTAATTATTTCAGACCTAAAGCTCAATATCAATTTCTCAAATTATTTAATGAGATACGTAAGAAAAAGCCAACGTTGAACATACAAGAGAAAATATTTAACAAAGACTTCCACGGTTATGCGATTCAAGTTGATAAAAAGCATAAAAACGGAGAAGATCTGGAAGACATAAAGCTTTATGATGTATTGGATAGAAGCAATGAAAAATATAATATAACTACGGCAAAAAAAGGAAGAATATTCACTACCAAAGATGGCGATTATTTTATCATGAAACTATTTGATGGTTATCAATATATAGAAAAGAAAAAAAGGAACACAAGCAAAAAGAGTAACAAGACCTATCCCCTAATGCGAACACATTTTGACACATTAACAAAGGTTTTTGATATGTCCGAATTTAACAAAAAAGGCTCCAGTCATTTTTTCAGCAAAAGAAAAGATTTATTAAATTCTCTTCAATTAATGACTGAGATAGATAGTGTAGCAAATAAAATAAAACGCAAGAAGAGAAGACTTCAGCCAAAATTTCAATATATTTTTAATGATAATTCTAACGAGTCCAAGCAATATATTACGAAAAACAACATCTCTCATGAGAATAAAATAATTAACGAGACAAAAAAAATAAAAGCAATAACTCACTATTCAATAAAAAAGATAAAAGGAAACACGAAGAAAAAGAAGAAGGCAAAAAAGAAAAAAAACTATTGTAAACAGATTGACACCTTGAATATCGCCGGATTAAATTCTTTTATTGAATCATTTGGAGAAAAAGATAAGGAAAATTTAATCTATTCAACATCTGAAACTATAGACTATGATAAAAACAATCTTTCTAGCATTGTCTCTTCCATTAAGAGCTATCAAAGGAGAAAAGACTATTGGGTCTTGGCTCTACACCAACAATACAGTTGGGCTCTTGTATGTATTGTCTTTTTATTTATCGGTGCGCCTCTTGGCTCTATTATCAGAAAAGGCGGTTATGGGTATCCGGTATTAGTCGCAATCCTCTTTTTTACTTTCTTTATATTATTAAGCATTTCAGGGGACAAATTCAATAAAAACATGATGTTTAACCCTATTTTCAACGCATGGATACCGGTTATTGTATTATTACCTATAAGCATATTTGTCACATTCAAAGCTTTGACAGGGGCTAAGATCCTTGACATAAACAACTTAAAACAAAATTTAATAACTTTTTACAAAAAACGAGGGGCAAGTGAAGAAGTTAATTAGAGCAATTGTAGATTCAAAAATATATTTCATTCTATTTTTATTTTTTTTTAGCATTGGTATATTTTTTATTTTACGTTATGACAAAGCGTTTTTATTGAAACATCTGGATACGATAAGGTTTGAATTCGCAAATATCTTTTTCGTGCAAATAACAAAGATTGGAGAGTATTACACTTTTGTTTTCTTCTTCTTTTATTTCTTGTATAAAAAATCCAGAGTTTCTTTTTCTATTCTATTTCTAGGAGTTACAATGCCATTAATATCTTACCTACTAAAGCAATATTTCAAGCACCCCAGACCATTGACTTACTTTCTTGAAACTGTGGACAAGTTTCCTGTTCATCTTATTGATGGAGTTCATTACCACTCAGGACATAATAGTTTTCCTTCCGGTCATACTATGGCAGCATTTTCGATTTTCACTCTACTAGCTTTGTATTCAACAAACAAATTTTTGCAGTTATCATATTTTCTTTTAGCCTTGCTTGTAGGTTTATCACGAATTTATCTTGTTCAGCATTTTCTGGAAGATGTTCTTTTTGGAGCATCAATAGGCATGCTTTTAGGAATACTGTCATTTTATATATTTAGCATTTTACTCAAAGACAAGAAAAAGCCTGACATCTCGTAATCTCTACATTAAAAAAGTAGTAATATCGTGAAGGAGCGCCAAATATTGAGTCTTGCATTACCCTTAGGGAGGAAACTATTTAGTGCATGTATATAAAGTCGTCAAAATTTAAAAATAATCTTTATTTTTCAATAATTAAGCACTTTATAGACAGACACTATTTATAAAATCAGAGTAGCTGATAAAAAAAAGGTGCCGGCTCATTCAAGCCAGCACCTTACTTTATTGATTTATCCTGAAAAATTATTTCTTGATAACAATCATTTTCTTAAATGTAAGCTTATTATCAGATTTTAACCGTAGATAATATGTTGCAGGCTTCAACTGCCTTACATCCACATTAACTTCGTAATTTCCAATTCCAAAGTCTTCATTCACAACGTTTGAAAGTACGATCTTACCTGTGACATCAAATAAATCCATTTTAACATTTGATTTATTAACAATGCTAAATTTGACTGAAGCTTCATTAGAAACAGGGTTAGGATAGATCTCAACCAAATCTTCTTTTGTCTTATTACTAACAAAAACAGCAGATTTATTACTAAATGTTTCTAAACCGTCAAAATCAACAGCAACAACTCTATAATAATAAACACCATTGTCAAATTCACCTTTATCATCAAAAATATATTTGGATTTTTTCTTATCTGTAATAGATATTTCACCAATATTTTCAAATCTAAAGTCACCTTCATAAGCCTTTTGAACAATAAATTTCTCAACGTTCAATTCATTTGAAATAACCCAGGCTACTTCAACATAAGATTTTTTCCATTGAGCACCCAACTGAACAAAATCAAGTGGAAGTGTACCTTGTGTCAAACCGGCATCTACATATTTTTTCTCTTGTTCAGGAACAAGACCAAATAATTCAGTAGTACCATAGCCATAATCACCGGTAACATCACTATCTATTTCTTCATCACCTTGATTAGAAGGAGTAAACGTATTATTACTACCCGACGCCAAATTGAATTTTATATAATAATCTTCAGCTTGTAGATAATCAAAATCATAACTACCGTCATTTTGAGTAACTTTACTATCTTGTACAACACCATTAATATCGTATATTTCAACATTAACTCCAGGAACTCCAGCTTCTTCAGGATCTCTAAGTCCATTAGCATTATCATCCATCCAGACCATACTGCTATTTACTTTAGCTTGTTCTGTATATCCGGCATCCAATGTAAGATCGCCCGCAGTACCTGAAACTAGATAAAAAGTATTAGTAGTACCAAAACCATGAGCTCTTGTAATATCGCTATCCTTGGTATTATCTCCACCCCTATGAGGTTGTACAGGTACAATTCCTGAAGGAGGTGTTACAAATTCAAGATAGTATTTTCCAGGATTAGTACAGAAGTGATAGTACCCGTCTCCACAAACACTATTTTCATCAATAGTAGTGAAATCTATATCCCATAGCACCCATGCGCCATCAGTAAATCTATATAATTTCACTTTTAATCCATTCACACCATTTTCTATTCCTTCATCAAATACGTTATTCCTAATATAATCCAACCAAACTAAATCACCAACCTCAACACAAAGATATGCACCTGCATCGATATCCAATTGTTCTTCATTGGCTTCTACCTCAAAACACTCTGTTGTTCCAAATCCATTAGTACCATCCACATCACTATCGACATTATCGTTTGTGCCACGATTTTCAAGTGTAAATAAATAATCTCCGGGCAATTTAAACCTGACAAAATAATTGCCCGGTATCACCATATCAAACAGATATGCACCATTAGCATCTGTCGTATCAAACTGAATAGCAATTCCGGAATTAGGATCACAGTTGTGCAATTCAACAATAACACCACCTATTCCGGGTTCTCCCGGATCTTGTATGCCGTCTCCATCTTTATCTTCCCAAACAAAATCACCAACTTTACCTACCACATCTACAGAAGCAGGATCATGATCATCCATATCTTCATTAGGCGTTCTATTGTATCCCACACCTAAGACTTCATTATCCCATGGATCTCCAACTTTCACTGTTCTTTCGTAAGGTGTATCTGAAGCAAAATCACTATCTGCATCATCCGTCAATAACAAATCAGCCAAATCCACAGCACTTGCAATTTCTGCATAATGTGTCCAGTCTGAAATTTGAGTTCCCAACTGTACCATTAACTTAATAGGTAATTCAAAACTGTCTCTTGGCGCTAATGGCCCGCTAAATGTGTATTGCGCTGTATTAGCATTAAACATTGACCAGCCCGGATTTGTTGCTCCTGATATAAAAGAGTATCCAGGACTTATATAGTCAAAAATCTTAATATCTTTCAAAGAATCATTTCCTTGATTATACACTGTAATAGTAAATGCTGCGATATCACCGGGAGCAAAAGGCCCTCTATCATCGGCAATTATTTTCAATGCAAGATCAGCAACGGTCACAATAGCAATATCATGATCATCATCGTCCAAAGATTCAGGAGATTGAATAGCATCATCAACTACCAAATCATTGTAAGGATCTGTATCAAAATGACTATCAATATCATCATTACTTCTGTTAGCTCCTGTTCCGTCTTCAGCATAAGTAATTTCAGCATAATTTTTCCATGAAAGTTCCCAATTGTCATTGTGACAATCCCAAACAGTCATAAACACATGTAATATCGCACTTGAACCAGGTGTAATAGTATTAGAATAAGTATAAGTTGCTGTCCTACTTCCTGAATTGTATGTCCAATCTGGATTAGCAGCAACATCAAAATCAAAACCGCATGGGATGGCCTCTTCTTCTATTTTAATTGTCTTTGCATCAGTATTACCTTGGTTAAATATTTCTATTTCAAAATCAACAGTCTGACCGTAATCAAATTTAGGCCCAACTGTAGCTATTTTCTTTCTCAGAGCTAGATCAAAAATCTCAATTCCTGCTGGATCATGATCATCTTCATCCTCCGCTTCACTTATAAATTGACCATCAAGTTTATCGTCATTAGCATCGCCGGGCTTGACATCTCTTTCATGTTGAGCATCCGATCCTGGGTTACTATCAGCATCAATATTGTGCAATCCGTCAGGATTGTCAGCAGAAGCTATTTCAGCATAATTAATCCAATTATCAAGACCACCGTCTGTTCTCTCCAATGTAAGCACTATATTTACAGAAGTAGAATTGTCAGGATTCAACTGCCCCGGCAAATTGTAAGTTGCCAATCCTGCAGCATAAGACCAGCCTGGATTCAGACCAGCATTAAATGAATATCCCAAAGCGATATAGTCATTCAATACTATTTGGTTCGCAATTTGATTTCCTTGATTAAACACCTCAATTTTAAAGGTTATATTATCGCCATAACTATATGGACCACCAGTAACTACTGTTTTCTTCAAGGCAAGATCAAATACTTTAGGTGTAGCCAAATCAGCATCATCTTCTACTTGAGGATATCCGTGAGTTGGCCCATTTTTACCATCACCACCAACAAAATCAGGATTATCCAAACCTGGATCATTGTTTTTAATATCATCATTGGTCGAATCAAAATCATTACCTGTTTGATCATTACCTGTGGCGTCAGCAAATTTTGAAATTTCTGCTCCATTCTCCCAATCATCACCATTTTCATAACTATCAGTTAGTATCAGGTTAATAAATTTGCTAATTGTATCACCCGGATTTAACATATTAGAAACAACAGTTTTTGCCACTCCTGTATTTGAATCATAAGTCCAGTCAGGGTTTATATCAGCTTTAAATATATAACCAGATGGGATATAATCTGTAACTTCTTGATTTGAAGTGACAATACTACCTTGATTGTATAATTTAATCTCAAAATGAATAGTATCACCATAGTAATGTGGGTACAAATCGTCATATGACTTTGTCAGAGCTAAATCAAAAATCTCAAGTCCTGCAGGATCGTGATCATCTTGATCTTCTCCAAAACCTACACCACGTGTCAAGACGTTATTATCGTTAGAGTCTCCTAATTCAACAGATCTTTCTGCCGGAGTATCTGATCCCAACTGTGAGTCCATATCCCACCCTGTTCTGTCTTGCAAAAATTTATTCAAAACATGATTCACTTCAAAATAATTAACCCAATCCTTTTCACCACCGGAAGTCATTACCATCTTCAAAGTCATAAAAATATCAAAACTATCACATTGAGGAATAGAATCCATTATTGTGTAAGTGGTATCTGCACTATTCCAACCAGGGTTTAAAGCCCAATCAATTTGATACCCGGCAGGTATATAGCCTTGAATTTCCGGTTGAGTAATAGTATCGTTTCCTTGATTATAAACTCTAATTCTAAACTGTTGATCCTGTCCATAAAAATATGGAGCTGACGTTGTCAATTCCGCCTTGACAGCAACATCAATTATTTCAAGTTTTGCGGGGTCACTATCATCCTCATCTGTAATACCATCATGATTGTAATCATGACCGTCATCATCAACATGATTATCTTCAGGTGTATTAGGAGTGCCACCGATATCATTATCTTCAATATAATCCGGCGTACTATCAAAATCAGTAGGTACAACATAAAGATTTTCATCTCTAAATTCAAAAATCTCAGAGTTATTAGTGTAAGCATCACCACATTTATTATCCACAAGTTGTACTACATAATAAAGAGACAAAACGACAGAATCACCAGGATTCAAAGCTTGCGAAATTGTAGCATGTGAATTACCCGTATTACTATCACTATGCCATAAAGGGAAATTTGTTGAAGAATACAAAAGACCGGCAGGATTGTAATCTACGACTTGAATCTCTCTCGCCAATTTATTACCTTGATTGAAAACAGTAACCTTAAATTCAACCGTATCTCCGTGGAAATAAGGTCCAGGGGTAACAATTTCTTTTTTCAAAGCCAAATCATATACCCATATACCGGCAGGATCATGATCATCCTCTTTCCCACCTTTATCAATAGCAAAAATATTATCGTCATCCATATCTCCGGGTTTCACAGATTGCTCAGTAGGCGTATTTGAATCAGGAGTACTATCAGGATCAAGATAGACAAAATTGGGATCTGTAGCATTATCAGCATCTGATATCTCTGCATAATTAATCCAATGATCATCACCACCATGAGTACCAACCATAACAAGTTTTAGGGCAACAACAGCACTATCTTTAGCGGCAATTGTTCCACCATATGTATAATTCAAATTAGTAAATATATTACCATTCCAACCAGGATTCAATGAAGGATCAAAATAAAATCCTATGGGTTCATAATCTTTAATATCAACATTTGTAGCATCATCATTACCTTGATTATAAATAGTTATATTGAAAGTTAATGTGTCACCGTAATGTGGATCAGTATCCAGCAATGTCTTTTTTAAAGCTAAATCAAAAACATGCATTCTCGCAGGGTCTTCATCATCTTCCTCTTGTACATATCCATTACCGGGTCCGTTTTTACCATCACCTGTCAACATATCATCTTCCACTGTATCAGGTGTACCACCAGCATCATTAGAGAAGTCATCATCATAAGTACTATCAAAATCATCATTGCTCATGTCAGTGCCATTTATATCTTCAGCATAAGATATTTCAGCAACATTATTCCATGAATCGCCTGGCTCAATACATTGTTTCACTACTAAGTTCAATATAACATCTACTGAAGCACCCGGAGCCAAAGCTTGGGTTAGTGTATATTCTACTGTATTAGTTAAGGCATTTTCTACCCAACCGGGGTTATTCGCTAAAATAAAATCATATCCGCATTTAATTTTATCTGTAATCTTTATATTTTTAGCTTCTATGCTTCCCTGATTAAACACCGTCATTTTAAACGGTATAATATCACCATACTCAAATGGATAATAAATGGAATTTATTGTTTTTCGCAAAGCTAAATCAAATAGCTCTATCCCCGCCGGATCATGATCATCTTCATCTTCATTCAAATATGGACCTTTAACCCAAATTGCATCATCATCAGTACTACCCAATTCAATCGCTAACTCAGAAGGATTATTTGAACCCAGATCTGAATCCAAATCCCATCCTGATCTATCGCCTCCCGTAGTCGAACTCATATTAGTCACCTCTGCGTAGTGCACCCAATCTTTTTCGCCACCGGAAGTCATTTTTGTTTTAAATGTTGCTTCCACAAATGCTGTATCTCCTGGATTAAAAACCAAATTGCCAAAATCATAAGTTAGTGTATTACCTACTACATTCCATCCCGTAGCAGTAGTAACGTCATAACCAGCCGGAAGATAATCTGCAATTTTAACACCACTCACAGCCATATTTCCTTGATTGTACACAATAAATTTAAATGTTAGATCTTGCCCATACATAAACGGTCCTGCTGTTGTCAAAATATTTTTGATTGCCAAATCATACACATCAGGTAGAGCAGGATCACTATCATCTTCGTCTGTTAATGCATTGGTGTCTCCCGGATTTCCCGTTCCATTTCCTAAAACACTATCGTCACTAGCTGATCTGTATTTGCCCCCTGCATCATTTGTATTATCTTCATCCATTTCACTATCAACATCAGAAATAATATAATTCAAACTCAAATCTTTAGTGCTTTTAATTTCAACCACATTTACATAAGAATCAAATTTATTGTCAACAGGCAATATTTTCAAATAAATAAATTTTTCTATTGAATCTCCTGTATTCAATATATCTGAAATAGTCATCGCAGCTTTACTGTGGGTCGGGTCATACACCCAATCAGGAAAACTAGTCGTAGAAAATGCATATCCCGAAGGAATAAAATCTACTAATTCAATATCCCTTGTACTGATACCCCCTTGATTGTATACTTTAATTGAAAACTGTATATCATCTCCTGCATGATAAGGTCCGGGTGTTATAACGGTATGTTTTACTGCTAAATCCAAAAAATTAGCAATTCCCGGATCATGGTCATCTTGATAACCATTTGCACCAGTCCTCCATTCATCATCATCAAACATAGAACCTGGTAACACTTCCCTTTCGGAAGTAGAATTAGAATTCATCTCACTATCAGAATCATCAAAATCATTAAGAGCATTACCTCCCTCATCATTAGCAGCAGCTATTTCTCCATAATTTACATATTCTGTATGGTCAGACACTACATCCACCATCTTAAGATTAAGATCAATTGTTGTACTAGCTCCCGGAGCCAATAATAGTGGGATTGTATTTTCAACATTACTACCTACAACATTCCATCCCAAGCCCACATTGTCCCCTGCACTATACTGATAACCTGAAGGTAAATAATCCTTAATCAGAATATCTTTCACCGGTACTGTTCCTTGATTATATATTGTAAAATGAAAAGCAAACAAATCACCATAATTTACAAGAGCTCCAACATCGGTTGTTTTGACTAAAGCTAAATCAAAAATTCTAGCGTAACCCGGATCTTGATTATCTTCATCAGTATTAGGGTCACTTCCTCCGACTGAACCGGTTCCATCACCGTCGATTGCGTCATCTGCTGCACTACCGGGCTTACCGCCGGCATCATTGGAATAATCCTCATCAAAAGTACCGTCAACATCAGCCATAGGATTATTTGAATTATCTTCAGCACTTACAATCTCTGCATAATTTGCCCATTCACTTTGGGTTTGAGCAGGATTCAACTTAAGTACAATGCTTTTTGTCTCATGAGCACCGGGAGCAATTGGCCCGGCAAATGTAAATTTCCAATTTCCTGAAACTGCATCAAAAACCCATCCCGGATTATTAGCAGAATCAAAAGTATAACCGGGAAGTGTATAATTTGCTACAACGACATTTGTTGCATCCATACTACCTTGATTGTATACAGTAATATCAAAATTAACATTCGTTCCATAATCAGGATAGACATTTCCTGTCACACTTTTTAATGCTAAATCGAAAATATCAAAACGGTAAGTCACCCAATCCGTATCATTATTTGTATGATTATCAGGGTCATTTAGGGATAATTCATTAATCCCATTAAAAAATTGAAAAAGTTCAATTTTATTTTTCCAAGCATCAACACCTCCTGAGTTCCCAACAATAGTAAGAACAATACTATAATCTTTTGTTCCTCCTGAAACAGGAATAAAATCATTGGAAGAGGCTTCCAATACCCCACCACCAAGGTCAATCCAAGTTAGAGAATTATCAGCTTGATAAAACTTTAGTCCAGCCGGTAAATAATCACGCAAAACTACCCTGTCAATATCATAAGGTGCAATACTATTGTTTGTTACCCTAAAATTATAAGTAATTTTCTGCCCATAAGAATATGGTCCGGTTGCAGGTGATACCGACAATAAACTAATATCAGCATCAATTTGTGAAAATCCATATTGTAATCCCATTATTAAAAATAGTAAAACAATACCAACTTTCTTAAAATTGTAAATTGTAGTTTTCATTTGAGACAATTTTATTAAAGTTAAAAAATAAGAATTTCAAAATAAGACGCAAAAGTAAACCTAATACTTTGTGACAAGTACTATCAAATAAATTGCATTAAATCAACTTATTGCATTTTTGTTTACCGATAATGAGGGATGTTAAAAACGTCGAATCCTTCAAAAAGAACCCAAACTTAAGGGCAAATATATTATACTTTTTTATAATATGAAAATTTTTAACAATATTTTTTCAAAAAACTTAAAAAAAATTTATTCTTTGTGCAATAAATAAAGTTCAAATATTTGGAAAATAGCAAAATCTTGCGCAATTTTGTTGCTAAAATAAAACACATATATGGTTAATAAAGTAATCCTCATAGGTAATCTTGGAAAAGACCCTGAAATAAAACGTTTTGACAATGGTGGTATAATCGCAAGATTTCCGTTAGCCACTAATGAAAATTATTTGGACAAAACCGGAGAGTGGCAAACCATAACAGATTGGCACAATATAGTATTGCGAGGAAAAACAGCAGAACGAGCAGAAAAGTATCTTCATAAAGGGAACACTATATTTATAGAAGGTAAAATAAGAACCAGAAAGTGGCAAGATGCTAATGGTAATGATCATTATACAACTGAAATAATTGCGATGTCATACAGATCTATTGGCAATAGGAGAGACCATGAAGAAACTTCTTCATCAAATTCGGACACTTCTACTGAAAATAGTGTAGAAACAAAAAAAGACAATTCTGTTGACGATCTACCTTTTTAAAAACATCCTCTAATGGAAACAGACTTAGAGCCTCCTAGTGCCTTTTTATTCTCTTGTATAGTATTAGCTGTATCGATAGATATGGGTTTAGTATCTGCTTTAATGGTTTTGATTATACTGATCACCCTATCAGCCATGATTTCCGGATCGGAAATTGCGTATTTTTCGTTATCTCCAGAGCAGTTACATAATCTTGAAAATGATTCGACAGCAGTAAGTAAAAAAATACTTTCTCTAAAAAATAAACCCAGGAAGTTGTTAGCAACAATACTGATAAGTAACAACTTTGTTAACATTGCTATAGTATTATTATCAGATTTTATATTAAATAATACATTAAATCAGGATATTTTAATCAATTGGGCTAAATCCTTGAAAAAATTATATATTATAAACACATTTAAAACTGAGACAATCTCTCATGCTATTAATTTCACCATCGCGGTGATTGGAGTTACCACTATTTTGGTGTTACTTGGTGAAATAATGCCGAAAATATATGCAAATGTCAATAATTTAAAATTAGCCCGAATAATGTCTACGCCATTAAATCTATTAATGATGATTTTTAATCCATTTAGCAATGTACTAGTAAAATGGACAAATTTGTTTGAAGACAAACTTGGAAAGACAAAAAAACAATCGAACAACTCCAGCAAAGACGATATTGAGGATGCTTTGGATTATACTATGAAACCGGAGGAGCAAGAGTTTGATCTATTAAAAAGTATAATAAAATTCAGCGATGTCTCTGTTAAGCAAATAATGAAACCTAGAAATGATGTCTTTGCAATTGATATTGACACGAGTTATGATTTAGTAATTCAAAAAATAAAAGAATCAGGGTTCTCCAGAATACCGATTTTCAAAGAAGAATTTGATGATTTGGAAGGAATTCTATATGCGAAAGATTTAATCTCACATCTGGATAAAGATACAAGTTTCAAGTGGCAAAACCTAATAAGAAAGACTATTCACTATATTCCTGAATCAAAAAAAATAAATGAACTATTAAAAGAGTTTCAAAGTTTAAAACTGCATATGGCAATCGTCGTAGATGAATACGGAGGAAATGCAGGACTAATCACCATGGAAGACATTATGGAAGAAATTCTAGGCGAAATTTTTGATGAATTCGATGAAGAATATGAAAACGAATCGAAAAAGATAAATGATAAAGAATTTATTTTTGAAGGAAAGACTTCCTTGATTGATTTTGCAAAATTATTTCATGAAAATATAGAGATTTTTAATGATATCAAAGGAGATTCAGATTCTTTAGCCGGATTAATGCTTGAAGTTGCCGGTGAAATCCCAAAAAAAGGTTTTGAATTTAAGTTGGGTAGATTTTTATTTATAGTTGATAGTGTTACTAACAGAAGAATAGAAAAAATAATTGTAAAAATAATGGAAAACAATGAAAACGATCTCTAGATTTTTAATTTTAATGTTTTTATTGCTAAACATAATTTCATGTTTTGATGATGACAAAACGATGATACCAAAACCAAGAACTTACCCCAAAGTGGTATTTCCAAAAAAAACATACAAAACATTCACTTCAAAAACTTGCAATTTCCAATTTGATTACCCTATATACGCCAAAGTGGTAAAAGAAACGAAGTTTTTGAAAGGAGAAACACCAAACGACTGCTGGTTCAATGTCATAATACCTAAATTCCATGGTCAAATATACTTGACTTACTACCCTATCAACAACCAAAAAGAGTTTGATAAGTATATTGTTAATTCCTTTGAACTAACGTCAGCCCATAATATTAAAGCAACCGGTCGCCAAGAAATACGTATCAAAAACAGATACAATTCTAGTGGCATCTTATTTAATGTAAAAGGAAATGTAGCATCGCAAACTCAATTTTTTCTGACTGATACTACAGCAAATTTTATAAGGGGCGCATTGTATTTTAACAATAAGGTGAATGTAGATTCGATGAAAATAATTCAAGAGTTTATTGAAAAAGACGTAAAACATCTAATCAGTACATTCAAATGGCTTGAATAGTCATTTATTATTTAAAAAATAAGTCTTAACAATTACAAAAAACAAAAATCCTTTGGTATATTTGCATGATGAATATCAACAAATACATACCTTCTTCTATTACAGCAGTAAATCTTGCATCAGGTTTTATTGCAATTTTACTTAATGACCCATTTATTAGCCCACTATTTATTTTATTTGGTTCTCTGTTGGATGTATTTGATGGTGCAGTAGCACGAAAACTCAAAGCTACATCTAGTTTTGGAGCTGAGCTGGATTCATTATCTGATGTTGTCACATTTGGTGTAGCTCCCGCATTTTTGTATTACCACCATGTACTATTTGCTTCACCAAGACTGTTAAGTATAATAGCAACAAGTATTTTAGCTATATTTGGAGCTCTACGGTTAGCTAAATTCAATATTGATACTGAAACTAAAAGCAATTTCAAAGGCATGCCCATTCCTTCGGTAGGCTTGTTTTTTGCGTTTTTGGTATATGAGAAACACGCCAATACGGTTTTAGACTTCACGCACAATCAATATATTTGGATTGTATTGCCTATCATATTCGCTTTTTTGATGGTATCACCATTCAATTTTCTTGCAAATAAAAAGGTGAAAAATAATAAAAAAATAAAATTACTTCAGGCAATTGTAATATTGATTATGATTATAGCATTAGTCTTGTGGGTAATAACCCAATTGCCATTTTTGCCTTTGGCATTTGTCATTTATATTATTATATCTTTGTTCTTCTTACGCAATTCATCATAGAAATTAAGTTTTTTTTAATTTTAATCTCTATAAACAACATTTTATTTAAAGTATTTAAATAAGAAAAATGAACAATTTAGGCACAAGATATTTCAGAAAAACACTAAAGCTCTTAGTTAAATTTAAACATACTGAACATACATTCATGATTATTATGGCAATCATCATTGGAATTATAGGCGGTTATGGTGCGATAGTTTTCAGAAACTTGATTAAACTATTTGAATCTATATTTTTTGGTTCCGGAGCTATAAATCTTGCTTATATTGAGGGGTTACCTTGGTATGTAAAGCTGTTGGTACCTGCAATAGGAGGGTTATTTGTTGGACCAATCATCTATTTCTTTGCTCGTGAAGCAAAAGGACACGGGGTACCGGAAGTGATGGAAGCTATTATTTTGAAGGGAGGTGCAATCAGACCACGAGTTGTGATAGCGAAAATAATAGCTTCTGCCATTTCTATTGGAACCGGAGGTTCAGTAGGTCGTGAAGGCCCGATTGTACAAATAGGTTCTGCTGCGGGCTCTTCTTTAGGTCAAATAATCAAAGTGAGAGGTTCGCAGTTAAGAACCCTTGTTGCCTGTGGTGCTGCTGCCGGAATAGCCGGGACTTTCAATGCACCAATTGCGGGATCGATTTTCGCTTTAGAAATCTTACTTGGAGATTTTGCCATCACCCAATTTAGTCCAATAGTAATCGCTTCGGTTACATCTACAGTTATTTCAAGATATTATTTAGGAAATTTTCCTGCTTTCATCGTCCCCAAATATGAATTAGTCAGTGTTTACGAATTTATCCCCTACACTATTTTAGGGATTTTAGCTGCAATCGTAGCCCTTTCTTTTACCAATATCGTATATAAAGCAGAGGATTTATTTGATGCTATTTCAATACCTGAGTGGATTAAACCGGCAATTGGGGGATTGATCATCGGTGGTGTTGGCATATATTTCCCTCATATTTTTGGTGTTGGATATGAAACCATGGATCTAGCATTAGCAAGCAAATTAAGCTGGTCATTCCTTTTACTTTTAATATTCCTTAAGATATTTGCAACATCTGTCACTATCGGTTCAGGTGGCTCAGGAGGAATATTTGCACCATCCCTATTTTTAGGAGCGTCTCTGGGCGGATTTGTCGGTACCGTTACAAATATGGCTTACCCGGAATTAACTGCTAACCCCGGAGCTTATGCACTTGTAGGCATGGGAGCTGTAGCAGCTGCTACTATGCATGCACCGATTACTTCAATATTGATATTATTTGAATTAACAAACGACTATAGAATCATTCTTCCGTTGATGACAGCTATTATATTAAGTGTAGTCATAAAAATGCAGATTAAAAAAGAATCTATATATACATTGAAATTAATCAGAAAAGGATTAAAACTAAAAAAAGAATATGAGCCAAATGTATTGAGCAATATAAAAATCGAGAAGATTTTAAAAACAGATTGCATCAAGGTATTACCTGATACATCATTCAAAAAACTGTTCAAATTAACAAAAAAGACATTCCACTTAAATTATTTTGTAGTAAATGAAAATGACAAACTCTTGGGAATCCTTTCTCCATATAAGATAAGAACAATGGCTAGAACTCAAGGAAAAGATTTAAAAGGAGCTATAGCTGAAAACTTGATTATTGATGACAAAACCTTTTTTACTCCAGATGAAACTCTTGATATTGTGGGAGTAATATTAAACGATTTGATTTTGGATGAAATTCCAATTGTAAATAACGAGAATGATAAAAAAGTAATTGGATATATCTCTAAAACGCAAATAATATACGCCTATAACAGAGAAATGATGAAAAAAGATATGCTTAGATCTGTTTCAGGATACATCAATTCGTCTAGTAAATTCAAACAGTTGAAAATGATGGATGGCGAGATATTGTGCGAAGTTGAAGTGCCCGGCAGATATGTAGGTAAAGATCTGAGTCAACTTGACTTAAGACACAAATACGGCATAGAGGTGATTTTGATCAAACAGAATTTTAATCAGGAAACAAATGAATCAGAAAAAGTATTTGTTCCAAACCCAGAATATAAATTTGCTTATGGCGACAGACTTTTAATAGTGGGAAGTGATGAAGCTGTCAATAAATTCAACGCCTGATAACTTTATATTGGTTTAGTGTTGGTTTTTGATAATTAAAGAAAGTCTTATATTAAAACAATTTACTTTGTAGTTCGTTAATTATTTGATGGAAAAAAGGGATCGAAAAATATTAAGTGTTTTTTTATTACTGGTATTTATGATACCCTTGATTGTTATTGATATCCACGATGTTTTTTACCATCACTATAACACCCCTGATAAAGATGCTTCTTTAGCGTTCAAAAAGCATGATGATTATTTGTGTCTAATTCACAATTTCAAATATTTTTCATTTGAATATAACGAAGCTACACCTTCTTTGTATTCACCCACTATTTGGGAGGGCGAACTAAATATTGCTGAACTATTTTTTATAAAGCAAAACCAAATATTCTTTTATTTACTAAGAGCCCCCCCCTACTCTATTGGATATATTATAGAGAATTTAGAGATTTGAGTTTATTGCCAATTGAATATCAATCCAGCAAATATTGATTTCATTTTCAATAACACTTCAATATTCTAGGTTGTTACTAAACCTTATTATTCTTAGGTTTTCTCTTTACAAAATCCTATCGAGACTATTTGATACTAGTACCGATTTAAAAATAAGGAAATGCTGTAAATTTATTATTATTTATTTCGCATTTTTTGAAATTCATATGGTATCAAATACTCGATAGAAATTTGTTTTGAGACATCCAATAACAAAGGTGTATTTCATTATTATGCTATTTTCAAAATTTCTTCTCTTTTCGTGCAGACAACAGATTTCAATATGTCTTTACAAAAAGCAAATAAGATAATGAAATAGACCGATATTAAAAATAATTTTAAAATGAAAAAAAATATTATATTACTACTAATTTTTCTTTTGTCTGTAACCTATGTAAAATCACAATTTGACATAACAGGCACAATAAAAGATTCAAAAACTAATGAAATTTTACCAAACGCATCAGTATTCATTCCTGCTATAAACAGGGGAACAGTAACTGATCTCAATGGAAAATACACTATCAAAAATATACCTCAAGGAGAATACAAAGTGAATTTTTCATATCTTAGCTATTCAGACTTAATAAAAAGCATTAGAGGTGAAAATAAAACACTAACAGTTAACATACAGTTGAATCCGGAATCTAATGTCTGCTTACATCAAGTTGTAATTACCGGAGGTACATATTCTACCCAAGATGAAACAGCAATAAAAATAGAAACCATAAATAAAAAAGATATTGAAGGATATGGCGGAGTTTCATTAATAAAGGATTTGTCCCGCATCCCGGGCATAGATGCTGTGAGCAAAGGAAACGGAATTGCCACACCGATTATCAGAGGACTGTCTACAAACAATATACTAGTCTTGAATAATGGAGTTAAAATGCAAAACTTCCAATTTTCAGTTAACCATCCTTACTTGATTGATGAATTCGGGGTAGAAAAAATAGAAGTTGTAAAAGGTCCTGCCTCGTTGCTATTTGGCTCCAATGCTGTTGGAGGGGCATTGAATATGATAAAAGAAAGTCCTGCTCCTAAAGGAACCATAAAAAGTGATATTAACCTTAGTCTCAATTCCAATACAAAAGGAATAGTTAGCAATGTCGGTATAAAAGCCACACCGGGTGATATATTCTATGGAATCAGAGCAGGAATAAAAAGTCACAAAGATTATATTGATGGAAATGACAAGATAGTTCCCAATTCCAGATTCAATGATAAGAGTTTTAAGCTATTCACAGGTATAAGTAAAAAGAACTTTGTTTCAAAATTATTTTTGGATTATAACTTGATGAAATTGGGGTTAACCGTCCCTCCTGCTATGAAATTATTTAAGGAAAACAAAAGAAAAAACTCATATTGGTTTCAAGACTTGTCAAATATATTAGTTTCTTCAAAAAATGTCTTATATACAGGTAAATTCAGAAATGAAATCAACATCAACTACCAAACAAACAACAGAAAACTCTTTGAAAATCCAGACAATAAGGAGAATTTCAATACTGTCAATATGCTGTTAAACACTTTGACTTATGAAGCGAAAAGCACAATTCCCATTAAAAAGCACAATATCATCTTTGCTTTTCAAGGACTTAACCAAAGCAATAAGAATAATCATGCTCCCGAACATGTCTTGCCTGATTTTAAACTGCACGATTTATCTGGAATGGGTTTGGTACAGTTAAACTTTAAGAATAAAATACATGCACAAATAGGTTTGAGATATGATTTGAGAGATATAAGTATCAACAAACAGGAAACAGTCAAAGTTCCTATTGAAAAACGATATCATAATATAAGTTATTCTATAGGATCAACTATTAATCTAACAAGACATTTCCTCTTGAGAACAAATTTTGCATCGGGATATAGGACACCAAGCATTGCAGAACTATCACAGGATGGCGCACACGGAGCAAGATATGAAAAAGGAAATTTGGATCTTATACCACAACGAAATCTAGAAGGAGATATGAGTGTCCATTTTCATAGCCCAAAATATATCATGGAGGCATCTGGGTTTTACAATAAAATTAACAATTATATATTCTTATCACCTACAGCTGATACCACTACTTCAGGATTCCCTATTTATAAATATCTCCAAACAAATGCTACAATCTATGGAATTGAGCTAAATGCAGGATATTTCCCGGCCAAATGGATCAATTTTAGCGCTGCATACAATTATTTAATTGCTAAAAAAGAGAACGGTGAATATTTGCCTTTGATTCCACAAAACAAATTGAGAGGAAATATATCATTTTCAAAAAATCTTAACAAAAAGCTCTTCAAGGATTTTTCCTTTGATGTAGAAAGCATATACGCTTTTGAGCAAAACATGCATCATCCTGCTGAATCAAACACAGCAGCATATAACATATATAATCTTAGCTTTGTTCAATCTATAAAAATAAAAAGCCAAGAGATAAAATTCAATTTTAAAATCAACAATATTTTTGACGCAAAATACATTGACCATCTCTCTACCCTGAAGGGATTGGGGTACTATGAAATAGGAAGAAATATAAATTTTGGAATAAAATTAATATTGAATAATCATTTATATTAATAAAAAAGCCCCGGAAAAACAGCTGATTTTCCGGGGTTCTATTATTACGCAAAACACATCTTATTCAAATGATTTAATAAATCCCAAAAGTCCAAATTTATCCGAGATTATTTCTTTTAATTTTCGAGCATCGTCAATATTATCAAAATCACCTACATAAACTTTATAAACGATCTTATCATTGAGATAGCTATTTAAGACTACTACCGGTTCATCTAGTTTAGCATTGATATTGTCCACTAGATTTAACGTATTCGCGTAGTCGGTGTAAACACCGACTTGTACGCGATACGATCTGTTGGTTTTAACAATTACAGTATTTTCTAAAGGTCTATTATCATTCTTTAGAGTACTTCCATTATTAAAGTTTCTATTATCATTTTTCTTTATTTCTTTTGGTGACACATTAGTCTTGTGATTTAGTACAGGATTCTGTACTTCTCCCGCTATACCAACTAATATGTCTTTTAATTTTGTCGGTGACATTGACTCCTCATATCTTTGAATCACTTTTCCACTTTGATCTAAAACAATTACAGTCGGCAAAATTCTGACATCGTATTCCTCTTTAAGAGTATATCCGTCAAAATCATCAATATTTACTTTTACTGAAACAAAATTGCTCTTTAAAGTATTTATCACTTTTGGATCTGCATAAGTGGTTTCATCCATCCATTTACATGGCACACACCAATCAGCATAAAAGTCTATAAAAACAAATTTTCCTTCAGCCCTAGCCATTTCTTTCGCCGTCGTTAGTGATATTGACTCAAAAGGACTGTCGTAAACATTAGCTATTAAACTTGTACTGAACAATATGAGTACAATTAGAACATTTGAACTATAATTTAATAATTTCATTTTTTATATTTTAATATTAAATAAATTAGTAATTTGTAATAATTTGAGTTATCTGTTTATATACATAGCAAAAGGTATGCCAAAAACTCTTGCACTAAACACATATAAATAATAATTATTTATTTTAACCTGGGTTTCAGTTTATTTTATCTTGCAATTTTATTTAATATATATTGAGGACATATAAAATAATCGTAGTGTAATGTAAATTTATATCAAATTGAGTACATTTTTGAGCAAAACGAATTTAATTTGATTTTTTATGATATATAAACAAAGGACAACACATCGAAGAGTATTTTGACTTGAATCTTTTGGTCGTATTTGTACATATTTTTTCACTATATGTTTTATTTTTCAAAAACTTTCTACCATTAAATTATCACAATCCGTAATAGTTGCGTATTTTTGCGCCCAAATAAAAAAGTAATTATGGCAAATACTTCAGATATCCGTAATGGATTATGCATGAACTACAACAATGACATTTATGTCGTAACAAAGTTTCAACACGTAAAACCGGGTAAAGGCGCTGCATTTGTACGAACCAAACTAAAGAGTATAACAAATGGAAAAGTTATTGATGTAACGTTCTCTGCCGGACATAAAATCGACGTGGTCAGAGTTGAGAGAAGACAATATCAATATTTGTACAAAGATGACACAGGATATCATTTCATGAACAATGAAACATATGAGCAAACCTGGCTAAATGAGGATATGCTTTCAAGACCTGAATTTTTAAAAGAAGGCGACAATGTTGATATTTTATTTCATGCAGAAAAGGAATTGGCTCTTCTTGCAGAAATGCCACAGCATATAGTTTTAGAAATCACATATACAGAACCCGGACAAAAGGGGAATACTGCAACTAATGCTTTCAAACCGGCAACAGTAGAAACCGGAGCTGAAATAAGGGTACCTCTTTTCATCAATATCGGCGACAAAGTAAAGATATTGACAGAGACGGGAGAATATATGGAAAGAGTTAAATAAAAATCAACTAAATATTTAAAAATAAATAAATTCATGCTATGAATACTAAGGAAATTCAAAATCTGATAAAATTAATAAATGAATCTAACCTTTCAGAGTTTAAATTGAAAGATGGTGATTTTAGACTAACTATTAGGACAAAAGAGTATCATAAATACATAAAGGGTTCTTCTCAATCCCAAGCACCTGTAGTCATATCTGCACCAGCGGCCAACCCTGTAACTACATCTCCGGTAGTCCAACAAGAAACCGGTAAAGCACAAAACAATATTGTAAATACTACGAATCAAAATGATGAAGACCCCAACAAAGGATTATTGGAGATTAAATCTCCTATAGTAGGAACATTTTATCGTTCACCTAGTCCGGACAAAGATCCTTTTGTAAAAGTAGGAGATAAAGTAAATCCGGATACAGTTGTTTGTATCGTTGAAGCTATGAAACTATTCAATGAAATCGAAGCAGAAGTGAGCGGCAAAATCGTTGATGTTCTTGTTGATGACGCTTCACCTGTTGAATATGACCAAGTTATATACCTTGTTGATCCTAAGGGATAATTAGTTTTAAATCATAATTAGAATCTAGATTGCATTAATTTTACTAAAAGCAATAATCATATGTTTAAAAAAATTCTTATCGCTAATAGAGGGGAAATAGCATTGCGAATAATCAGAACATGCAAAGAAATTGGTATTAAAACGGTTGCTGTTTATTCTACTGCAGATAAGGACAGCCTTCATGTTAGATTTGCAGACGAAGCTGTATGTATTGGCCCACCGAGTGCTGCGCAATCTTACTTAGACCCTGCTAGAATTATGGCTGCCGCTGAGATAACAAATGCTGATGCCATACATCCAGGATATGGATTTATGGCAGAAAATGCTGACTTTGCTGAAGTCTGTGAACAACACAACATAAAGTTTATCGGTCCTACCCCTAATATGATAAGGAAGATGGGAGACAAAATAACTGCTAAAGAGACAATGATCAAAGCAGGAGTTCCGGTCGTACCGGGTTCAGAGGGACTACTTAAAGATCTTAAAAAAGGTTTGGATATAGCTAAAAAAATAGGTTATCCTATTATTCTTAAAGCTACAGCCGGAGGAGGAGGAAGAGGGATGAGAGTTGTCACTAAACCGGATGAGTTTGAAGAGCAATGGTCTTTGGCAAAACAAGAGGCTAAAGCTGCATTTTCAAATGATGGTATGTATATTGAAAAATTTATCGAAAATCCAAGGCACATAGAATTTCAAATTATCGGTGATCAATTTGGTAATGTAGCGCATTTATCGGAGAGAGATTGTTCAATACAGAGAAGGCATCAAAAATTAGTTGAAGAAAGTCCATCACCTTTCCTTACAAAAAAACTGAGAAAAGAGATGGGAGAAGCTGCTGTAAAAGCAGGAAAATCTATTAAATACGAAGGGCTGGGTACAGTAGAATTTTTGGTAGACAAACACAGGGATTTCTATTTTATGGAGATGAACACTAGAGTTCAGGTGGAACATACAGTTACAGAACAAGTAATTGAATATGATTTAATAAAAGAGCAAATCAAAATTGCTGCGGGAATACCTATCACAGGACAAAACCATTTACCTAAGCTGCACTCAATAGAATGTAGGATTAACGCAGAGAATCCATATAAAGATTTCGCTCCAAGTCCGGGGAAAATAACGGCATATCACGCTCCTAGTGGGCAAGGAGTAAGGGTGGATTCACATGCTTATGCAGGATATATGATACCCCCATATTATGATTCAATGATATCCAAATTGATTTGTACAGCAAGAACAAGAGAAGAGGCCATTACTAAAATGAAAAGAGCTTTGGGAGAATATATTATCGAAGGAGTAAAAACGACAATTCCTTTTCATAAAAAACTTATGAATGATGAAAGGTTCAATTCCGGCAAGTTTGATACAGGTTTTATGGAAGATTTTGATTTAGGTGAAGAGAAATAAAATATTTGAAAGATGAGGCGCTTTTGGTATATTATCAAAAGATTAAAACCATATAAATCATGGTTGGCAGCTAGTGTTTTGTCCAATATTTTGATGTCAATATTTACTGTTATAAGCATTCCGATTTTTATTCCATTTTTTGATTTGCTTTTCAACCCTGAAAAAATCAGTAACACAAAACCTATTCTATCTGAAGATTACAATCTCAAGGAGTATTTCAGCTATCAGGTTTCCAGTTTGATTGAGGGCAGGAGTCCTCAAGAAGCTTTAACTTTTGTTATTTTAGCATTCTTCTTAGTTTTCTTCTTGAAAAACATTTTCAGATATCTTGGAATGTTTTTCATTACGCCTCCTAGAAATGGCTTTATTAGAGATTTGAGAAAAGAGCTTTATGAGCATTTAATTGATTTGCCAGTACTGTATTTTAAAGAAAGGAAAAAAGGCGATTTACTTTCAAGGATGAGTATGGACATGCAAGAAATTGAAAATAGTATCATGAACGGGGTTGATGCATTGATAAAAGCTCCACTCATCATAATTGGTTCAATAATATTGATGATAATTATGAGCCCTAAACTCACTATTTTTGTAATGATTCTTTTACCTGTTACCGTTTTTCTAATAGGCGGAGTATCTCGAAAAATGAAACAACAGTCTTCTGAAGCTCAAGATTTTCTTGGAAAGATCCTTTCTATTATGGAGGAAACGCTTGGAAGTATAAAAGTCATTAAAAGCTTTAATGCCACTTCACTATTCAAATCCAAATTTAATTACTTAAATGACAAATATAGTTCAACACTCACAAGGCTTTTATGGAGAAAAAATATAGGTTCTCCTTTGGCAGAAGTTTTGGGGGTTATCGTATTATCATTGCTTATGTGGTATTCTGCTACTTTGGTTTTTGAAGGTGAACTTAAAGCAACAGTCTTCTTTGCTTTTATCTATGCGTTTTTTAGCATTATCGAGCCGGCCAAATCATTTTCAACAGCTTACTATAGCTTTCAAAAAGGAGCAGCTGCTCTAGAAAGAGTTGAAGAAATTCTACATGAAATTAATAACATTACAGAAACGGAAACCCCGATAGAAAAGGATAGTTTTACGGATTTAATAGAATTCAAAAATATCTGGTTCAAATATCCTGATGCAGAAGATTACGTGTTGAAAAATGTAAGCATTAAAATAAAAAGAGGAGAAAAAATTGCTTTAATCGGAGCTTCGGGAGCAGGAAAAACCACTCTTGCAGATCTATTGTCAAGGTTGTATGATATTCAAAAAGGAGAAATATTAATTGATGGAATCAATATACAAAAACTCTCTTTAAAAAGTCTAAGAAATCTAGTTGGCATCGTCTCACAAGATGCTCTTTTATTTAATGATAATGTTTTGAAAAACATCGCTTTTACTGATGATGTGATAAAAAAGAATCTTGATTTCGCAATAAAAACAGCACTTGTAGATGAATTTATTCCGGATTTATCTAAAGCAAAATCAACAATAATAGGCGATCAGGGCACAAAACTTAGTGGAGGTCAAAAACAAAGAATTGCAATTGCAAGAGCCATATACAAAAACGCACCTATTTTAGTGCTTGATGAAGCCACATCCTCTCTTGATTCTACATCAGAAAAAAAAGTGCAAATCGCTTTACACAAAATGATGCAACATAAAACTTCAATTATAATAGCTCACAGACTCGCAACAATCCAAGAAGTAGATAAAATTATAGTTTTGGAAAACGGAAAAATAATTGAAAGCGGAAGTCCCGTTGAGCTATTAAAAAACAAAGGCACTTATTTTAATTACGTACAACTTCAACAAATTTAATTGAGATTTTTCTTTTTTTATAAGTTTATATTTAGCTTTGTAATCACAATCAGTATTAATGAATTTTGAAAAAAAAATAGTTGTTGTTTTGTTTTTGTTTTTACAGACTCTTGGCTTCTCTCAAATAGAGGTAAGAACATACCCCTTTGCGCTTGATAAAGTCACAACACTAAGATATTCAATAGACTATTTTGCAAAATCTGCTATTCAAAAAACAGGAGCTCACTTATTTTGGGATCTAAGAAACAATGAATCTCCTCTCTATGAAGAAATAATTATAAAGAAAAAAAGTAAAATAGATCATTTCAGACAGCCGGTATATGAAGCATCCACACTTAAAAACTCATTTTTTTTTTCAAAAAAAGGAAGAAATTTTGATGAAGTAGGATTTAGGCTTAACACTAGACTTAATTCTTATACTATTTTGTATGATAAACCTCTATACTTTTCTACTAAAAACCTGAAATACGGCGCAACTTTCTCCAATAATAGTTCATTTAGCATTCAGCTTTTGAGAGAAGACTTACCTCTGGATCTAATTTCAAAATTACCTGAGAAAGTAAAAGCGATAAAACTTGTGGGTAAAATAATTAGAAAATATCATTGCGATGCTGCGGGTCGTTTCGGTTTAAGAGGAGAAAAAATATCAGTTTTGAGACTTAAAGTCGATGAGCATATCGAACTTAAACTCTATGATATCTCAAGTGGAAATGAGATTCCTTTTATTGATTCCGGTATTTTGCAAAAGATATACAGCAAAGTAGGGCGTAATAAATACTATCTCTTCTTTTCTAACTCTTACAAATACTATTTTGCTAAAGTCAGTTATAACAAAGAGACAGACAATTATGTTATCAAGTACCAAACAGATCAAATTGACAATGATGAATATGAAATCAATACTACTAAAAAAACCTTTTTGATATACCCAAACCCTACTTATAACGTAGCTAAAATGCTTATTTCTAACTTTGGCAAAGGAGATTACAAACTTGAATTGTACAATATAATAGGGAAGAAGATATGGGAACATGAATTGTTTCTTACCAAAAGCAATTTACTGCGTTTTGACTTTTCATTTTTAAGAAAAGGCACTTACATTATCGCTTTGAAAGACAAATACGGTAAGTTAATAACAACCAGAAAATTGGTTATTATTTCCATTTAATTTTGACTCATGATTAAATATCTCTATATCATATTTATAGTTTTATCTGCCAATATTTTTGGGCAAGAATCAAACAATCACAAATTAAAATCATATATAGAAAACAATTCTTCTTTAGCAGGTTCTTTTATTGGAGTCTCTGTACTTGATTTGACAAATAAAAAAACAGTTTTGAATTACAATGCTGATAAAAATTTTATTCCTGCTTCCGTACTAAAATTATTTTATACTTTAGCGGCTATTGATACAAAAGGAAAAGATTTTAAATTCAAAACAGAAGTATCATATACAGGTAATATTCTGTTCGACGGCACACTTGAAGGTGATTTAATAATTTCAGCATCAGGAGATCCTACGCTAGGTTCTTCGAGATTCTACAAAAAAGGTGTCGAATCAATTTTTAAACGTATTACTAAATCCCTAACTGAAAACAAAATTACCTGCATTGAAGGAGATATCATTATCGAATCAGCAAAAAACTCATACCCAATTCATGGAAGTTGGACTACCGAAGATATAGGCAATTATTATGCAGGTGGAACATGGGGGATTAATTTCAATGAAAATCAGTATAAAATTAAATTCAAACTGGGTAAAACAATAGGTGATAAAACTAAGATTATAAGTGTATTTCCAGAAATACCCTATTTAAAAATCAAGAATCAAGTCACTACTGCAAAAAAAGGAACAGGCGACAACTCATATATTTATGGCTTACCTTTTAGCTTCTACAGAGAAGTCAAAGGTACTCTGCCAATAGATAATGACACGTACACTATCAAAGGCTCTATGCCAAATCCTCCCCTGGTTTTTCTTAGACTTTTAGCCAACTATTTAGATAATACCGATTTTTATTTTAACAGTTTCAAGTACACTGAGTTCAATCACAAATCAAAAAAGCATTTGTTTGATATTGAGTCCCCTACTCTAGGTGAAATTGCTAAAACCTGCAACAATTGGAGTATAAACCTTTATAGTGAATCAATTGCAAAATTACTGTGTTTGAAAACAAATCACCCAAACGATTACCTCTATGAAAAAGAGATTCAATATTTCCTTAAAAAATACAATATTGATTTCACTAGTACACAAATAGTAGATGGATGTGGTCTTTCTTCGGAAAATCATGTTAGCCCCAAGACAATTAATTTATTCATAGAAATTATGGTGGATAAACTAGGCTTATCTATAGTGCTCGATGTATTGCCAAAAGCTGGTGTAGAAGGATATGCAAAAAAAATAAACATACAAAATCTTTGGATAAAAAGCGGATCGATACAAGGAGTACTTAATTATAGTGGTATATTTAAAAATATAAATGGAAAATATTATGCTTTTTCCATAATGAGCAATAATAATAATATGAATAAGGATATTAAAAAAAATATATTAAAACTGATTAAATCAATAACCTCAAATAGTTATTTATAATTTTAACTATTCTTAAAGTAAAATAGATTTTAAAATTCTTGTTTTATATTTATAATAGACATACCTTTGCTGACTTTAATTATAATAATCAATCAAATATTTTAATTCGTGAAAAATTCAATTTTATTAATCCCCATAGTTTTTATTATGTCATTCACGAACATGTCTGCTCAAAGCTCTGTTCATGATATTATCGGTGAATCATACAAATTATCAGGAGGCATTCATTCAGGTATTTTCGATAGCAATCACGCCGGAAATTACCCTTTGAACATTGGTGTTCTTTTGCAATACAACTATTATCCCGATATAAGAAATAATTTATTTTTCGGGGGGGAACTAGGCTCATTTTTTGCTTTTAGTGGTTCTGACAAATATGGACGAAGAACAAGAGATGTATTTATTGATTTTACATTTTATCCGGGTATCAGCATACCTTTGGAAAAAAACTCTAAAACATCGAAAAACCCAGGAAAAATCATTAAATATCTCAAGGATGTCAGACGATTGGATTTTTCTCTTGGTTTCATCGCAATATTTCCTACAAGGAAAAGATCTGAAGGCTCAGGTGTAAACAACAATTCAATAAAACCAGGAATAGGGTTTTCCGCAAGGGCTAGCTACGAATTAAAAGATAGAATAGGTATATTTTTAAACGTATCAAGAATCAACAAGGATTTGGATGGATATGCGGTAGTAGGAAGTGCTCCAAATAGAAATAATGAATTTTCAGTTACTTACATCTATAAAATTGGGGTTATGTATAATTTTATACATAAATAGTACTTAGCTGAAATCGTTTTCCTTGAGGTTGTTTTTGTGATTTATTTTATTATTTAGCTTGTATTTTATTTTTTATTCTTATTTTTGTGCGTGAAAGTCACTATAGTAAACATCAATTCTTTTTTATTTCTGCTCCTACCTATTATTTTTATAATAGGACTATACTCCTGCAAAAAAGACAAAAAGTTAAATAATAAGACTGTAAAAGATAAGGTCCTCACGATAAATATAGATGAAAACAAAGATAGGCATGTATGGCAAAAACCTGAAAAAGTAGTAGCTCTATTGGGAGATTTGCATGACAAAAGTGTTGCAGATATCGGTTCTGGAACAGGTTATTTTACTTTTCGGATTGCACTTAAAGCAAAAAAAGTAATAGCAATTGATATAGTTGATGATTATTTAAAAATACTTGAAAACCTAAAACAAAAATTACCTCCTGAATTTAGAGATAAAATTGAAACTCGAAAAGGATATCCAAACAATCCTCTTTTGAAAAATGGAGAAGTAGATATTGCCGTAATAATTAATACATTCAGCTTTATTCAAAACAAGGAAGAATATCTTAAAACTATTTTAAAAGATCTAAAACCAAAAGGTGAAATTTTTATCGTAGATTTTAAGATGAAAAACATCCCCATTGATGCACCGGATAAATCAGAAAGATTGCCGATGTACAAACTTGAAGAAATGATTAAAGATGCCGGTTTTACAAACATCAAATCGGATGACACAATGCTAGATTATCAATATATAGTGACTGCTGAAAAGCTATAGCAAATCTGCTTTGATTTGAAATTAAATCATACATAATTCGGAAGAGATGTAATCCATTTTTAGTTTTGATCAACTTTTGAGATTTTTAAAAAATTACTTATCCAACATGCACGCTTTTCGTTAATTTAACGTTAAGATTCATTATTATTAGTTATATTACATTAGATATATCTAATATTTGTGATAATATTTAGATATTTGCATAAATCATTAAATTATTGTGAAAAAAACATTGGAACAATACGATAAAATAGTAGACTCAACTAGAGATACATTCAAGAAAAAAGCTCTTGATTATGGCACCACATGGAGAATATTGAGAATTCAATCAATAATTGACCAGCTATTTATCAAAGCAAAAAGGATTAGGAGTATCCAAATAACAGGGCAGAACAAAGTTAATGAATCCATTGACGGCGAATTTGCAGCTATCTATAACTATAGCATAATGGCTCTTATCCAACTCGATCTTAAACTTACAGATGAACCCGATCTCAGTACAAATGAAGCTACTAATCTTTATATAGAAAAATCATTGCTTATCAAAGAACTTATGGAAGCAAAAAATCATGATTATGGTGAAGCGTGGAGAGACATGCAAATAAGCAGTATGGTCGATTTCATCCTTGTAAAGCTATATCGAATAAAACAAATTATCAACAATAATGGCAAAACAAAAATATCAGAAGGGATTGATTCAAATCTGATGGATATCGCTAATTATGCAATATTTGCACTGATATTAATTAATCAAAAAAAATAACTATGAGTCTTACCGTCTTTTTAATTATACTTTTAATTTTAGCAGTAGTTTCAACATTGATTTTTAGAAGAAATATCGAATCATGGAGAAATAAGACAATGTCTTTTATTCAATTTTTTCTGGGATATTTGTTTATCGTATCAGGAACTGTAAAAGCGATTGATCCATTAGGTACATCGTACAAAATGGAAGAGTATTTTCAAGAATTTCAAAGTCTTTTTGACTCTACATGGCTTTCTTTTTTGACACCGTTCTTTCACTTGCTAGAAAATTATGCTTTAGGCATAGGAATAGTCATGATAATAGCCGAAATGATATTGGGAATAATGCTTATTATTGGCTTTAGACCTAAACTTACTGCTTGGCTATATTTTTGGTTGATGCTGTTTTTTACAGTTCTTACAGGGTATACATATCTGACCGGCTATGTCCCACAAGGCGTAAATTTCTTCAATTTTAGTCAATGGGGCGAGTTTGCTGAGAGCAATATGAAAGTTACAGACTGTGGTTGTTTTGGAGATTTTATTAAGATAACAGCATATCATACTTTTTTAAAGAATATCTTTTTTATCATTCCGATTATCTACATGCTTTTTAGATACAAAGACATGCATCAATTATTTAATAAAACATTGAGGCATATAATTGTTTTTGCAAGTATTGTTTTGATTTATATTTTCAATTTGGCAAACTATAGCTGGGATGTTCCAATGGTAGACTTCAGACCTTTTAAAGAAGGGGCTAACATAAGAGAACAATTAAAATTGGAAACTGATGCTGCATTAAATGTCAAAGAAAAATCAATCGTTTTACAAAACAAAGAAGACAAACGGATTATAGATATACCTAGTGAACAGTATTATAAAACTGCTGAACAATACCCTACTGAAAAATGGACAATTAAAGACAGAATTTTTGAAGAACCAAGTATTCCTACTACAGAAATTAGTGATATGGCATTTGAGGATTTTGATGGCAATGATTTTACTGAAGAAATTCTTAACAATTCAAATTACTCTCTTATGATAGTATCATGGAAAATGAATGGAGACCCCGAAGAATACAAATACACTAAAAAAGATACTGTTTTCTCAATAGACACAATATTTTTGGCAGATACAATATTTGTAGAGGATACTCCATATGTGAATAAGGATAGTTTTAAAATCGAAAAAAACATACAGCAGATAAATGATATTGAGATGACAGGGTACAATTATATATGGGATGGAAAATATTTAAAATCCTTTATAAAGTATATTAATCCACTAGTAGAAGCAGCAAAAAAGAATAATGTAAATATTTTTGCAGTAGTTTCGGGCACTCAAGAAATGGTTGATGATTTTGTAAAAGACGGAGGTCCAAATGTCAAATACTACAATTCCGATGATATTACTTTGAAGACAATAATAAGGTCAAATCCCGGAGTGGTGCTTATGCACGATGGTGTTATTGTAAAAAAATGGCATTACAAGAAATTGCCTTCATTTGATGAAATTCAACACAATTATATAAAGAATTAAATAAATGAAGTGGGAAAAATTATTAAGTCAAAAAAGACTTGGGAAGGATTTTGCAGAGGAGAACATTAGAACCAAAGCGAGAACTGTCTTTCAAAAAGATTATGACAGAATAGTTTTCTCTTCTGCATTCAGAAGATTGCAAAATAAAACCCAGGTTTTTCCAATGCCTAAATCTGATTATGTCAGAAACAGGCTCACTCACAGCTTGGAAACGGCAAGTGTTGGAAGGTCTTTAGGTAATTTAGTTGGTGACTATATTATAAAAAAACATAAAAGGCTTGCTGAATCATATGATTTTTCTGATTTTGGTGCTATTGTTAGTGCTGCTTGCCTTGCACATGATATAGGCAATCCACCTTTTGGTCATTCAGGTGAAAATGCCATTTCAAGTTTTTTTAAAAAACAAAGCTCAAAAAAGTATTTTACAAATCTCTCAAGAACACAGATTACCGATTTACAAAATTTTGAAGGCAATGCTGCAGGTTTTAGAATAATATCCAATACTCCAAATGCTCAATCCGATGTGCCGGGAGGCTTAGGACTCACATATTCTACTTATGCAAGTTTTGTCAAATACCCAAAAGGATCATACCCCGACTTAAAAAACACTAAAATTGCAAGTCTGAAAAAATTTAATTATTTCGAAACAGAAAAACCTATATATAACAAAATCGCAGATGAGCTCCAAATAGATAAATTCACAATCGAAAAAGGAGAATATCATATGAGATACCCCTTAGCTTTTTTAGTAGAAGCCGCAGACGACATCTGTTATACTATTATTGATTATGAAGATGGATTCCAAGAAGGATTATTGAGTTTTGAAGAAGTGGAAGAGGTTTTTGCTAAAATATTAGAAGATGAATGGAATGGTCTTAAATCAAAGTACAATACTATTTATGATAAGATAAGTAAGATCAATTACCTAAGAAGTCGTTCTATTAATACTCTAATTTATCAATCTTCAGAAGAATTCAAAAACAATGAAAGTAGTATTATGCAGGGAAAATACAATTCTTCCTTACTTGACAATATACAAGCCACTGAGACAATTAAATTTATAAAAAAAGATAGCTTTGAGAGGATTTACAGCTCCGAAACCGTTTTGAAAATAGAGGCTGCTGGTTATAAAGTATTGCCCGAACTTTTGGATATATATATTGAGGCAATTTTCAACCAAGATAATGAACAAAACAGAAGACTATTGAAGCTAGTCCCCAACATATATCTGGATAAGGGACGAAAACCATTTGCCAATGATTATGAAAATTTATTAAATATCAGCATGTACATATCTGGTATGACAGATAAACATGCCGTTGAATTATATCGACAGCTAAATGGAATTTCACTAGCCGGATACTAAATCATAACTGTTTGTTTATAAAAGAAAGCACATCCCAATCTATGCAAAGCAAATATATAATTAAAAACTTATGAACGAATTGAAAAATACCAAAATAATAGCGACTCTCGGCCCCGCCACTAACACTAAAGAAAAAATATTGAAGTTGGCACAATCCGGTGTAGATGTTTTTAGATTAAATTTTTCGCATAGTAACTATGAACTTTATACTAAATTAATCAACTATATTATTGAGATAAATAATGAAAATGATCTTACTATTGGAATTCTTGCAGATCTACAAGGCCCTAAAATCAGAATTGGCGAAGTTGCTACCAATGGCTTTGATTTAATTGACGGAGCTATTGTTAATTTGAGCAGTGACAAAAAAATAAGCACTTCCAAAAACATATATATTTCATATGATGGAATGGAAAATGATGTCGAGATAGGAGAAAACATTTATATTGATGACGGCAAAATCAAACTCGAAGTTACAGGGAAAAACAAGCATGGTTTCGTTCAAGCTAAAGTATTGAAGGGTGGTATTGTAACAGCAAGAAAAGGAGTTAATTTTCCAAATACTAAGATGAATCTACCTTCCCTTACTGAAAAAGACTACAATGATCTCCACTTTATTCTTGATAAACCTGTTAATTGGATAGCACTTTCTTTTGTACGTACTGCGCAGAATTTAAAAGATCTTAGAAAAATTATTAAAAAGTCAAAGCATACTGCAAAGATTATAGCAAAAATAGAAAAACCGGAGGCAGTTACCAATATCAAAAAGATTTTAAAATATTGCGATGCGATTATGGTAGCAAGAGGTGATTTGGGTGTTGAAATACCAATTGAAGAACTCCCGGGTGTTCAAAAATATCTAATAGAAATAAGTGTAAAAAAATCAAAAGTCGTGATTGTAGCAACTCAAATGATGGAATCCATGATTCACAACTCTACTCCAACACGAGCAGAAGTGATAGATGTCTCCAATGCAGTCTTGCAGGGAGCAGATGCCGTAATGTTGAGTGGAGAGACAGCAATGGGAGAATATCCAATTGAAGTAGTAAAAACAATGAGCAAAATACTACAAGGAGCAGAAAAATCATTTAAACCATCAAAGGACAGATCGAAGCCGGAAGCAAAATGTGCAACATTCACAAGCGATATTATATGTTTTAATGCCGCAAAAATATCAAATGAAGTCAATGCAAAAGCAATAATAGGTCTTACAATTTCAGGTTTTACCGCTTTCAAAGTATCTAGTTACAGACCCAATGCAAGAATCTATATATTCTCTAAAGTAAGGTCTATTTTATGCACACTAAATCTTGTCAGAGGCGTGACTGGTTTTTATTACAATAAAAATACCAACACAGAAGAGACTCATGCAAATCTTGTGAAAATATTAAAAGATAAAGGACTGGTCTCAGAGGGTGATATAATCGTTCACACCGGATCGATGCCTGTTTTTCAAAAACAAAGAACCAATTTAATCAGGGTAGCAACAGTTGATTGATTCTTCTAAAATTAGTGTTTGTCTCTCAAGTCATTAATTGATTTTATACAGAATACCTCGTTTTTTCATCTCTTGTACGAAGTCATTGTCTATTTCCACTCGTAGTGATTTTGAAACAGTTTTAATTTTGTTTGTTCCCGAATCATCAGTTATGACTATTCTCATTCTGTGTGTCCCTTTTTTCATTTTAACGTAAGAATATAAATCTTTAATAAACTGTTCAGTCAATTTAAATGAAGGCAAATACAAAGTAATTGATTTTGTCAATAATTTCCCAACGGTATCCAATAACTTTATATCAAATATTTTAAAAAAGTAACTATCGGAATTATACCCTCTTCGATTCATCCCTTCAATATAAACAACCTGACCTTTTTTTAATATGCTACCAAATTTGTGATACTCTTCATTATTTAAAATGAATTCAAGTGTGCCGTCATAATCTTGGATAGTAAATCGACCATAGGGCAACCCTCTTCTGTTTTCCCCATGCTTTTCTTCCGTAACCATACCCGCAACTTTTACCTTTGTATCCCTTGTCAATTTAATAGAATCTAAATCAGAAGTAGTAAAATTTTCTATCTCAAACTGGAATTCATCTAGTGGGTGACCTATTAAATAAATCCCTGTCACTTCCTTTTCTTTTTCCAGCAGTTCTAAAAATGACCAGGGCTCAACATCCGGAAAAGGTGGCTCTTGAATCATAACATTGGAGATATCTCCAAATAAAGTCTGCTGTGCACTATTCATATGCTTACTTATCATCTGTCCATACCTTATAGCATCTTCCAAAAATGTATCGTACTTACCCGAAGGAGCAAAATATGCTGCTCTATTATCTGTACCCATCTGGTCAAATGCACCGGCGATTGCCATGCTTTCATAGCTTTTTTTGTTAACGGCAGCGGTAGCTAGTCTTTTAGTCATATCGTAGATATCCTTAAAGTACCCTTTAGCTTTTCTTTCATTCATAATCTCGAGAACAGGTCCCTCTCCTACCCCTTTCAAAGCTGAAAGTCCAAATCGAATTTGTCCTTTTTTATTGACATTGAACTTCATGTTACTTTCGTTCACATCAGGTCCCAATACATCAATATCCATCCTTTTGCATTCACGCAAAAAGAAATTCATTTTTGTTATATCTTTTTTATTGTGGTTGAGAACTGCTGCCATAAACTCCGCCGGGTGATTTGCTTTCAAATAAGCAGTCTGAAAAGCAATATATGCATAGCAAGTTGAGTGAGATTTATTAAATGCATATGAAGCAAAAGCCTCCCAATCATTCCATATTTTGTCAGCTACGTTAAGATCGTGACCATTTTTTTCACAACCTTCCTTAAATAAAGGCTTCATCTCATCGATAATATCCTTCTTCTTCTTACCCATTGCTTTTCGAAGTCCATCAGCTTGTCCTTTTGTAAATCCGGCTAATTTTTGAGATAACAACATCACCTGCTCTTGGTACACAGTAATACCATAAGTCTCTGACAAATATTCTTCAGCAGCATCTAAATCGTAGCTGATCTTTTGCCTACCATGCTTTCTTGCAATAAAATCCGGAATATATTGCATTGGCCCCGGCCGGTACAAGGCATTCATGGCAATTAGATCCTCAAATTTATTAGGTTCTAAATCTATCAAATGCTTTTGCATGCCGGGTGATTCATATTGAAATACACCTATCGTCTCACCTTTTTGAAATAACTCATAGGTTTTAGAATCTTCTAAATCTACATTATCAATATCAACATCAATATCTTTTGTTTGTTTTATAAGTTCAATCGCATCTTTTATGATAGATAGCGTCTTAAGTCCCAAGAAATCCATTTTCAATAACCCGGCAAGCTCTGCAACACTATTATCAAACTGGGTTATCATACTATCTGTTCCTTTGGCATTAGCTACAGGTACCACATTGGACACAGGCTCAGGAGTAATAACGACACCACAGGCATGGACTCCCATGTTCCTGACAGATCCTTCAAGTTTTTTAGCAGTTTTTAGCAATTGAGCAACACTATCACCACCATTTGCCATCTTCCTTATTTTATTTGCCCTCTCTATATCTTCAGAATTAAGATCAGCCTTAAGCTTTGGGTCAATACCATTTTCTCCCAAGACAGCATTTAGAGTTGCCTTCAAGTGAGTGGGAAATGTCTTCGCTACGCCATCGACTACATTCAATGGTATATCAAGCACTCTCCCTACATCTCTGATTGCCATTCTGGCCTTCATAGTACCATAAGTTATTATCTGCGCAACATGATCATTACCGTATTTCTGCTTGACATAATCTATCACCTTTGAACGTCCTTCATCATCAAAATCAATATCAATATCCGGCATTGATACCCTTTCAGGGTTCAAGAACCTCTCAAATAGAAGATCGTATTTGATAGGGTCTATTGCTGTGATAGCCAAACAGTAGGCTACCGCAGATCCTGCTGCTGACCCTCTACCGGGACCAACTGTAACTCCCATTTTTCTCGCAGCCGCTATAAAATCCCAAACTATTAAAAAATAACCCGGATAGCCTGATTTTTTAATTACCCCCAACTCGAAATCAATTCTTTCTTTTACCAAATCCGACAAATCTCCATATCTCCATTTAGCTCCCTCATATGTAATATATCTTAAGTATTCCTCCTGAGTATTAAATCCTTTAGGTAAAGGAAATACAGGTAGCATCACATCGTGGGCAAGATTGAGACTATCAACTTTATCCTGAATTTCAATTGTATTGTCCAATACATGTGGGATATCATTAAACAAATTCCTCATTTCATTTTTAGTCATAAAATGATAATCTTGACTTGGAAATCTAAATCTCGAAGTATCCGTCAACTTCGCACCTGTATTTATACTAAGCAATACATCATGTGCTTCCCAGTCCTCTTGATCAACATAATGCGAATCAGCAGTAGCAATAGTCTTTAAATTATACTTTTTAGCCAGCTCCAACAGTTTATTATTGATATCTTCTTGTGAAATTGACGAATCATTGATATTTTCTAACCCCCCATGTCTCTGTACCTCAATATAATAATCTTCACCAAACCTTTCAATCCACCATTGCAATTTCTCTTCTGCCTTGTCCATATCACCTTCCAAAATAGCTTGTGGAATTTCTCCTGCGATACAGCAACTTGTAGCTATCACACCCTCGTGGTATTTATCGAGCAATTCTTTATCAATCCTAGGATATTTGCCATATTGGCCTTCTATATATCCCAAAGAAGCAAGTTTTGTTAGGTTTTTATAGCCAATTTCATTTTTTGCTATCAGAAGCTGGTGAAATCTCTTATCCTTCTCTCCCTTAGATCTTTCAAATTTTTGCTTATGCCTGTCTTCTACTAAATAAAATTCACATCCTACAATTGGCTTGACATCGTGTTTCTTAGCTTCTGCTACAAATTTAAAAGCGCCAAACATATTGCCATGATCTGTAATGGCTGCTGCTATTTGCCCGTCATTTTTGGCTTTACGGAGCAATGCACCAATGTCAGAAGCACCATCTAGAAGTGAATATTGAGTATGGTTGTGCAAATGAATAAAATCAGGCATTCTATCAGGTTTAGTTAATTTTAAATTCAAAAATAATACTGAATATTACGAAAACATTAACAAAAATCATTATGTATTGGTTCTCAAATCCATATAATTAATCTTAATCAATGTTTTACAAATATACAAATTAAAAACATGAAAATTGTAATATAAATTATAATAATTCCAAATAAAACATAGTTATTAATTCAACATTTAATAAAATCTGATATATAGAAAAAGAGTCATATACTAAAAAACTTGTTGGTAAAACAACTATGGAAGTTAAAGATTGAATTATTTAAAGAAGAATTCAATCTTTTTTTTAACAATCTTATCATTTTTTTGTTAACCTCTTTAAACCTCATTAAAATGCGAATATTTTTTTTAGTTTTATTTACAATATTATTCAATTTGGGTAATATGGACAGTCAATGCATTAGCGGCAATTGTAAAAATGGTAATGGCGTTTATTTATTTAAAAGCGGTGGAAAATACAAAGGCCATTTTAAAAATTTCTTTCTCACGGGCAAAGGCACTTTTTATTTTACAAATGGTAATATATATACCGGACAATGGAAGAAAAACTACAGAGAAGGAAAAGGTAAACTGAAAATGGCTACCGGAGATATCTACACAGGTGATTTTAAAGCAAACAAATTTTGGGGTAATGGGATGTATAAATTTGCCTCCGGTGATAAATATATAGGGGATTGGTACAATGACATAGCCTCAGGTGATGGTGTTTATGTTTTTTCAAATGGAGAAAAATACAAAGGCAATTTTCAAGATGGTAAATTTGAAGGGAAAGGTATCTATTACTATAAAAATGGTACTAGGTTTGAAGGAAACTGGAAGAATAATAGAAGGGATGGCAAGGGAAAAATGATAGATTCCAATGGTCAAGTTCAATACGGAGAATGGAAAAATGATAACTTGATAAAAAAAGAAGGCATTGCTTTTGAAAATAAAAAAGGTAAAGAAATAAAGATTACAACAGATAAAAACAGAAATTGCAATAAAATATACTGCAAAACAGGAATAGGGGTTTACACATATAAAGATGGCTCAGTATGGAAAGGCGAGTTTAAAAACGGAAAAGCTTTTGGCAAGGGTATATGTAAGTATGCTGACGGCAGAAAATATGAAGGCTATTGGAAAAATAACGTTCCACAAGGTGAAGGAGTAATGTACATGAAAAATGGTGAAATATATGGTGGTGAATGGAATGCCGGCACATTGATAAGAAAGGAAGTAGCTGAAAACACAATCCAAGAGAATAACACCCCAATCCGGGATATAAAATCCACTCCTGAAGTAAACATATGGGCTCTCATCATTGGGATAGGAAGCTACAATCATATGCCTGTACTTAAATATACTGATGATGATGCATATCAAGTATATGCTTTCTTAAAAAGCCCTGAAGGAGGAGCAGTTGAAGACAAACAAATAAAACTACTCATAGACGAAAATGCTACCAAAGATAACATAGATAAAGCATTAAAATCAATCGTCTCTAGCGCAGATAAAAATGATGTCATATTTATTTATTACGCAGGCCACGGTGTTGAAGGGGCTTTTGTCCCTTACGACTTTGACGGATTCAATAATCTATATCAACATCATGACATTCTAGATATGTTGGATAAAAGCGTAGCAAAACACAAAGTACTGATTGCAGATGCTTGCCATTCAGGATCAATGATGGCACAAAGATCTCCGTTTAAAACAATGTTGGCAGAGTATTATACTGATTTTGAAAAGACAAAAGGCGGTACTGCATTGATTATGTCATCAAAAGAACAAGAAAACTCGCTAGAATATTCCGGAATGAGACAAGGTGTATTCAGCTATTATTTGATAGAAGGGTTGTCAGGAAAAGCTGATTACGACAACGACGGAATTGTGACAGTAAGTGAAATTTATGATTACACTCATATTAATGTAAGAAAACACACACACAATCTACAAAACCCCATTATCTCAGGAGATTACGACAAAAATATGCCGATATCCATTGTTAGAAAAAAAGATTGGAGATGATTTTTATAAATAAAATACGTAATAATCTTGTTTGCAAAATAAAAAAACACTAATTTTGCACCTCGTTTTAAAATGGCGATCATAGCTCAGTTGGTTAGAGCGCCGGATTGTGGTTCCGGAGGTCGACGGTTCAACTCCGTTTGGTCGCCCCAAAATAAAAAAAGCTGTCTGATTTGACAGCTTTTTTTATCATACTTCTATACCAACACACCATCAACCATTGTAAGATACCTATCACTCATTCTCGCCAACTCTTCATTGTGAGTTACTATGACAAAACTCAGATTAAATCTATCTCTAAGGTCAAACAGCAAATTATGTAATTGCTGAGATGATTCTGAATCAAGATTACCGGTAGGCTCATCTGCTAGAATCAAATCAGGCTTGTTTATTAATGCTCTAGCGACAGCTACTCTTTGCTGCTCACCCCCAGACATTTGATTTGGCTTATGATCAATTCTATCCCCCAATCCTAATAAATTTAGCAATTCCAATGCATTTTCACGCGCTTCAGCAACAGGTTTTTTTCCTATAAGCGCAGGAATCATGACATTTTCCATAGCATTAAACTCATCAAGAAGATGATGAAATTGAAAAATAAATCCGATTTTATTATTTCTGAAGTCAGAAATAGCATTTTTGCTCAATTGTGATGTATCTTGATTATCTATTAACAATCTTCCCCTGTCACAAGTATCCAAAGTTCCTAATATATGCAAAAGTGTACTTTTACCGGAACCGGATTTACCAATTATTGAAAGAATCTTCCCTCTTTCCAGTTGTAATCCAACACCTTTCAGAACTTCAAGTGTCCCAAATTTTTTAAATATATCGTCCGCTTCTATTATCATATTCAATATAATGTAATATGAGTTTGCAATTAATCATTTTGCATCGCTAATGTGCAACAAAAAAACTAAAAAAATGATCAATAACTTCTTATCCTAGAGCCGATCTAAAGAAGAAGAACATCAATACTAAAATGATAAATGTTATTGCAATTGCATAAATAAAAAATTTTTTCTCATTAGCTTTTCTTCTTTGCGCTCTTACTGATTTTCTCTTTGTTTTAGCCATTGTTAAAGTTTTACTTCAAATAATGTACTAATGTAAGATATATTTATTAAAACAGAAAGAAATATCAAATCTTTTTACTAAAAAGCTCTAAAACTTTTTTCCCTTGATAGTCCCAACTATAATTTTTTTTCACAAAATCTCTGCCTTTTATGCCCAAATCATGGGCAAATTGATTATTCTCCAGAAGGAAAATAATATGATCTGCAAAGCTTTTTGCATTGTCAGCAATCAAAAGCTCAGAACCGGATTTTGCTCCAATCGCATTATTAACACCTGAGGTGGTGATAACGGGAATTTGCATCGACATCGCTTCCAGTATTTTATTTTGTTGTCCAATACCGGTAAAAATAGGTGCTACAAATATCTTGGTTTCACCATACGGTTTCCTAATATCTTCAACCCAACCCGTTACTATCACATCACCACTCTCCAAAGACTTCACTCTGTTATGAGGTCTGGCTCCGGCTAACACTATTCGAATATTATTATAATAATTTTTTAACAAAGGGTAAACCTCTTTTATCAAAAACTCAGATGCAATTATATTTGGTCTATACCCCATATTTCCAACAAAACCAATATCGTACACCTTAGCGTATTCTCCTGGACTAAAGAAGTCGATATCTACGCCATTAGGCATCACATTTATTCTATCCTTGATGCTTGGGGCAAATGAATTTCTGTCTTGTTCGGAAATAATCAAATGTTTATCAAAGTATGAGAATACTTTTGTTTCATAGGCTTTTAATCTTTTATACTCTAGATTGTATATAAAGCTAAACGGAAAAGAACTATTACCCAATCTTTTTTTCATCCCTTGTGAAAAGGAATCCATGTAATCAATTATTTTAAAAGACTCAATATCCTTTGTGTACTCTGCAGTACGCAATAATTGATTGTAAATAAAATCAGGTTTCACGCTCTTAATAATAGAATGTATCTCTTTTTTAATTTTACGATTAAAAAAGTATAATACTTGAAAGGGCAAATCACTAAACACACCAAACATAAGCCGTAAAGCAATCTTTAACCTTGACAATTTGAATACATGAATATCAGAAACAAAGGATTTTAAATGTTCTATATCCATTGTATTCACATCAACATCAGATAGGCTTATCAGAACAATTTCATGTTTTTTTGCCAGCACTTTTAATTGATGATACAAACGCAATTTGTCTCCTTTCTCTAAGGGATAAGGAAGTCTCGGGGATATTACTACTATTTTCACAAATTCTTATTTCTAGCCACAAAGTTAAAAATAATATTTTATTTAGTGTCTTTATGAAAACAGGCAATTTGTGGAAATTGCAGTATTTTCTTGCATCCACTATAAATCATCATCACCAAAAATGGAATTCACAAAAGCAGATTTATTAAAAACTTGCAATTGTTCCATTCCCTCTCCTACTCCAATATACTTTATTGGAATTTTAAAAATATCAGAAATCCCCAATACTACACCACCTTTTGCAGTACCATCTAGTTTTGTAAGAGCCAATGCAGTCACATCAGTTGCTGCTGTAAAATGCTTTGCTTGTTCTATCGCATTTTGTCCTGTGGTGGCATCCAAAACCAATAATATTTCATGGGGAGCACCTTCCAGTTTCTTTGCAATTGATTTTTTTATTTTTGTCAGTTCTTGCATTAAATATTTTTTGGTGTGCAACCTTCCTGCTGTATCAATAATTGCAACATCATAATCATTATTCAAAGCATATTGTACCGTTTCGTAAGCAACAGCTGCAGGGTCAGCATCCATACCTTTCTCATACAAATCCACTTCTGCCCTATCAGCCCATATCTTCAGCTGATCCAAAGCAGCTGCACGAAAAGTATCGCCAGCACCTAAAACTACTTTCTTTCCCATTTTTTTATACTGATATGCCAATTTACCGATTGTCGTGGTTTTCCCGACACCATTTACTCCTACTACCAACATAATATGAAGCTTTTGCTCTAGTGTCGAACTAAAATCTTCGATATCTTTAGTATTATTTTCGTCCAGAAGATTGATGATTACAGTTTTGAGGATAGAATTCAGCTCCGAAACATTCAGATATTTATCTTTAGAAACCTTTTCTTCTAACATTTCAATTATTTTGACTGTCGTGTCTAATCCAACATCTGCCTCAATTAAAATTTCTTCCAGCTGATCTAAAAAATCAATATCAACAGTAGATTTTCCAGCAACGGCTTTAGTTATTTTATTGAAGATTCCGGTTTTGGTTTTTTCCAATCCCTTATCCAAATCTTCTTTTTTGCTTTTATTAAAATATTTTGAAAAAAAACTCATTTCGTTTATATTAAATTACAATTTATCGTATATACAAAAGGCTTTTCTGAAAAGAAAAGCCATATAACTTTATAAGAACAAGAAAAAATCAATTACTTATTAGCAAAAAATTCTTTGACTTTATCCTTATGTATCATAACTTCTTTATAAGAATACTTACCTGTCTCAGGATTCTTTACACTTTTTACTACCTTCACAAAATCTTTTCCTCCTGTATTACCGGCTCTCTGTGCGATTCTCGCGTTTTTACTTACTTTACCCATGATTATTTAATTTCTTTGTGAATTGTATATTTTCTTAAAATAGGATTGTATTTTTTCAATTCCATCCTTTCAGGAGTATTTTTTCTATTCTTTTGAGTAACATATCTTGAAGTTCCCGGCATACCGGTTGCTTTATGCTCGGTACACTCTAGAATAACCTGAATTCTATTTCCTTTTTGTTTCTTTGCCATTTTCTTTTGTATTTACAGTTATAATTTAATGCCGATATTAACACCTTTTTTCTCTTGCCTTTTAAGAAATTCGTACACACCAATTTTATTAATTGTACGTATGGTGCTAGCAGCTACCTTCAATGTAACCCATTTATCCAATTCCGGAATAAAAAATCTCTTTTTCTGAATATTAGGAATGAATCTCCTTTTAGTTTTAGCATTAGAGTGAGAAACATTATTTCCGGTGATAGGTCTTTTTCCTGTTAATTGATCTATTCTTGCCATTTCCTTTCTTTTTTATTTTATAATGAAGAGCAATAATCTCCTCACTTTTACTCCTTCCAATTGGAGTTCATTTAAACTCTAAGTGACTCCGGAAGGGTTCGAACCTTCAACCTCCTGATCCGTAGTCAGGTACTCTATCCAGTTAAGCTACGGAGCCAGTCGAATTTTTTCGAGCTGCAAAGATATAATTTTATTTTTAATTACAATACCCTTTTTAACATATTTTTAAAAAATATTGGCTTTTTATTATGTTTTACAGTTTTCTATTACTTTTTTTAGCTCAACAACTTCAAAACATTCTCCTTTGGGCGACCTATAACAGCATCATTTTTGGATATAATTATAGGTCTCTCTATCAATTTAGGGTAATCGACCATAGCTTGAATCCACTCATCATCACTTAAAACTTTTCCTTTAAAGTTTTCTTTGAATATATTTTCTTTTTGTCTTATCAATTCTAGCGGTTTAATCTTTAATTTCTCAATTACATCTTTAAGCTCTTCAAAATTAGGAGGAGTTTTCAAATAAAGAATCAATTCCGGTTCTATTCCTTTTTCTTGCAAAAACGCTAAACATTGTCTACTTTTGCCACACCTTGGATTGTGATAATATTTAAAATGCATATAATATTTAATTTATGATTTGGAAAAATAAATTTGATACAGACTCCATTAATAACATCGGACTAAATACAATGGTTCAACATTTGGGTATAAAAATAACAGATATCGGTGATAATTATATGACTGCAACCATGCCGGTGGATTACCGTACTGTCCAGCCCATGCGTATATTGCACGGAGGAGCATCTGTAGCCCTTGCAGAGACTCTTGGTAGTATTGCATCTGCAGCGTGTATTGATATAAATAAATACAATGTTGTAGGCATAGAAATAAATGCTAATCATCTAAAATCTGCCCTAGAAGGAAATGGCCATGTCACAGGTAAGGTTACGCCAATTAAAATAGGTCGTAAATTGCATGTTTGGAATATTGATATTTTTGATACTAAAAACAACCTCATATGTATTTCAAGATTAACGACAATGATTATTGGTAAATAATATCCCCAAGGATACACAAAATAACAGAATGGAACAGCCATCAATCACTATCAGACCGCTCCACTATTGTTCAACGAAATTATAATTACTAGATTTACCATTTATCGCAAATAATAGTAATTAGTAACCCTTTGACAAGTTTTTTTTTACTTACATTTGCAAAATATTGATAAAATACAAAATATGAATAATCGATTTCTTCTTATATTAAAAGGTATGGCGATGGGAATTGCCGAAGTCATACCAGGAGTTTCGGGTGGCACTATCGCATTTATAACTGGTATTTACAAAAGGCTTCTAGATTCAATTAAAAATATAAATTACAAAGCAATTAAACTTCTTTTTAAAGGTGAAGTCAGAGAATTCTGGAAAAGAGTTGATGGAGAATTTCTCATCACTATATTTGGAGGTATGGCAATAGGCCTTCTCTCCGGTGTCTTTGTGATTAGTTACCTTCTGAAAAACCATATTGAACCCCTATGGGGCTTTTTCTTTGGATTGATTATTGCGTCAGTGATTTATATAGGGAAACAAGTTAAAAAATGGAATTTTTACTCTTTCCTGATTTTGTTGCTAGGTATTGTATTTGCCTATTTCTTAGTTGCGATGCATCCAATGGAAGGAAACAGAGCGTATTGGTACGTCTTCTTTTCCGGCCTGATAGCCATTTCTGCACTCATTATGCCTGGTATCTCAGGGAGTTTTATGCTTTTGATACTTGGAATGTACACTATAATAATACCTGAAGTAAAAATCTTGCTAACCGATAGATCTTTGGATAGTTTTCTAATTTTAGCCGTCTTTGGAACGGGAATGATTGTTGGTTTATTTACTTTTGCAAGAGTGATGAGCTGGGCATTCAAGCAACATGAACAAAAAACACTCATTATTTTAACTGGCTTTATGATTGGTTCATTGTACAAAATTTGGCCGTGGAGGATAGCTCTCTCATGGCTAAATAAAAATACTAATAAAATAGAAACCGGACTGGAAAGTATCGCTAAAATAACAGGTGAACACAACAAAGTGATTACAGAAAAATTGGTTTTACCAAGCGACTATTTAATCTCCGATCCGAGGATTGCCACAGTAGTGGTAGCTATGGTATTAGGATTTGCAATCGTTTTTTTCATGGAGAGACTTCAGGGCAATGATAAATAGTGCCTGTCTATAATGTGCTAATATAACATTATGCCTATGACACTCTTGCTTTTGCTTGTCGCAAATGAATTTGCGACGCCATTTAAAGACTGCTAACTATAAAACAACTCCTCCTTATATTTTTCACAATGCTTTAGACTTACTAAGTTTTGCTCACCCGCATTTGCTTAGGCGCAAACTTAGCAAGTCGGTGTTTTTATGCCACTCAACTTGCCAGGTCTAGAAGTATTGGTAAGTTTATTGATTATTGTTACAAACCTCAAAGAACTTGAAAAAAAGTACTGAAAAAGCGTAGGGTGATGCACCTTCTTTAGGAGGCTGATACCAAACCGTTGTCAAGATGGTGAAATAGAAAAAGGTGACTTCAAATGAAGTCACCTTTCATATCTTTAATATTTTAAATTAATACTTATTTTAGAATACTAAATTTCTTACCTATGATATAACCGTTCCCTATTATATTCATAAAATAATTGCCATTATTTAGAGATGAGGTATTAAGCTTTATGATTGTCTCTGCATTAGTTTTTTCTAAAAGAATCATTTTCCCATTCATATTGTACACTCTAATTTCAATTTCTTTTCCAAAATAAAGATTTGAAATATCAATATTCAAAAGTTTTGAAGTTGGATTTGGATAAACATTGATTGAACTTGGGTCTAAAACTTCATTTGTATTATTCGAGATTGCAAAAGAATATTCTCCCGTCAATGAATTTAAAGTCACATCATACGTACCTGCAACACACCAGATATTTGGTCCGCCTTGAGTCCCTGTACCGCTTGGGAAATCTCTTGCGCCCCAATTTACTGTCCAGTCTGTATTAGCTCTAAATTTGACACCGCTATCATCTGCTGTAGTATCAGCTGTTGTCAAAGTAACACCTGTTGCCGTCCAGAGTTGGTTATTGTCCGAAGAGACCGTCATGTATGTATCAAAATCAGGTGTATCATCCGGCCAAGCACCAAAAGGACCATCTTTACCTACTATTGATATTTGATCATAAACAACAAACACTTCAAAATTGTATTCACCTGTAAGAGTATTCAGACTAACGTGATAATCACCTGCCACTACAGGGATATTTGCTCCACCCTGAACACCGATACCGCTTGGAAAATCAGGACTTCCCCAATTAACCACCCAATCATGATTGGCTCTAAACTTGGCAAATCCATCAACTAAAGAAACATCTACTTTCCAGATAGTAGAGTCATCATTTGGGATCAAATCTGTATCTGTATTCCATTCTCCAGGAGTTGCATCACCAACTAGACCAATAGCACTATACTTTACCAACTCCGTAAATTTATACTCAAGAGTATTAGTATTGAATGTAACTCTGTAATCACCGGCAGTTGCTGTGATATTACCTCCATTTACTTCGGCTGTATCTTCAGGGAATGTGCCTCCTCCCCAATTAAGTGCCCATGCATGATTGGCTCTAAACTTGAATCCTCCATCAACCAACGTGACATCTGCTTGCCACAAATCAGGATTGTTAGCATCCTGTGTAAGATCTACATCATCAGTGTCTCCCCAGCCCCCAATTGCATCTCCAATCAAACTAATAAATTCAAACTCAACCTTCTCTTCAAAATTATAAGCACCTGTTAAAGTATCAAAAGTAACATGATATTTACCTGCTTTAGCAACAGGAATATTAGCTCCACCTTGTGTACCTGTTCCTGAAGGAAAATCTTCACTTCCCCAGTTCACATCCCAATCATCGTCTTTTCTGAATTTTGCCCCTCCAACTGTTAATTCAATATCAACAAAGAAAACTCCTGAACTATCTTCAAACATATTGGTATCCTCATCCCAACCTTTAGGAGTAGCATCACCGATGATACCAATAGGTGAATGCACTTCAAAAGTGTATTCTCCTGTACATGAATTAAAGGTAATCGAATAATCTCCGGCAAATACAGGTATATTTGCCCCTCCTTGTGTACCTATTCCTGTTGGAAAATCCGAAGACCCCCAATTTATATCCCATGCATCATTTGCCCTAAACTTAACTTCACCTGCAGTCAATGTGATATCCAGTGTCCAAATACAAGTGTCGGTAGCGTCTTGAATCATTGTAGTATCGGCATCCCATCCGTCAGGAGTAGCTGATCCAATAAGTCCAACCGTAGTAATCTGTCCAAAAGAAAATGATCCAATGAACATAAAAAGTAACATAAAAAGTAATTGTTTTTTCATAATGTGTTTTTTAAATTAATAATTTAGATTCGTATAACATTTTTAGCAATTTTAATGTAAAATCAACCCAAAGTTAATATTTTTTTATAATTTTATGTCTTAAAATAAATTAAAATTGAACAAAACAGTATAAAATGACAAAATTTACTATTTTTTTAAAAAGGGTTTTTTATATCTTTGTTATGATTCCTCTTATGGTATCAGGACAAAAAACTATCACCGGAACGGTAGTAGACAAGCTTACAAATGAGCCGATGATCGGTGTATATGTTATTGTAAAAGACACTACAATAGGAACAGTAACTGATTTTGATGGCAGCTTCAAAATTATAGTACCAAAAGGATATAATACTCTTAAATTTACTTATGTCGGTTATGATCCTGTTGAAACAGATTTCGACGATTTAAAACCATTAAAAATATTTATGACAGAGGGTAAACTTTTGGATGAAGTCGTGGTAATCGGTTATGGAACAGTAAAGAGAAAAGATGTAACCGGCTCATTAAAATCCGTTAGTTCTAAAGATTTCAACAAAGGAGCAGTCACAGGACCTCAACAGTTATTGGCAGGAAAGATACCTGGAGTTAGCATCACTACAGATGGTAGTCCAGGGGGTGGTTCGGCAATTAGAATCAGAGGTGAATCCTCTCTAAGTGCTACAAACGACCCTCTGATTGTTGTTGATGGGATACCGCTGGACAATACCCAAATATCAGGAGGCAGAAATAATTTGAATTTTATCAATCCTGCTGACATAGAATCAATGACGGTACTAAAAGATGCTTCTGCGACTGCAATTTATGGAAACAGAGCATCTGCCGGAGTAATACTCATAACAACAAAAAAGGGGAAATTAAATGGAGGTTTAAAGGTTGGATATAGTTCTAAGTTTTCGCTCGGAAAGATTACAAATTATGTAAATGTTCTTAATGCTGATGAATTTAAAACAATAATAAATAACACATTTGAAAAAGGAAGTAAACAGAGATCTTGGATGGGAGAGGCTTCTACGGATTGGCAAAAAGAAATATATCAAAATGCAATTGGACAAGACCACAATTTAAATTTTTCAGGTGGCATCAAGAGCATTCCTTTCAGAGCATCATTAGGATATACCAATAGCAATGGTCTATTGAAAACGGACAAATTCAATAGGCTTTCGGGTAGTATTAATATTACGCCCGGTTTTATCAACAACACGATACAACTAAAACTAGGGTTGAAAGTTTCCAAATCAAAAAATCATTTTGCCGACAAAGGAGCAATTGGCAGTGCTGTAGGTTTTGACCCTACGCAAGCCATCAAATCAGGCACAAATAAGTTTGGTGGTTATTATGCATGGGTAGATGAAAAAGGAGCCATAATAGGGCTTTCACCATCAAATCCCATTGCTTTGTTGGAGCAGAAAGAGGACAATTCTCAATTGACAAGGTATGTAACCAATGCATCTATTGATTATAGATTCCCATTTTTACCTGCATTGAGAGCAAATTTGAATCTTGGATACGATCATTCCTCAAGTAATGGTACTATTTATATTGATACTACAGCCGCTTTTGCCTATAATGCAAAAACAGGAGGAGGTGTTGACAACAAGTATAATCAAACTCTAAACAATAAACTTTTAGAATTTTATTTAAATTATAAGCAAAAACTTTTGGGCAATGATTTTGATATTATGTTGGGGTATTCTTGGCAGCATTTTTACCGCTCATCAGACTTTTACAATTCAGATATAAGAAAGACAGAAGTGAAAGAAGGCTCCGACGCTTCTGAACTATATATGTTGTCGCTATTTGGAAGATTAAATTACAATTTATATGATGTTGCGTTTTTAACAGCTACATTGCGTCAAGATCACACTTCGCGTTTCGCTCCAAAAAACAGAGTAGGACTTTTTCCTGCTGTAGGAATGGCATTTAAGATAATTGATAACAACAATAAATTCTTAAATAATATAAAAGCAAGAATTGGATGGGGAATTACAGGACAGCAAGACATAGGAGGGTATTATCTTTACCAAGGCTTATACCAAAAAAGTTTTAATACTGCCCGATATCAGTTTGGAGAAGAGTTTATCACCACATACAGACCCAACGGATACGACGAAGGCATAAAATGGGAGACAACAACTACTTATAACTTTGGAGTTGATATTTCAATTATCAAGAAAAAATTTAGTGGCTCTGTTGATATCTACAAAAAAGACACCCGAGACCTTTTGAATTACACCGTACAAGTCCCTGTTGGATCAAATCTCACAAATATCATTGCAACCAATATAGGGAGTATGACCTCAAAAGGAATAGAATTTTCTATAGCTGCAACTCCATTTTCAAATAAAAAATTCACTTGGGATATCAATGCTAATGCGTCGATAAACAGAAGTGAAATAACAAAGCTAAACTCCGAGGATGCAACATCTCCCGGTCAAGAAGTAGGGGGTATATCAGGAGGAGTCGGTAATACTATACAAATCCATTCCGTGGGGTATGAGCCATCTTCTTTTTATGTCTATCAACAGAAATATGACGAATCAGGCAAATTAATACCGGGTGAATTTGAGGATAGGAATAATGATGGTGTGGTAAATGATAAGGATAAGTACCGGATTGAGACTTCAAGACCAAAATTAATCTTGGGATTATCAAATAATTTTAATTTTGGCAAGCTCTCTCTTTCTTTTGCCGGAAGAGTTCACTTAGGAAATCAAGTTTACAACAATGTTGAAACAGATATTGGCTTTTTGGACAGGTTAGATAACCTTGGCGTTTTAAATAATATACACCACAAAGCAATAGACAACAACATAAAAGAACAAGATCAAGCCACTTATAGTGATGCTTATATTTATGATGCATCTTTTTTCAAGTTGGATCACATAACATTGAGTTATAATTTTGATAAATTAATAGGTAAAAATATAAGAGTATATACAACTTTACAAAATGCTGTTACTATAACAAAATACGAGGGCATAGATCCCGAAGTATTTGGGGGGATTGACAATAATCTATACCCTAGGCCAAAAGTATATGTAGTCGGATTAAGTGTAGATTTCTAAAAAACAAAATCAATTATAATGAAAAATATAGTATTAAAAACAATTGTTTTCGCTCTCGTTTTGACAACAACAAATAGTTGTTTCAAAGACTTGGACACTTCCCCTATTGATAAGGACATTCTAACTTCAGAAAACTTTTACAAACAAGATGGAGCGTACAAGGCGGTTCTCGCTAAAATTTATGCAGGTTTGGCCACAACCGGACAAGAAGGCCCTGCAGGTCAAGGTGACCTCGGGGGTATTGACGAAGGATTTAGCTCTTATCTTAGACAGTACTGGTATCAACAAGAATTAACCACAGACGAAGCTGTTGTAGGTTGGGCTGATGCTACAATTAAAGATTTTCACGATATGGATTGGACTCCTGCAGATGTATTTATCAATGCTTTTTATAATAGAATTTTCTATCAGATAGGTATTTGTAATGAGTTTTTAAGACAAACATCTGATGAAGCATTAAACAGGAGAAACACTTCGAGTCAATTAAAAAAAGAAATCCAAGCATATAAATACGAAGTAAGGTTTATGAGAGCTTTAAGCTATTGGCATGCATTAGATGAATTCAGAAATGTACCTTTTATCACTGAAGAGGATGAGGTCGGTGCTTTTAACCCAAGACGTATAGAAGCAAATCAGCTATTCAAATACATAGAATCAGAATTATTGGATATTGAAAATAAAATAGCAACTGTTAGAACCAATGAATATGCCAGAGCTGACCAAGGTGCCGTTTGGATGCTTTTGGCAAAATTATACTTAAATGCAAAACAATATACCGGTGAAGAAAAATTTACCGAATGCTTAACATATTCCAAAAAAGTCATAAATGGAGGTTACACTTTAGAGCCGGAGTTCGCTAAACTATTTTTAGCAGATAATGACCACAACAATGAAATCATTTTCCCCATCGCTTTTGATGGACTTAGCACTCAAACATGGGGAGGAACAACATTTATCATAAGGGCAGGTTTGGGTGGAAACCTTAACCCTCTAGAAGGCTCAGGAGTGAAAAATGGTTGGCAAGGAACAAGAACGACAAAACAAATAGTAGAAAAATTTGGTGAGATTGGGGGAGTGATCGTTGACTTTTTTCATAGGACTAGTAAACCACAGGTATATATTTTTGGTGATTTTCAAGAAAATAAAATTGATGAAAACTTTGCTTTGACAGACTCCAACGGGGATAGAATATATAAGGGATATCAATACTTTGAAGATAGTAATGCAACAATAAAAATCGCCCCCTACCCCTCCATCGACCCTGCTTATGGTGATAGTGACACTGACGGAGTATGTGAATTTGGAGGTAATGCAATCCCGATAGGAGACTCAGGATTCTATTATATTGAATTTAATGATAACGATAAAACATACAAAATCGAAAAAAGAGAATGGGTTGCATCAGGTAGTGCCTTATCAAATGACATTGGTTTTGAATACGATGTCGAAACCGGTTATTTAAAACTGTCAGCAAATTTATACGCAGGAGATTTATATTTTACAACCACCGGTACTGACGCTATAAAATTGGGAGATACTGACGGAGATGGTGTATTAGAAGAATCAGGAGAAAATATTACGATAACTGATGCAGGTCCTGTCGATATCTTTTTAGACTTAAGAAAAGAAGAATTTATTTACAAAATATCATCAACATCTTATGACAGAAGAGGTATCTTTGGCACAACAGGGCAGTCTTTGGATATTGATGACATATCAGATTTCAATCAAGGCTATGCTGTCTTAAAATTCAAAAACATTACTTCGACAGGTGAACCAGGCTCAAATACAGAATTTCCTGATACGGATTTTCCCTTATTCAGACTGGCAGATGCGTATTTGATGGCAAGTGAAGCCATATTGAGAGGGGCAACCGGAGGCACAAAGGCTGATGCCGTTGAATATTTTAATAAAGTAAGAGCACGTGCATACAAAAGCACATTAGCAAATTTAAGTGAAAATGATTTGAATTTACAAGAAATATTGGATGAAAGAGCAAGAGAATTTATGTGGGAATGCCATAGACGTACTGATTTGGTTCGGTTTGGACAATTTACAACTGATAAGTATTTATGGCAATGGAAAGGAGGTATTAAGGAAGGTCAGTCTGTTGGTGAATATAGAAATATATTTCCAATTCCTTCTAAAGACGTAAACAATAACTCAAACTTGATTCAAAATCCGGGTTATTAATAAATGTAAACATTATTAAAAAAACCCTGCATATTTTAATAAAGCTATACAGTATGCAGGGTTTATTAATTTATACTCTACACAAACAAGTGAACATGAAACATTTCATTATCTTACTTTTTTTTCCTTTATTCATAACTGCTCAGATAGTTACGGTATTACCTGCTTTCCCCAAAGCTACTGATGAAGTCACCATTACTTTTGATGCTACCAAAGGAACTCAGGGGCTTAAAGACTGTAATTGTGACATTTATTTACATACCGGTGTCATTACTGACAAAAGTTCGGGAGGAAGCGATTGGAAACATGTAGTTACCACCTGGGGACAAACTAATGCTGCCTGGAAAATGCAAAAAGTTATGGGAGAAAGCAATCTCTTTACATATAAAATAAATCCCTCTATCAAATCTTATTATAGTGTAGGCAACAATGAGACCATAAAACAAATGGCTTTTGTATTTCGTAATGCCGATGGCAGCAAAGAAGGAAAAGATGATGGAGGCAAGGATATTTTTATCGATGTTTATCCTGACGATGCAGGTTTCTCCATGTCACTTCTCAAACCTACTGAAAGGGATTTTATAGTAGAACAATATTTACATTTTCCTATAAATATTGCTCTCTCTGAACAAGCAGTAGTTTCAGTTTTTCAAGATGGGGTATTACTTTCAAGTGAGTTCTCGACAGAAATAAATCTTACTATTGATGCATCAAATGTTGGTACACATACAATAGACATATCAGCAATAAAAGATACAGATACTTTGAGCACTTCATTTAATTATACCGTACCTAAAAACAATTTGATTAAAAATCTAAACTCAGAAATAGAAGATGGTATAACAATAAAAAATGACAGTACCATAATATTCACATTATATGCTCCACAAAAAAAACATGTATTTGTTATAGGCGATTTCAATAATTGGAAAATAAATACTGAATATCAATTAAACTTGACCCCTGATGGAAAAAGATGGTGGATAGAAATTACCGGTTTAAATAAAGAAAAAGAATATGGATTTCAATATTTAGTAGATGGAAAATTGAAAATTGCTGACCCTTACAGCAATATCGTCCTCGACCCTTGGAATGACAAATATATTCCAGATGATGTTTTTCCTGACTTAAAGCCCTACCCTTTTAATAAAACAGAAGGCATTATTTCGGTATTTACCACAAGAATGGACGGTTTTAGTTGGGAAAATCCTAACTATAAAAAACCGGATAAGGATAAACTTATAATATATGAACTATTGCTTAGGGATTTCTTAAAAGACCACAGTTTTCAATCCTTGGAAGACACCTTGGATTATCTTGACAGATTGGGTATAAACGCAATTGAATTGATGCCGGTAAATGAATTTGAAGGCAATAACAGCTGGGGCTACAACCCTTCATTTCACTATGCACTTGACAAATATTATGGTGATCCTAATTCATTCAAAAGTCTTGTACAAGCGGCACATCGCAAAGGTATCGCTGTGATATTGGACGTGGTATATAACCACGCATTTAGTCAATGTCCTCTGGCACAGTTATATTGGGATGATGCTAAATTCAGACCTTCTGCAGACAATCCATGGCTAAACCAAGAACCAAAACACCCTTATAATGTAGGATACGACTTCAACCACGAATCACAGGCTACCAAATACTATGTAAAACGCGGATTGCAACATTGGATACAAGAATATCATGTTGATGGATTTCGATTTGACCTAAGCAAGGGATTTACTCAAAAGAAAAGTGCAAGTGACGGTCAAATGGCTGCATATGACGCATCAAGAATAGCAATATTAAAAGATTATGCAGATTTTATCTGGAGTATAGACAACAATGCCTATGTAATTTTAGAGCATTTTGCAACAAATAGCGAAGAAAAAGAATTAGCAAATTACGGAATGATGCTTTGGGGCAATATGAATCACGAATATCTTGAAGCGGGTATGGGATATTCGTCCAACCTATCTTGGGTTATGCACAAACAAAGAGGATGGAGCAAGCCCAATCTGGTGGGATATATGGAAAGCCATGATGAAGAGAGGGCAATGTACAAAAATATTAAATGGGGGAATTCCAATGGCTCATATTCAGTAAAAAACCTTAGGACAGCATTGATGCGTCAAGAGTTGACAGGGACATTTTTCTTCTTGCTTCCGGGACCAAAAATGATTTGGGAGTTTGGAGAATTGGGTTATGATTATTCGATAAACAGATGTGAAGACGGTAGTATAAATAATAATTGCAGATTATCCCCTAAGCCAATTCGTTGGGACTACCAAACAAATAAGGAGCGAAAGAAATTGTACAATAGATGGAGCAAATTAATCAATTTAAAAAAGAAAAATGATATTTTCAACACAACTGACTTCACTTACAAACTAAACACATATCAAAAATCAATACACCTGAATAGTGACCAAACCAATGTAGTGATTTTAGGCAATTTTGATGTAAAAAATGCCTCAATAAATCCACAGTTTCAGCATACAGGTTGGTGGTATGATTACTTCAGAGGCGATAGTCTTTTTATAACCAATACAACAGAGAAAATAAACTTTTTAGCAGGAGAATATCATGTATTTTCTGATAAAAAATTAAAGTACATTGGTTATAACAGCGTCACGAAAATTGATGATAATATAAGCATATATCCAAATCCAACATCTGATGTTATCAATATTGATTATAAAAATACAACTTCGCATTTTAATGTTGAATTATTTAGCATAGATGGACAGAAATACTTTATTAACAAAAAAGGAAGTAGGTTTAAGAATAAAATATTAACTATTAACTTGAATTTGATACCGTCCGGGCTATATATATTGAAATTTTCTAATAATAAATCAAGCATTATTAAAAAAATAATGAAAAAATAATATACTGATTTTTATATTATTGATTTATAAGCATCATATTATTAACCAATGAGACAAAAACAAAGATAGGAGAAAACCGTTATGCAAATAAGCAATTGATAATTGGTAAATATCAAAATAGCAACTGATGAAAGAGATAGATTCGTTAAAGGACTTTAAAAAATGGATTAAAAGAGGAATTCCTCACAAGGCAGCGATACAAGAACTGAATCTAAAAACATTTGATGCAGAAATATTAAAAAATTCATTCAAATCTTGTTTGTTTTTAGGATGCAAGGTATCCGATATTGCAGCTGGAAGGATAAGTAACACCGGAGGAATAGTCATCCCCAATCGCCAAGAATTCCTTTTTAAAATTCACAGGGCATTTCTATATACTCCCAAAGAGTTATTTCAGGGTTTTGATTTTAATTCAAAAAATGGATATCTTCAAACAGTAGATTACAAAATATACAAAGAATATATCCAAACAGGGATGGAAACACCTGATTCAATAGCAGTTAGTTTATCAAGAAGACTGCATGATCACAGTATCACAGATGCGCTTTACGAACTCATTGAGGGCAGAAAAGTAGTTGCCATAATGGGAGGCCATTCTATGGAAAGAAGAAATCCCTTCTATAAAAAGATTGCACTAATATCAAGATCTCTCACTAAAAAAGGATATTTAATAGTAAGTGGAGGAGGCCCCGGTGCGATGGAAGCAGCTCATTTAGGTGCTTTTTTTGCATACAGAACAAAAAACGAATTAAATAATGCAATTGACATTTTAAAAATAAGACCTACCGGAGCAAAACCAAACAAAGAATATGCAGATTATGATTGGTTGAAAAGAGCATGGATTGTGAAAGAAAAATATCCCATACCAAAGGGATATAAGAAAAAATCAACAAGTATAGGTATACCTACATATCTTTATGGGCATGAACCACCTACACTTTTTGCTACACATATTGCAAAGTATTTTGCCAATAGTGTAAGAGAGGATGGATTATTGACAATTGCAAAAAACGGAGTAATCTTTGCTCCCGGTAGTACAGGAACTATCCAAGAAATTTTTCAAGATGCCACTCAAAATCACTATGCACCTTACAATGACAAGAAAGGGAACAAAAAACAGGTTTCTCCTATGATTTTATTTGGTAAAAAAAGATGGAAAAAAGAAAAGCCGGTATGGGATTTGATAAAATCTGTCGCCAATGGACAAGTCTATGATGAACTGCTTCACTTAACCGATGAAGTAAAAAAGACAATTCAAATTATTGAGCAATACGATGAGAAAAAATATCAATTTCCGAAAGATTAGTATCGCTTCAATGCTAAAATAAGTAAAAATAATTGATGAAACTTAAATAAACTATGGATTTATTACTCACAAATAAATATTTTTTATAATTTTACTATCTCATTTACTATTTGGTCTCTACCTTATATCTATTATAAGTTTTTTGGTAGAGTTATATTCAATCTGTATATTAATAAATTAAAACTAGTACTTATGAAAAAAATTATTTTACTATTCTCGATATTTTTATCAATAAATTTAAGTTTATCAGCTCAGGAATTGTGGTTTGATGCCGGTATAAAAGGAGCATGGGGTCCTACATTAATTATTAATAAAAATGTAATGAACGAGAGTTATTTAAACCAAAAAGTATCAACAGGGTTTGGATTTGGAGGAAAATTTGCAGTGAATTTTGGATATATTCACGGCTTCACTTTTGATTTTATGTACAATACTGCACATCAATCGTACGAAGCAACAAACATAGATTATAAATCAGTTGATGTTAAATGGAAAACGTATGACTTATACGTATTGTACAGGATGTATCGAACTATAAACTACCTTGAACTAGGCGCTAAATTCTCCAAAGTTGCCAGTTTTCAAAATAATGATGTTATTTCTACTGAAAATTATGTGCCAAATTATCCTTCTGCTGTTTTAGGATTTGGATGGTATATATTCGGTAATAAATCATTTACGGGAACATTAGGTTTAAGGTTTGAATATGCATTCAATGACATATTGAGCAAAACCGGAAAAGAAAACGGTTACCCTGTCAATCCATACAAGACACAGCCTTACGACAAATACACTACCACCAATCCGTTAATAGCTCAATTATCATTTGAGATTAATTGGGGTCTTGGGTATTTTGCCAAGACAGCTTGTGGAGGAAGGCATCATTTTTTCTCTTTTTAAAATAACATCCGTGATATATTGTTAATTATTCCATATTTTACATATTAATTGAACTTTTAGTTTAAAATTGATGTTTGGTAATTGACAATAACGAAGAAGTTTAGATTTATAAATTCAAAAGCATTTATTGGGATTCAAAATATAAATTTGATGAGATACTGTTTAAACTACTTTGTATTTTAATAAAATAAAAAACTAAATTTATTATGGGATTATTTTCTTTCTTAAAAAATGCAGGGACTAAATTATTTGGAAGCAAAGCTGAAGCAAATGATGAATCTGCAAAGGTAGACAAAGTGATTGCTCTAAAAGAAGCAGTATTAGGTCTTGAATTGAGCATTAATGATTTTGAAATTGATGTAGATGGAGACACCGTAAACGTTAAAGGTGTTGTAGATTCTCAAGAAATCAGAGAAAAAGTTATTCTTGCTTTAGGTAATGTAAATGGGGTAGCAACTGTAGTTGACGAGATCGAAGTTATCACACCTGAGCCAGAAGCTGTCTTTTATGAGGTAAAAAGCGGAGATTCTCTTTCCAAAATTGCAAAAGCTCATTATGGAAATGCTATGAAATACAATGAGATTTTCGAAGCAAACAAACCTATGCTAAAAGATGTTAATCTAATTTATCCCGGACAAGTATTAAGAATACCTCCGTTAAAAGAAGATTAAACAAAATATATGTATAAAAAACAAGAGCTTGCTGAAAAGTAAGCTCTTTTTTATTAATTTTGGGTTTTATTTTCAAATTAAATGATAAATGCATAAAAATTATTTTTTAATAATCTCTATATTAGTTACAATAACTTTTTCATGTACTTCTAATGTTCAGATAAATGAACAAATACAATCCAAATGGATCGTTGATAAAGCAATGAGAAATGGTAGATTGACTTCGACAATGGAAAATGGATTCTTTAAATTTTGGCATCTTGATTCCCTAGAGACAAATATTTTGGGAGAAAAAATCAAAGCTCATTATCATTTAGATAAAAATATAATTATTTGCAGCAGCGAATTACCACAATTTACCGTTGATAAAGCAGGCGCGGATACTTTAGTCTTAAAAACAAAAATAAGCGAGTATCATTTTTCTTTCACTTTAATAAAAAGTCATAAAAAATGAAAGCTTTAGTAAATTTATCAATAGGATTACTTTTTTTTATATTTATTATTTATCCCCCATCTATCAATGCCTTAAGCATCAGCATAACGAGTGCTCAGTTTCAGTACAACGACAGTAAGTATATCGAGTTCTATATTCAGGTAATTGGCAAAACTGCTACATTTATAGATGTTGATACAAATTCAATGAAAGCTACAATTGATTTTACCTTTCTACTTAAAAAGAATGGTAAAATAGTCAACTTTGATAAATTTTCGCTTCAAAGTCCTATATCGTATTTCAAGAAAGACTTTATAGGCTTGAGAAGATTCAAAGTAGATACGGGTACATATTCAATTGAGATTAATGCGATTGATGCAAATAACCAAGAAAATAAATTTAGATATAAAAATGATTTAGATATTGATTTAGATTCTAGGAAAGTATGTATCTCAGGTATTCGGCTTTTAGCTGATGTAAAGAAAAGTGAAGATATTAATAATCCTTTTGTAAAAAACGGTTTTTATATGGAGCCTGCATTATCGTATTTTTTACCCCAAAAGGTTCATTCGTTAGGAATATATTTTGAAGTATACAATCTAGATAAATATTTGGATAATTATAAAGTGAATATCCAGCTAAAGAAAGGATATAAAGGTTCTCAATCAAATATTATTTTCACCAATAAGATCAATGTTAAAAAGATTGAACTATTGCCGGCTTTGACTAGCATTGATATAAATGGCCTACCCTCTGGAAATTATCATTTGCAAGCAAATATTATTGATTCCAATAACAAGATAATTTATAGTAGATTTGTCAATTTTCAGAGGAGCAACCCAATATCCGAATCCATAACCAAAATAAAAAAGAAAACTTACAAAAATTCATTTGTAAAAAAAATACCAAAGGACAGTTTATACTATTCATTGCGCGCACTTTTACCTATAGTGACCGGAGAACAATCCATTTCATTGAATAAAGTACTCTCAGATAAAATTGACAGGAAATCAAGATTTTTCTTATGGAATTTTTGGGTTGATAAAAACAATGCACATCCTGAAATGGAATATAAGGAATATATGAAATACGCCAGAGCTGTAGACATCACATTTAGGTCACAACTAGGCTATGGGTTCGAAACAGATCGAGGCATAATTTATCTCAGATACGGTAAGCCTTCACAGGTCATATCACAAACGAGCGAACCCAATGCCCCTCCCTATGAGATTTGGTTTTATGATGCAATTGAACAAGGACAACAAAGAAATATTAAGTTTTTATTCTACATGCCTTCTCTGGCGCACAATGATTATGAATTATTGCATTCGAATTGTAGAGGAGAAAAAAATAATCCTACATGGATATATAAACTATATAGTAAGAGAACAGACGCCAATGAAAAAAATAACAAACAGGGGCAACTGTCGCAATATTACCAAATGTTGAAAAACAGTTATGACAATAATGCTGTTAGAATATGGGAAGAATTAAAGTAAATAGAGAATAAAATCAAGATTGAGATTGAGATTGAAGCGATTTAAAACAAAGATTATGTTAAAGAGATTTATATTTTTTTTAGTGCTTTTTTTAATAATTATAGTTAAAGTACAGGCTCAAACGGGAACTATCAGGGGAAATATCTTCGATAAAGAAACGGGAGAACCAATTATTTACGGTAATGTCTTTTTAGAAGACGGTAAAAATAATACGACTACCGATTTAGACGGATTTTTTATTCTCAATAAGATTCCTTTAGGTAAACATACAATAAAAATATCTTATATCGGATACAAACCAAGTGAAGTTTCTTTTGAAATAAAGAGTAACGGCAGTATTGTCTACAAAAAAATATTTATAGTCACGGAAGGAGTCAAGCTCAAATCCGTCGATATTACAGCCCAAAAAAGCAGAAGAAAATCCGAGACGAGAATATCTAAATTAGAAATATCCCAAAAACAGTTAAAAGCTATGCCTTCCATTGGAGGTGAAGCCGATATAATACAATATTTACAGGTAGTACCGGGGATTATATCAACAGGAGATCAAGGCGGACAATTATATATTAGAGGAGGTTCACCTGTCCAAAACAAAATCACATTGGATGGCTTGACCATCATTAATCCATTCCATTCGATTGGTTCATTTTCAGTATTTGAAACAGAAGCTGTAAAAAACGTCGATGTTCTTACCGGTGGATTTAATGCTGAAAATGGTGGTCGTATTTCAGCTATCGTTAATATTAAAACAAAAGATGGCAATAAGAAGAGATTAGGAGGCTTTATCGCTGCCAATCCATTTTTGGTAAAATCAATGATTGAAGGTCCAATTGTAAAACTTTCGGAGAAAAATGACTTCAACGCTTCATTTATGATCACCGGTAAAAAATCTATTATAGAAAAATCAGCTTCTATACTCTATCCTTATGTGTCAAGTAAGGACTCTGTGGGTTTACCTTATGATTTTGAAGATTTATATGGCAAATTATCATTAAATCTGGGAAACGGAAGTAAAATAAATTTATTTGGATTTAACTTCAAAGATAATTACAACAACCCTAAAATTACATCTTTAGGTTGGAAAAACACGGGGGGAGGAATGAATTTTAAAATAATCCCAGGATCCAGCAGCCTTATCATAGCTGCTATTTTTGGATATTCAAAATATTCTACAGAAACAATTGGCCTGGATAAAAAAAGACGATTTAGCCAATTGAAGGATTTTACTACTGTTTTTAATTTTTCCTACTTTGGTGACACTTACAAGGTGGAATATGGTTTTGAAGTGAATACAATTCATACAAATTTCGTTTTTGACAATATCTTTGACCAGACAATAAAGGAATTCCAAAACACAACAAACATCAGTTCTTTCCTTAAATTCAGGAAAAACTGGGGAAACTTAATCGTAGAACCCGGGGCCCGAATCAATTACTACGCATCGTTAGGAGACATGAAATTTGAACCTAGATTTAGTTTCAAATACAATATCAATAATGATTTGAGATTAAAAGGTTCGGCGGGTATGTACACACAAAATATAATTAGCACATCAAATGATAAAGATGTTGTAAATTACTTTATTGGGTTTATTTCTAGTCCTGAGGAAGACGTATACTCATACGTAGACAAAAAGAATACAAAAAACAAACTGCAAAGTGCGATACATGGAATATTTGGTGTGGAATATGATATATTGGATAATCTACAGTTCAATTTTGAAACATATTTCAAGGATTTTACACAATTGATTGTTATTAACAGGAACAAAAGAAAACTGGAAGATCCCAATTATGTAGTAGAAACAGGAAAAGCGTATGGATTTGATTTTTCTACAAAATATGAATTAAAAAATCTTTATCTATGGTTAACATATTCCTTAGGTTTTGTTGATAGAAATGATGGCCAACAGATTTACCCCACAGTATTTGACAGGAGACACAATATAAATGTACTTGCAAATTATAATTTTGGCAAAGATTATTCTTGGCAACTCGGAGTAAGATGGAATTTTGGTTCCGGATTTCCATTTACAAAAACACAAGGGTTTTACAACCAACTGTTTTTCAAGAATGGTGTAGATTCGGATTACAAAACTGAAAATCCCGACAATATTGGGATAGTATATTCTTCTCTTAGAAATGGAGGAAGGCTTCCCTACTTTCACCGTTTAGATTTATCATTGCAAAAAACAGTGAAATTCTCCAAGCATCTGAATGCAGAGATCTCCGCAAGTATAATCAATGTTTACAACCGAAAAAACATTTTCTATTTTGATAGAATTAACTATAAAAGAGTCAATCAACTACCAATATTACCTGCACTAGGAATCAAATTTGGTTTCTAGAATTAAAAAAATGAAAATGAAAAAAGCTTTTATAATATTTAGTGCAATAATATTTTCTTTTCAATGCACTCATAAAAAAGATACAATGAAAACCGAAACTAAATCCAAGCCAGAAATCAATCCGATACTTACTGATTGGGATACACCTTTCGGCACAGCTCCTTTTGATAAAATAAAAAGTGAAGATTATTTACCGGCTATTGAATCCGGAATGAAAGAGCATGATTTAGAAATAAAAAACATAGTTAATAATAAGGACAAACCAACATTCTCAAATACAATTATCGCTTTTGAAACAAGTGGAAAACTCTTAAAAAGAGCATCATTGCTTTTTGATGCAGTAGAATCTGCAAACACAAATGACGTATTGAAAGCAACTTCAAAAAAGATAAGACCGGAATTATCTTCTCATTACGACAAAATTAAAATGAACAAGAAATTGTTTGAGCGTATTGATAAAATTTATAAGCAAAAAGATAAACTTGGGCTTTCGTCAGAAGATAAAAAACTCTTAGAAGAAACTTATAAAATATTTATTAGGTCAGGTATCAATCTAGCCGATAAAAAACAAGAGCGCCTCAAGAAAATAAACAAGAGGCTTTCAGAACTTTCTCAACAATTTGGGGACAATCTTCTAGAAGAGACCAATAATTTTGAACTTCATGTTACAAATAAAAATGATCTAGGTGAAATGCCTGATAATTTTATAGAAGCAGCTGCAATCGAATCTAAAAAAAGAGGGCATAAAACAGGTTGGTCTTTTACTTTACAACGACCTAGTATTTATCCGTTTTTAGACTATTCGACCAATAGGAATCTAAGAGAAAAAATATATAAAGGCTATACTAATCGAGCTAATAATGGTAATAAATTTGACAACAAAAAGGTTTTGGAGGAAATGGTCACTCTAAGAATAGAGAAAGCACATATTCTCGGCTATGACACATATTCTGACTTTATATTATCAGATAATATGGCACAAACTCCTGATAAAGTGTACAAACTGTTAATGAAAGTATGGAAACCGGCATTAAAAACAGCAAAATACGACAGGGAACTTCTTGTAAAAATGATGAAAGAAGATGGAATTTCAGATAAATTCAGAGCTAGTGATTGGAGGTATTACGTAAGACAAATACGAAGTAAAAAATATAGCTTTAATGAAGATCAAACAAGACCGTATTTTGAAGTAAATGCAGTAAGAAATGGGGCTTTTACCCTTGCGAATAAATTATTTGGACTGACTTTTAAGGAGCGTAAAGATATTGCTATCTGGCACAAAGACCAAGAAGTATTTGAAGTATTAGATGATACAGGTAAACATGTAGGGATAATTTATATGGACTTTTTTGCCAGACCAAGCAAAAAAGGAGGCGCTTGGATGAATGAATTGAGAATGCAATCAAACATCGATAAATTCATCACTCCGATTGTAACAAACAATTTTAACTTTCCTGCACCTACAAAAAATAATCCCTCATTATTGAGTTTCTCTCAGGCTCAAACAGTATTTCATGAGTTTGGTCATGGTTTGCACGGATTATTGTCAAATGTTAAATATGCATCACTCTCAGGTACAAATGTACCTAGAGACTTTGTTGAATTTCCATCACAGGTAATAGAAAATTGGATGAGTGAACCGCAAGTACTGAAACTGTATGCAAAGCATTATAAGACAGGTGAAGTCATTCCTTCTGAAATGGTGAAGAAGATGAATGCCGCCAATGGTTTTGATGTAGGTTTTAGGACCGTAGAATACCTAGCCGCTTCATTTTTAGATATGGATTGGCATAGTCTATATGAAGCCCCTAAGGAAAAGACAATAGAATTTGAAAATAGTTCAATGAAAAAAATAGGACTTATAGATGAAATAATACCAAGATACCGAAGTACGTATTTTGCACATATTTTTTCAGGAGGGTATTCGGCAGGATATTACAGCTATCTTTGGTCAGAGATACTAGATGCAGATGCTTTTGAAGCTTTCAAAGAAACGGGCGATGTACTAAATCCAGAAGTTGCAAAAAGATACAAGAAACTGATTAGTTCGGGTGGAACAAAATCCGGAATGGAACTCTATAAAGAATTTAGAGGAAGAGAGCCCAAAATCGAAGCCCTATTAAAGAGAAAAGGGTTTAAGTATTGAGTGCTGTATTTTCCGAAACACTCTTATTACTGTCTGTTCATAAAGTCATTAAAATTCAAAAATCAAGCACTAAGACAACTTACGGAATAACTTCCAACATTATTATTTGATTTAATTGAGGATTAAACATACTAAAATTATTGTCAGATACCAATACAAGGGTTTTGTGACCATTGGGCAAAGTAGGCCCAAAAGTAATACCTTCAATATTGTCAACTATACCGTTAGTAAGTTTATTTCGAATTGATTCAAAATCAAATAACAGTTCTTTTTTTGCAGCCATAAATCTACTTTTTTTCAAAGAACTAATATTTTTTATATCTGTAGCATTTTTTGCATTTACCTTATATATTTTTACAGTATTACCTCCATCATCATATCCGGAAGCATAAGCTCTCTCAACAAAAAGAAATATGGTATCATTAACAGATAGTATTTCAGGCAAGCCGTTTACTCTAAACTTTCCTTTTGGTTTTGAGTCTTTAGGGATAGGATCAAGATAATAGGCAAATTGAAATTCTACTATCCCTGTTTCTTTGTTTATTTTTGAAATTCTTGTTGGTGAGTTAGTATGATACAATTTGGGTTCTTCTCCATCTTCTTTTAACGGTAACTCCATACCTAACCAATAAATATTTTTATTCAGGCTCATTGACAAACATTCAAATGTTCCATTTTGTCTTGGACCGGTATTTTTGTTATCATCGACTCTAAAAATACCAGGTGTTGCGTATTTTTTTAATACCTTCCCCATCCTATTGATTTTAAAAACAGCAGGATTGACTCCCTTTCTAATAGCACCTTCACTCGTCCATAAAAAATTATCGTAAAATTTATCATATCTTACAGACTCAGGATCAACAAACTGATCATCTACATCAATAGATATCATATCAGTAATATTAAATTTTTTATTATTTAACAGATCAAATCTTAAATCAAATTCATAGATTCTAACCGGTTTTTTCTTATCATCTGAAATAACGTAATACTTACCATTAGCAAAATCAATTCCGGATAATCCACCTACAATAGTTTTTTTATACATTGTATTGTCAGGAATAACGATTTCTCCAATAAACTTCAATGAAGTAATAGACCCGGATTCAACAGGCTTAATAAGTTTTTTATTAATATTACAACCATTCACAATCAGAAATGCGATAAAAAAGGACAAATAACTAAAATAATTTTTCATAAGTACATTATAAAATTACACACAAAATAAATAAATACTATTTAACAAAGTTTTTTTCAATAAAAAGTTGTAATTTCGGTAAAAATTAAAACTTATCATAATGAAATACATAATAATGCTCTTTTTTATATCCACCATTACTCTTTCTTGCAACAAAGACTATAATGATTCTATCCAAGAATATATAAAATCTCACAATTTAGAAGCTAAAAAACATGAATCTGGAATATATTATATAATTGAGACAGAAGGCTCAATTGAACATCCTGAAGTATCAAATATAGTGACTATGAATTATAAAGGTTACTATTTGGATGATGAAAAATTTGATTCATCGTATGACCGAGGAAAACCCTTAGTATATCCTTTAAACCAACTAATCAGAGGGTGGCAAATTGGTGTTCCATTATTTGGAAAAGGAGGAAAAGGCAAACTAATTATCCCTCCAAATTTTGGTTACGGAAGCAATCCCTCAAATGGAATAAGATCAGATGCAGTATTAATATTTGACATTGAGCTTATAGATTTTAAATAAAAAACAAGAGCAGGAAGTGAAATTAAAAATTCAATTGTTCTTTATTTCTACATTATTATTAAGTAATATTGCTTTCTCTCAATTCTCAATTGGTTTTGTAATTGGTGGTATTGGCTATCATCCAAAAACAGATAAAAACTCTAAATTTTATAAATGGAAAATTGATAAAAAAGGTAAGTTTGTAGGATACTCAAGCATTAGTATAATCACAAATTACAGGTGCAGTCAATATTTTGGATTCAAAGTAACTCATACAAAAATATTTCATGATTGTGCAGGGAAAAAAGCAGGAGTCACACATATCGGTATAAACCTTTATGATGATGTAATCGGCTGGAATAACCCAAGTCATGAATTCAGTTTAAGCTTTGGTCCACTATGGTATTATCGCAAGAACTGGACACAAGAACCGGAATATCAAAACGATCCTAATTTCATCATATTATTAAAAAATAAACTATGGGAGAGAAAATTTATTTGGTATGGCGGCACTATTGAATACAACTATAATCTACTTCAAGGTTATTCATTCTCAACAAATATTTTACCTGGTTATCCATTCTTATATACTGCAGTATTCGGAGTAAAAAAAACTATACAATAAACAATATTTACTTCCAATAATCTTACTTAATCATTACAGATATCGATAGAGTGCTACTATACATCAAAAGTATACCATTAATAATCATTAAATGTATACCGACACAGATAAAAAAAGTACCCAACTATCATAATGTCTTCCCCGAGATAAAATAAGAGAGATGCGCTCGTGGTATATTCTTTTTGTATAAGTATATTTTTGCATTCAATTGATTTGCCCTTTCAGGGCGTTGATATTTTTATTGTCATTATCCCCGGCTTTCTGCCGGGTCTGAATTGGTTTGGGCTTTCAGCCCGAAGTTGTTAGTTTACACATACAGAGATATATTATGTCGTCCCCAAGGCAAGATTGGGGCAAGCTCCTACGGGACTTGTTTTTGTCGCAAATAAATTTGCG
>Ga0256833_1000064_pt1 | contig 77321 bp, 76 predicted proteins | sample 356284metaG_FD_190535 | JGI IMG/M metagenome (GOLD analysis project Ga0256833, IMG submission 190535) | Hydrothermal vent microbial communities from Mid Atlantic Ridge, Atlantic Ocean - 356-284 | ecosystem: Environmental > Aquatic > Marine > Hydrothermal vents | place: Atlantic Ocean: Mid... | reverse complement strand
CTGCCCGCCGCCTTCCAGGAGGGCCCCGTGGCCGACGCCTATAAGGAGCTGGCCGCGGCCGTGGTGCAACGGGTGGCGGTGGTGGAAAAGGAGAACCCACCCAAGGCAGCGGGCGTGCCCCAGACCTCGGCGGGCGGCAACCAGCCCTTTTTGAACGTGCCTAAGAAGAACTAGCCCGCGCGCGTCCGGCCGGCGGCCCCCCTGGGGCCGCCGGCCTTCTCATGGCCGCCCCTTAGAATGCCGGTGATGCTGCCCCTGGCGGTCGAACCCTTTGGCGACTATAAGCCGTGGCTCGAGGCCCTGCCAGGCTATGCCCAGCAAATCTCCTTCCACCGGCTGCTGCCCGCCGCCCCGCCGCGGCCGGTTCCCTACGAGGGCCGCTTCAAGCCGGTGCTGGCCCGCCTGGCGATCGCGCCCTACGCCCACCAGGCGGAGGCCTTCGAGCTGCTGGAAGGCGGCGCGAACGTGGTGCTGGCCACACCCACGGCCTCGGGCAAGAGCCTGGTCTTCCAGGTGCCCGTGCTCGACGCCATGCGAAACGGCGAGACCGCCCTCTTCCTCTACCCCACCAAGGCGCTGGCGCGCGACCAGAAGAGCCGGCTGGAAACGCTGGCCGACGTCTTCGACCTTTCCGAGCGCGTCTTCACCTACGACGGCGACACCCCACCCGCCCGCCGCCGCAAGGCGCGCGAGGAGGCGCTGGCCATCCTCACCAACCCCGACATGCTCCACTTCGGCATCCTGCCCCGCCATGGGAGCTGGGCGCGCTTTCTGGCACGGCTACGCTACCTCGTGATCGACGAGGCCCACTACCACCGGGGCGTCTTCGGCAGCCACGTAGCGCTGATCCTGAGGCGGCTGTTGCGCGTCGCCGAACACTACGGCGCGCGGCCGCAGATCGTGGCCGCCTCGGCCACGATCGCCAACCCCGCGGCCCACGCCGCCGCGCTCACCGGCCGCCCTTTCGAGGCGGTGACGCGGACGGGACGCAACGCCGAGATGGAGTTCATGGTCTGGCTGCCGCGGGCGCTGGACGCCAGCGGCGAGCGCCGCCGCAGCGCCAACCTGGAGGCCGCCGAGCTGGCCGCCTGGGCGGCAACCCACGACCTCAAGACCCTGGTCTTCACCGGCAGCCGCAAGACCGCCGAGCTCATCGCCCGCTACACCCGCGGCACCGCGGTGGAGGACAAAATCCGCAGCTACCGCGCCGGCTACACCGCAGCGGAACGAGCACAGCTGGAGGAGGCCTTCCGCTCCGGGGAGATCAGCGTGCTGGTGAGCACGAGCGCGCTCGAGCTAGGCATCGACATCGGTGGGCTGGACGCGGTGATTCTGGTGGGTTACCCCGGCTCGGTCAACGCCTTCTGGCAGCGGGCGGGCCGCGCCGGCCGGGGGCGGGAGCGCGCGCTCACCTTGTGGATCCCGCGCGAGGACCCGCTGGACGAGTATTTCTTGCGGCGGCCCGAGCAGCTGCTGGCGAGCCCGCCCGAGTCGGCGGTGGCCGACTGGCAGAACCCCTACCTCTACCCCGCCCACCTCCACTGCGCCGCCTACGAAAAGCCGGTGGCCGAGCACGAGCCCATCTGCCTGCCCGAGCTCGCCGAGGACGCGGGACTGGAGCGCTCAGGCGGGGTCTGCCGCACGCCCTACCGCGCGCCGCACCGGCGCCTCAGCCTGCGCGGGAGCGGCGTCACCTTTACCCTGCGCGACGCCGAAGGAAAGACGCTGGGCCACCTCGACGAGCGCCAGGCCTACTGGGAGGCCCACCCAGGCGCGGTCTACCTGCACCAGGGCGAGAGCTACCTGGTGCGCAACCTGGACGCCAAAAAGCGCGAGATCGTGCTGCTGCCGAGCCTGGAGGACTACTACACCCAGCCGCGGGCGGTGACCGAGATCACCGTCTACCCCGAGCACGCACACGAGGTCGGACGCGGGGTCTGGGTGGGCCGGGTGCGCATGCGCGAGCAGGTGGTGGGCTACGTCAAGAAGCGCTACGTAACCGAGGCGGTGCTCGAGGAGGTGGAGCTGGAAATGCCCGAGGTGGCCTTCGACACCGAGGCGGTGTGGTTCCACCCGCCGACGGAGGCGCTCGCGCCCGAGCTCGTTCCGCACGGGATCCACGCGCTCGAGCACGCAATGATCGGCCTGCTGCCGCTCTTCGTCCTGGCCGAGCGGGGCGACGTGGGCGGGGTGAGCTACCCGGTCTACCCCCACGCGCTGCCCTCGGGCGAGGGTCCGGTGATCTTCATCTACGACGGCTACCCCGGCGGCGTGGGCTACACCCGCGCCGGGGCCGAGCAGTTCGAACGCTGGATCGGCGCCACCTACGAGCTTCTGGCGAACTGCCCCTGCGCGCACGGCTGTCCGCGCTGCATCCTCAGCCCCAAGTGCGGCAACGGCAACCAGTTCCTCGACAAGCAGGCGGCGCTCGAGCTGGCCGAGCGTCTGGCGGGGCAACGCTTCCGCGTCGGGCCCTAACCGCTCTCGGCTTCCGGAAGGTCAAGCACGCTCACGCCCTGGCGCTTGGCGGCGTACATTTCCTGGTCGGCCCGCTCGATCAGGCTCTCAGGGGTGTCCCCGGGCGCGTAGGCCGCGAGCCCGAAGTTGGCGCGCACGCCGTAGTCGAGCAGCAAAGGGTCGGCCTCCAGCGCCTCGGCCGCCCGGCGGACCGCCACCAGCCCCTCGCACCGACCCAAACGCGGCAGAAGCAGCACGAACTCGTCCCCGCCCAGGCGGTAGATGTCGTCCCCTTCCCGCAGCGAAGACTGGAGCACCTGGGCGACGCACGCGAGCATCTGGTCGCCCACGAGGTGGCCGTGTTCGCTATTGACCTTGCCAAAGTCAAGCATGTCGACGACCGCGACCACGTAGGGCTGGTCGCGCCGGTCGGCCTGGGCGATGAGCCGCCGCAAGCGCACGTAGAGCCGACGGCGGCTGAAGACCCCCGTGAGCGGGTCCAGTTCGGCCTCGCGCGCGAGCCGGCTTTGCAACCCCAGGCGCTCGGTATGGGGGCGGGCCTCGCGCGCCACCGACTGGACCAGCTCCTCGTCCCACTCGGTGAATCCGCGCTCGCTCGCCACCCAGAGGAAGCCGTTGCCCAACGGAACCAGCAACGCGCCCTTCATCCAGCCGTCACGCCAGAGGACCCCAGGTCCTCACCAGCGTGCCGCAGGGGCAGGACCACCAGGCTGCGCACATAACCGATGCGCTCAGGGATGGACTGCGGGTGCCGGGCGTAGTCGAGCACCTCCAGGGGCTCGCCCAGGCGGATCGCCGCCCCCACCACCCCCTCGTAGGGCGAGCGGCCGGCAAGGATCAGCTCGGTCGCCTCGATATCGCCGCTCGAGGCGTAGGCGAGGAAGCTGCTGCCGCCCTGCAGCAAGAAGACGCGCGCTGACTCGAAACCGTAACGCTCGCGCAGCGCGTCCCAGAGGGCGGCCAGGTCCTCCCCCTCGTCGAGCTTCGCACGCCATAGGTCCAAGAAGTGCACCCGTTACGACCTCCGGTGCTTCAAGATACGGGTCGTACGGAGGGTTTTACGTTCACTGGACGGGCTCGACGACGCCGTTCCAAACCCGCGCCACCGGTTCGCCGTGTTCCCAGAGGGTCAACGCCGCGCGCGCGCCGGGCGCGATGCGGCCCCAGAAAGCCGGCTCCTCGTGCCAGCCCAGCGCCACCGCCGAGGTGTGGACGTAGGCCGCGAGGGCCGCCTCCCCGGTGAGCCCCGCCCGTCCGAGCGGGTGGCGCGTCGCCGCCTGCAGACCGGCCGCGGCGTCGGGCACGGCCACCGGCGCGTCGGAGCCGAAGAGCAGGCGCACCCCCGGCAGGCGGGCGAACTCGGCCCAGCGGTAGGCGGTGCGCCGCGGCTCACCGCCCAGCGCCCCGAGCGCCGCCCGGTCGTCGTGCGCGTGCCTGGGCTGCAGCGAGAGCGTGCGACCCGCGAGGCGCGGCAGGTCGGCGTCGTCTACGTGCTGGGCGTGCTCGATGCGCAGGCGGGCGCGCGCGGGCAGGCCGCGCGCTTCCAGCCGGTCGGCGAGGTTCAACAGTTCGTGCACCGCACGGGTACCGATGGCGTGCCACGCGGCCACAAAGCCTGCATCCAGAACCGCGGCCACCTCCTCGTCATGGGCGCGCGGGTCGTCGAGCGGCATGCCATGGCCACCCTCCGGATAGGGGATCTTCATCCAAGCGGTGCGGCTCGTCAGCGCCCCGTCGGCGAAGAACTTGACCCCGAATACGTGAAGTTGTTCCCCTATCTTTTCCGGCCTCCAGGAGCGCCATACGCGCTTCGGCAGTGTCCAGGCGAGGCGCAGGGGCAGCGCGCCGTCCGCGGCCATCCGCCGCACCCATTCGGTGGCCTCGGGCGGGAGGTCGCCCATCGCGTGCGCCGCTACGTAGCCGCGCCGGGCCAGGTCGTCCAGGCCGCGGCGCAAGTCGTCCACCGTGGGTGGGGGCAGGACTCGGCGCACGAGCCAGGTCGCGTGCTCGAGCATGAAGCCGGTAGGCTCGCCATCCGCCCGTCGCAAGACGCGGCCGCCGGGCGGGTCAGGGGTGCGGGCGTCCACCCCTGCAGCGGCGAGGGCGGCGGCGTTGGCCCAGGCGCTGTGGAGGTCGCGCGACTCGAGGAAGACCGGGTGGTCGGGGGCAGCCTCGTCGAGCAGGGCGCGGTCGGGGTAGGCGTCGAAGGCGTAACCGCCGCCACGAATCCAGCTGCCCCGGGGCCGCCGGGCGGCCTCGGCGCGCACCGCCGCGGCGACGCGCCGGGGATCTCGCTCGTCGCGCAGATCGAGCGCCGCGAGCGCCTCACCCCAGTAGAGCGGATGCACGTGAGCGTCGTGCAGCCCCGGCGTCACGCGCTCGAAGGAAAGGCGGCGCGCCCCGGGGTAGCGCGCGCGCAGCGCCTCCGCCTCGCCCACGTCCGCGACGCGGCCGCCCTCGAGGTAGACCGCGCCCGCGCGCGGGCCGTCGCCATCGAAGGTCCAGATCTCGCCCACGATCAGCATGGCCCTAGCCTACCGCCTATACTGGGTGCGTGAGGCGCTACCTTTACCGCGGTAAGATCCTCTCCCTCGCCCTCGAGGACGAACACTGGGAAATCGTGGAACACAAGGACGCGGTGGCCCTGCTGGTGCAGGACCCCGCAAGGGGCGTGCTCTTCGTGCGGCAGTACCGGCCGGCGGTGCGCGCTCACACCCTCGAGATCCCCGCCGGCCTGATCGAGCCCGGCGAGCGGCCAGAGAAAGCGGCCCTGCGTGAGCTCGCCGAAGAGGTGCAGCTTAGCGGGCGGCTGGAAAAATTGGCCGAGTTCTACGTCAGTCCCGGCTTCACCGACGAGAAGACCCACCTCTTCCGGGTGCACGACCCCGTGCCCGCCGCGGGCACGCCCGACGAAGACGAGGAGCTCGAGCTCGTCTGGAAGCCGGCCGGCGAGGTGCTCGCCGCCGCGCGCGTGGGTCGGGTGGCCATCAGCGCCCCCACCCTGGCGGGCCTGCTCTTCGCGGAGGGCGCCGCGTGATCATCAGCGCCAGCGTCGAGGACGTACCGCCGGGTCCCAAGGTGGTCGCCGTCGGCTCCTTCGACGGCGTGCACCTGGGCCACCAGAGCCTGCTCGCCCGCGCCCGAGCGCGGGCCGAGGAGGCCGGCTGGCCGCTTCTCGTCTACACCTTCGACCCGCCCACCAAGGTCTTCGTACGGCGCGTGGGCATGCTCTCGACCCTCAGCGAGAAACTGGACCAGCTGCGCGAGGCGGGGGTGGACGTGACCCTGGCCGTACCCTTCGACGAGGCCTTCGCCGCTCGCGACCGCGAAGCCTTTCTGGACGACCTGCGCCGGCTCGAGGCGGGCCGGATCGTCGTGGGCGAGGACTTCGCCTTCGGGCGCGGGCGCAGCGGCCGCCCCGAACACCTTGAGGCCGTGGCCCCCACCGAGACCGTGCCGCTCTTACATCTCGGCGGCGAGCCGGTGAAGAGCACGCGCATTCGCGAGCTGCTCGAACGGGGCGACGTCGAGGCCGCACGCCATCTGCTGGGCCGCCCCTACGGAGCGCGCGGGCTGGTCCTCCAGGGCAAGCAACTCGGGCGCAGGCTGGGCTTTGCCACCGCCAACATCGAGACGATCCCCGCCAAGGTGCTGCCCCGGGGCGTCTTCACCGCCGAGGCCGAAGCGCCTGCCGGCCGCTTTCCCGCGGTGGTGAACGTGGGCACCCGCCCCACCGTCGACGGCCGCGAGCTTCGCTTCGAGGCGCACCTCATCGGCTTTAGCGGCGAGCTCTACGGCCACGAGCTGCGGGTGACCTTCTTGAAGCGCCTGCGCGAGGAGCAGCGCTTCGACTCGCTCGAAGATCTGCGCGAACAGATCGGCCGCGACCTCGAAGCGGCGCGGCGGTATTTTCGTCTTTAGCGTTGCCGGTTGGGGTCAGCTAATCTGGTAGGGATGGTCCACGACCGGACACTGGACGCCTGTCCGCCGGACAGCCACCTCTCGGCGCTGAGCCAGGTGGCGGCGGCCATGGCCGCCACGCTCGACCCCGGCGAGGTGCTGGCGCGGGGCATCGCCGCGCTGGTGGAGACCACCAAAGCGCTCTGCGGCGAGGCCTACCGCATACAGCAGGGCACGCTCGAGCTCGAGGTGGTGCGCGGCTGCCAGGGGAGCTGCCCGCTCAAGGACCGCCTGGAAGGCCTCGCGCCCGAGGCCGCGGCCTCGGGCCGGGCCGTGCGCGAAGGGCGGCTGGTGGCGCTGCCGGTGCAGCTGCGCGGCCAGGTGCGCGGCGTCTACGGCCTCAGCCTAGCCGAGGACGCGGACGAGCCCGACGGCTGCTTCTTGAGCGCGGTGGGGCACATGACCGCGCTGGCGCTCGACCACGCCGAGCTGGTCGACGAGCTGGAGCGGCGCGAGGAGCAGCGGGTGCGGCTCTTGCGCAAGTGGATGGGCGCCCAGGAAGAGGAGCGCCGCCGGGTGGGCCAGGCACTGCACGACGAGGTGGGCGGGGTGCTGACCGGCGCCTTGCTGGCGCTGCGGCTCGCCGAGCGCGACCCCGCGCAACTGGTGGAGGTGCGCAAGGCCCTGGGCCAGGCCCTCGACGAGGTGCGGCGCCTCTCGCGCGAGCTGCGGCCCGCCGCCCTGGACGACCTGGGGCTGGAGCGAGCACTCGAGCGCCACCTGCGCGAGTTCGCCACCCGCACCGGGCTCAAGGTCGAGGCCGAGATCACCCCGCCGCGCCTGGACCCGGCCACCCAGGTGGCCCTTTTCCGCATCGCCCAGGAAGCCCTCACCAACGTCGCCCGCCACGCCCAGGCCCGCCGGGTGCGGGTGCGCCTCGCCCCTGAAGCGGACCGGCTCGTCCTCGCCATCGAGGACGACGGCCGCGGCTTCGCACCCGACCGAACCCGCCCCTCGCTGGGCCTCGCCGGCATGCGCGAGCGGGCGGAGCAGCTGGAAGGCCGCTTCGAGGTCGAGAGCATACTAGGCCGGGGCACGCGCATCCGGGTGGAGGTGCCACTTGAAGGTCGCGCTGATTGAAGACCACGCCATCGTCCGCAGCGGGCTGCGGCTGCTGCTCGAAAGCAGCGGTCACGAGGTCGTGGCCGAGTACAGCCGCGCCGAGGAGGCGCTGGCGGCGAATGCGACGCCCGAGGTCTACCTGCTCGACCTCAACCTGCCGGGCATGAGCGGCCTCGAGGCCCTGCCCGAGCTCGCGCGGCAGGCGCGGGTGCTGGTGCTCTCGATGCACGAGGAGCCGGCCTACCTAAGCGAGGCCTTCAAGCGCGGGGCGAGCGGCTACCTAAGCAAGCGCGCGGTCGACGTAGCGCTGCTCGACGCGCTCGAGGCACTGGCGCGGGGCGAGCGCTACCTCGAGCCCGCCCTCGCCGCGGCGCTGGCGGAGTACGTGGGCGAGCCGGGGCCCGAGGTGCTCTCGCGGCGCGAGCGCGACGTGCTGGTGGGGCTGGCGCGGGGGCTCGAGCTCAAGCGCGTCGCCGCCGAGCTGGGCATCAGCCCCAAGACTACGGCCACCTACAAACAGCGCGCGCTCGCCAAGCTGGGCATCGACCGGCACGCCATCGCCCGCTGGGCGCGCGAGCACGGCCTGCTGGGCGAGATCGACTATAGGTTTTTCCTAGGACGGGGGTCGTAGGCACCGGGCCGACAGGCGCGTAGGCCAGCAGCGGTCGTGAATAAATCCACGAACAGCCATGCTGCAGCTGAGGAGGCTGCATGGAGTGGATCGGCCTGATAACCGCCGCCACCTTCCGCTCGCCGGGCAAGGCGCTCGAGGGCGACCTCGCCAGTGGGCGGCTCGAGCAGGCGCTCGCGGCCCTCGCCCGCAGCCGCAACCTGGAGCCCCCGCACCTCCCCAAGCCGCCCCTATCCGAGCTCCAGGCCGCCTACACCCACCTCTTCGTGGCCAACCCATCGGGGCTGCCTGCCCCGCCCTACGCCGGCTACGCCCTCGACGGCCACCTCATGGGCGAGGCGCAGGAGGCGCTGCAGGCCTTCTACGCCGAGCACGGCCTCGAGGTGAACGACGCCTGGACCGAGCTCCCCGACCACCTGGCGGCAATCGGGGAGGCCATCGCGCTGCTCGAGCCGACGCAGCCCGAGGCCGCTCGCAAGCTGGCGCTGGGCTACCTCAAACCCTGGCTCGACCGCTACGCCGAGACCGTCCGCGCCGAAGACCCTACGGGCTTCTACGGCGCCATCTGCACCGCACTGGAACGGGTACTGGAGGCAGAAGATGAAGCTAAGTCGTAGGCGGTTCCTCACCCTGAGCGCGGCCAGCGTGGGGGCGATCACCCAGGTCGGCCGCGCCCGCGCCGTGCGCCCGCCATGGGCCGTCCCCCGCAAGTGGTACGAAGGCGAGGTCCGCACGGTGCTCTCCTACTGCGAGAACTGCTTCTGGAAGTGTGGCATCGCGGTCAGAGTGGAAGGCGGCAAGGTCCGCAAGATCGACGGCCAGAAGGACAACCCCAAGTCGCGCGGCCGCCTCTGCCCGCGCGGCCAGGCGGGCGTGGCCCAGCTCTACGACCCCGACCGCCTCAAGCGACCGCTGATTCGGGTAGAGGGCAGCGAGCGCGGCGAGGGCAAATACCGCGAAGCCAGCTGGGAAGAGGCCCTCGACTACGTGGCCGAGCGGATGCTGAAGATCAAGGAGCAATACGGCCCCGAGGCCGTCGCCTGGTTCGGCCACGGCAGCGGCGACACCTGGTTCGTGGAGTACCTGCCCGCGGCCTGGGGCAGCCCCAACGCCGCCAAGCCGGCGGTGAGCATCTGCACCGCGCCACGCGAGACCGCGAGCCAGTGGACCTTCGGCCGTCCCATCGGCGGCCACGAGCCGGTGGACTGGACCGAGAGCCGCTACATCGTCCTCATCGGCCACCACATCGGCGAGGACACCCACAACACCCAGCTCCAGGACTTTTCCGAAGCCCTCCGGCGCGGCGCCAAGCTGGTGGTGGTGGACCCGCGCTTCTCCACCGCCGCCTCCAAGGCCCACCGCTGGCTGCCCATCAAGCCCGGCACCGACCTGGCGCTTTTGCTCGCCTGGATCCACGTCCTCATCAAGGAGAACCTCTACGACCGCGACTACGTGCAGAAGTACACCGTCGGCTTCGAGCAGCTGGCCGTCCACAGCAACAAGCACACCCCCGAGTGGGCCGAAAAGATCACCGAGATCCCGGCCGGCACGATCCACGCCGTCGCCCGCGAAATGGCCGCGGCCGCGCCGCGGGCGGTGCTGCCGCCGGGGCGACACACCGTCTGGTACGGCGACGACACCCAGCGGATGCGCGCGGTTTACATCCTGAACGCGCTGCTCGGCAACTACGGCATGCCCGGCGGCTTCTACCTGGCCAAGCCGCCCTACCTGGAAAAGTACCCCCACCCGCCCTTCCCGCTCGAGCCCGCGGCCGGCGGCTGCAGCGGCTCGTCGGGGGGCGAGGAGGAGGTGCCCGAAGGCTTCAAGCCCCGGGCCGACAAGGGCAAGTTCTTCGCCAAGACAACGGCCATTCAGGAACTTATCGAGCCGATGATCACCGGCGAGCCCTACCCCATCCGCGGCCTCGTCTGCTATGGCACCAACCTCTTCCACTCCATCCCTAACGTTCTGCGGACCAAAGAGGCGCTAAAGAAACTAAACCTCTACGTTGCCATTGACGTGCTGCCGATGGAGCACGTGATGTGGGCCGACGTGATCCTGCCCGAGTGCACCTACCTCGAGCGCTACGACGACCTGGTCGCCATCGCCCACAAAACCCCCTTTATCGAGCTGCGCCAGCCCGCGGTCGAGCCCCTGTGGGACACCAAGCCGGGCTGGTGGATCGCCCGCGAGCTGGGGCTGCGCCTGGGGCTCGAGAAATACTTCCCGTGGAAGAACATCGAGGATTACCTGGACACCCGCCTTCAGCTCATCGGCTCGAGCCTCGAAGAAATGAAGCAGAAGGGCACCCTGGTCCAGCGCGGCCGCCCCTACCTGAAGGGCTGGGAACGTCGCCGCCGCAATCCCTTCGGCACCCCCTCGGGCAAGATCGAGCTCTACTCCCAGACCTTTGCCGAACACGGCCTCGCCCCGCTTCCCGACTACACCCCGCCGATGCCGGTGCCCGAGGGCTTTTACCGTCTGCTTTACGGCCGCAGCCCGGTTCACAGCTTCGCCAAGACGCAGAACAACTGGGTGCTGATGGAGCTCAAGGGCACCAACGAGGTCTGGCTAAACCGGGCCGAGGGCAAGCGGCTGGGGCTGGCGCAGGGCGAGTACGTCTGGCTGGAGAACGACGCCGGCGTACGCGAGGGGCCGGTGCGGGTCCGGCTCACCGAGCGCATTCGCCGTGACTGCGTCTACCTGGTGCACGGCTTTGGCCACAAGGGGCGGGGGCTGCGCCTGGCCTACGGCCGCGGCGCCTCGGACAACGCCCTGCAGACGCGCTACCTCCTCGACCCCATCTCCGGGGGCGCGGCGCTGCACAACAACTTCGTCAAGATCGTGCCGGGCGCTCCCAGACCCAAGCTCAAGCGGATCGGGCAGCTCGCCCGCGAAAGGAGGCTCTAGATGGCGCGCTACGCCATGGTCATCGACCTGGAAGCGTGCGTGGGCTGCGCCGCCTGCGCCGTCGCCTGCGTCCTCGAAAACGAGGTGCCGCCGGGACATCAGCGGCTATGGATCCGTGAGCGCGAACTTGGCCGCTTCCCCGAACTCACCGTGGAGTACCGCCCCGAGCAGTGCCTACACTGCGAACGCCCGCCCTGCGTGCCCGTCTGCCCCACCGGGGCGAGCTACAAGAGCGAAGACGGCCTGGTGCTGGTGCGCGCCGAGCGATGCATCGCCTGCGGCGCCTGCATCGCCGCCTGCCCCTACGACGCGCGCTTCATGAACCCGGCGGGCTACGTGGACAAGTGCACCTTCTGCGCCCACCGCGTGCGCGAGGGGCGCGAGCCCGCCTGCGTGGAAACCTGCCCCACCGGCTGCCGCGTCTTCGGCGACCTCGACGATCCCGAAAGCCCCATCCACGCCGCGCTCGAGCGCGCCCGGCGGGTAGACGTGCTCAAGCCCGAGCAGGGCACCGCGCCCAAGCTCTTCTACCTGAACACCCCGGCGCGCACCGGACTGCGCGACACCGGTAAGGAGGTGGACGCATGACGACCTTTTACGGCCTGCCCAACGCCGAGCCCTTCTGGCACTGGACCACGCCGGTGCACTTCGCCCTCGTGGCCCTCGCCGGGGGTACGGCCTTCTACGTGGCGCTGCGGGCATTGCGAAAAGATCCCAGCGCCCGCCGACTCGCCTGGCTGGCCCTGGCCTTCATCGCCCTCGATCTCCTCATGCTTTGGGCCGAGTCGCCCGCGCGCTTCCGCCTGACCCATCTCTGGCTCTTCCTCAGTTTCAAGCCCAGCGCGCCCATCTGGTGGGGCGCCTGGGGGCTCGCCGCCTCGGCGCTGCTGCTTTTGCTGCTCGCCCTGGGCGCGCGCGGCGAGCGCCTGTGGGCGGGGCTGCTCGCGCTGAGCAGCGCGGTGGTGCTCCTCTACCCAGGCTACGCCCTCGCGGTCAACGCCGCGCGGCCGCTGTGGGACCACCTGCTGCTCGCCCTCTTCCCCGCCACCGGCCTGCTGCTGGCGCTGGGCTTGCTCGCCTGGTTGCGACCCGCGGCCGAGGTCGCCCCCTGGCTGCAGGTCGCGGCGCTGGTCTCGCTAATACTTACCGTGCTCTACCCGCTGGCACTGCGCTTCGGCAACGCCGCCCAGCAAACGGCCTTTGCCCAGTGGCTCGAAGGCGCGGGCACCTTCGCCGCGGCTACCGTGCTGCTCGCGGTCGCGGCCATCTGGGCCCGCAAGAACCCCTACCTGGCGGGTGGCTGCGCCATCGTCGCCACCGTCCTGCTGCGCAGCTGGATCGTGGAGGCAGGGCAACACACCCTATTGACCCATGGCTTCTAGGGGCCAGTCGCCCCTGAGCAATCGTGGAGGTGAACCATGAAGAAGTGGCTGATCGCAAGCATGATCGGGATCCTCTCCCTCGGGATCGTGGCCCAGGCGCAGGTCGTGGAAACGGAGGCGGCCAAGGTGGTCTTCCAGGTGATCACCGAGGTCAGCACCCAGGGCTGGGGCTTCATAACCCCGGACAAGGCGGCCGATTTCATCGACGAGGTGAATCCCTTCATCCTCGACGTGCGCACGCCCAAGGAATGGGATGAAACCGGCGTGATCCCAGGCGCGGTCACAATCCCGCTGACCGAGCTCGAGCAGCATCTGGCGGAGCTGCCACCGCTCAACAAGCCCGTCCTGGTCTACTGCAAGGCGGGCGCGCGCGGGCAGTACGCCCTCACCTACCTGAAGGCGCTCGGCTACAAAAACGTGAAGAACCTCCAGGGCGGCATCACCGCCTGGATCAACGCAGACTTCGAAGTGGAAAAGCGCTGACGCAGCTCGTCGGCCCCTCAGCCCGCTGCCTCGCGCGGCGGGCTGTTCTTGCGACCCTCCGGACCCGACCACTCAAGCTCCTCGCGCGCCCCGTCAAAGCGGATGAGCGCCGCCAGCCGCGCGCGCGAGTAGACGTGGTAGGGCCGATCGGGAATGAAGGCGGTTACCACGTCCACCCAGCGGGGCCGCGTGTACTCGAGCACCACGTGCAGTGGCAGCTTGAGGCGCGGGCCGAAGACCATGTAGCCAAGCACGAGCATGCGCTCGTCTTCGGGGTAGACGGCGAGCTCGCGTCCCCAGCGCAACGCCATCAGCAGGTCGCGCTCGGTGAAGCCCTCTTGCAACATGTGCCGGGCCACGTGCGGGCCGAGGCGGTAGCGCCCGGCCTCGATGTGTTCGAGCAAGGATTCCAGCCTGCGGATGCGACCCACGACCCCCTCCCCCGTTAGCTTCAGCTTAGCAGCTAGGAACCGCGCGCCGCGATAACCGCTCCCCAAACCGCCTCCGCGCCCCCGGCACGTAGGGCGCGCTCGACGGCGCGGAAGGTGGCTCCGGTAGTCCAGACGTCGTCCACCAATAGCCAGCGGCGCTCGGAGAGCTCGCGCCGTAGGAAAAAGACCCCCGCCGGCAGGCTGGCGCGAAGGTCGGCGCGCCGACGGGTTTGGCTGCGGAAATAGCGCCGCCCCAGCACCCGGCGGTAGGGCACGCCCAGCTCGCGTGCGACTGCCCAGCCCAAAAGCTCGGCATCGTTGTAGCCACGACGCCACATCCGCCACCAGGTCGTGGGCACCGCGGTCACCGCTTCAACGTCCCAGCCGGCCTCGCGCACCCCCTCGGCCAGGGCGCGCGCGAGCGGCAGCAACAGGGCTCTCCCACCACGAAACTTGAGCGTGCGCACGACCTTGCGGAACTCCCGGTAACCCCCTAGGTAAACCAGATTGTGCCGCCGCGCAGCGCGCAGGGACGCCGCGCAATGCCCGCAAATCCCGGGCCGGTCCAGCGGCGCGCCACAAAGGGGACAGGTGAGCCCCAACACCGGTTCAATCCGAAGCCAGCGCACTCTCCAGCCCCTCGTCAAAGGGTGGGTAGATCACCCCTTTTTCGGTCACGATGCCCGTTACCAACGTATGCAGCGTCACGTCGAAGGCGGGATGCCGGGCGGGAAAGCCCGCGGGCGCGATGGGCACGCCGCGCAGGTGGGTCACCTCCTCAGCGCTGCGCTCTTCGATAGGAATGGCCGAGCCGTCGGCCAGCTTCGGATCCACCGAGGAAAGCGGCAGGGCCGGGTAGAAGGGGATGCCGTGGTGGTGGGCCAGCACCGCCAGGCCGTAGGTGCCGATCTTGTTGGCGAAGTCACCGTTCATGGCCATGCGGTCCACGCCCACGATCACCTGGTTCACCTCGCCCAGCTTCATGAAGTGGGCGGCCATGTTGTCGCTGATGAGCGTGGCGGGTACGCCCGCCTTCTGCAGCTCCCAGGCGGTCAGACGCGCGCCCTGGAGGTAGGGCCGGGTTTCGTCCACCCAGACGTGGCTGATGCGCCCCTGGCGGTAGGCCTCCACGATGGCGCCGATGGCGGTGCCGTAGCCGCCGGTGGCGATGGGGCCGGTGTTGCAGTGGGTGAGCACCTGGCCCTTGAGCACACGCGCGCCGTGCTCGCTGATGGCCTTCTCGGTACGCTCGACCTCGCGCCAGATGGCGCGGGCCTCGGCCAGGCTGGCCTCGAGGTCGCCCTTGTGGGGGCGCATGCGCTCGAGCGCGTGGAAAAGGTTCACCGCCGTGGGCCGGCTCTCGGCTAGAGCGCGCTCGGCCTCGTCCAGGTCCTCCCCCGCCAGGTGGGCCAGCACCATGCCGTAGGCGGCGGTCACGCCGATGGCCGGCGCGCCGCGCACCACCATGTCGCGAATCGCCTCGGCGGTGTCGTGGGCGCTCGTGAGGGGCACCCAAACTTCCTCGTCGGGCAGGCGCCGCTGATCGATGAGCCACAGCGTACGCGCGTCGTCGTCCCAGCGAAAGGGCAAAGTACGCTCCATGCCCTAAGTTTACGCAGATCAATAATTATTCAGCAAGGCCGCCAGTCCCTTCCCCCGCAGCAAAGCAAGCGCAACGAGGGGAAAGCTAGGCGTCGGGATAGAGCACGGCTTTCACGCCCTCGCCGCGCTCGAGCAGCTCGAAGGCCTCTGCATAATCACGCATCGCAAAGCGGTGGGTGATGAGCGGCTCGAGGTCCACCCGGCCGCTGTAGATGAGGCCGCTGCCCTGGTACCAGGTCTCGTAGAGGCGGCGGCCGGCGATGCCCACGGCGGTGATGCCGCGCATCACCAGCTCGCCCGCGAGGTCGAAGCGGATGGGGTCGGAGGGGATGCCCAGAATGCGCGCCTCGCCACCCGGCATCAGGGCCTGGAGCCCCTGGTGGATGGCCCGCTCGTTGCCCGAGAACTCGACCAGCACCTCCACCCCCTGGCCGCCGGTGAGCTCGCGCACGACCTCCACCGGATCCTCCTCACGTACGTTCACCACCCGGTCGGCGCCCATGCGCCGCGCGAACTCGAGCCGGTAGGGCTGCAGATCAGTGGCCACCACCAGCGTGGCCCCGCTGGCCCGCGCCACCGCAATGGCCATGAGACCGATGGGCCCTGCGCCGGTGACGAGGACGCTCTTGCCCTCGACCCCCACCCCCGAGTAGACGGTGTGGACGGCGTTGCCGAAGGGCTCGAGCACCGCCGCTACCTCCCAGGGTAGGTCGGGCGGGTTGACCCAGGCGTTCTCCGCGGGCACGGTGGCATACTCGGCGAAGCCGCCGTCGGTATCGACGCCGAGGATGCGGGTGTTCTGGCAGATGTGCCCCTTGCCGGTGCGGCACTGGTAGCAGGTGTGGCAGACGACGTGACTCTCCAGGCTCACGTGGTCGCCCACCCGCGGCGTGGTCACGCCCGGGCCCACCGCCTCCACCACGCCGGCGAACTCGTGCCCGGTGATCACCGGAGGTCTGAGCCGGCCGGCGGCCCAGTGGTCCCATCGCCAGATGTGAAGGTCGGTGCCGCAGATCGAGGCAACCTTGATGCGTACCAGGATCTCGCCGGGGCCGGGTTCGCGCACGGGTACGTCGCGCAGGCTCAGTCCGGGCGCGGGAGTTTCCTTGACGAGGGCTTTCATCTTAGATTCAGGCTATCACGCGCGCCCTATAATGGGCATGGAAAACGAGGTGATGCATGGCTGGACATAGCAAATGGGCCCAGATCAAACGCAAGAAGGCGGCCAACGACGCCAAGCGCGGCAAGCTGATCACCAAGCACCTGCGCGCCATCGCCGCGGCGGCCCGCGCCGGCGGCGGGCCGGACCCCGCAGGCAACGTGCAACTCCGCAACGCCATCGAGGCCGCCAAACGCGACGACGTGCCCACCGACAACATCGAACGCCTGCTCGCCAAACTGCGCGGCGAGGGCGAGGGGGCGACGAAGTACGAAGAAATCGTCTACGAAGGCTACGCCCCCGGCGGGGTGGCCCTGCTCGTCTTCGCGCTCACCGACAACCGCAACCGCACCGCCGGCGAGGTGCGCCACATCTTCAGCAAGCACGGCGGCTCGCTGGGCGCGAGCGGCGCGGTGGCCTGGCAGTTCGAGCGTAAAGGCATGATCGTTCTCGGCGACACCAGCGAAGCGGCCCAGGAGGCCGCCATCGAGGCCGGCGCCCTCGACCTGGAGGAATCGGACGGCGTACTCGAGGTCTACACTGACCCCACCGAGGTCTACGCGGTGGCGCGGACGCTTGAGGAGGCCGGTTTCAAACCCGACGCGGTGGAGATCACCATGATCCCGCAGAACACCACCGCGCTCCCGCCCGAGGAGGCGCAGAAGGTGCTGCGGATGATCGAGGCCCTCGAAGACCTCGACGACGTGCAGACCGTGCACTCTAACCTTGACCTGGAAGGCGTCGTGGCCTGAGCCATGATCGTCCTGGGCATCGACCCCGGCATCAGCAACCTGGGCCTGGGTGTCGTCGAAGGCGACGGCGCCCAGGCCCATTTCGTGCACGCCGAGCTCGTGCGCACCCGCCACGGCGACCCGGCCGCGGCGCGGGTCGGCGCCATCTACGAGGCGGTCACGAGCGCCATCGCTGCCCACCGCCCCGAGGCGCTGGCGGTGGAGGCCCAGTTCTTCTACCGGCAAAACGAGCTCGCCTACAAGGTGGGCTGGGCCATGGGCGCGGTCTTCCTGGCCGCGGGCCAAGCCGGGCTCGAGGTCTTCCAGTACGGCCCCATGGAGGTCAAACGCGCCCTCGTGGGCACGGGCCACGCCGACAAGCGCCAGGTGGCCTTCATGGTGCGGGCGCTGCTGGGGCTGAAACGTACCCCCGAGAGCAGCCACGCCGCCGATGCCCTGGCCGTGGCCCTGACCCACCTGGCCCATCTGCGCACCGGCACCACGCCCCGCGTCTAGACCCCCATTGCAGGGTGTACCCCGGGAGAACGGGCCGCTATGATTGGGTTGGAAAACCGTCACGGGAGGTAAGAATGAAGCGACCGACAACGATCCTGCTCGCACTCCTTCTAAGCGCCGCGTTCGCGCAAGGGGTTCGCAGCACCGGCATGGGCGGCGTGGTGCTGCCGGGGCCGTGGGCGGCCAGCCTGAACCCCGCCTACGGCGCTTACCCCGCTGACCGCTACGGCGCCGACGGCGGGATGGCGCTACCGCTCGGGCTCATCAACCTGGCCCTAAGGCCCAGCACCAGCCCGGTCTACTACTTCACCGACCCAGCCACCTTCAAGGCCAACTTCGATCTGCTCGCCTTCTACGATCAGCTCAGTCACCCCTTCGAGCTCCTCGTCAACCCGCCGACCAGCCCTGATGAGATCGTCTTCCACGTGAGCGCGGACGGCATCCAGATCACCGACGGCGCGGGCAATCCTTTCGACCTCACGGCCTACGAGAGCAACGGAGGCGGCAGCGTCGCCGGTACCACGCGCAACCCGTTGCTCCAGTTCAACGTGCCCACCGGGATTCCGGGCCTGCGGCTAGCCACCGGCGTCTTCTTCGAGACCGGCGGTCTCGGCGTGAATCCTGACGACCAGCTTCTCGCCGACCTCGCCAGCGGCAGCCTCCAGGCCAACACCACCTACACCCTCGACCTCACCGGCCGGGCCGCGGGCGGTCTTACGCTCGACCTGGGCTACGCCACCGGGCTGCCCCCCATTCCCGGTCTCGACGGCACCCTCTACCTGGGCGCCCAAGTGCAAGGCTTCTACGGCCTCTACTACAGCGACGCCACCCTCACCGCCAGCACCACCACCGACGCAAACGGCGTTCCGGGTACGGTGGGCTACACTACCAACGTCTTCTACGTCTACCCGGGCAGCGGCTACGGCGCGGGCGCGAAGCTCGACTTCGGTCTGGTCCTCGACTACGCCGGGGGCACCTACGGGCTTGGCCTGCGCAACCTCTACAGTTTCGAGACCTGGAGCGGGCAGCGGCGAATCACCGACGCTAGCGGCAACGTGGTGAACGATACCCCCGAGACGGTCACGCGCTCGGGCTTCGCCCCCAAAGTCTACGCCAACGCCGCTTACGTGCAACCGCTCGAGGTCGGGGACGTGCTCTACGGCGCCGACCTGGGCTATGCCGGCGGGGGCATGAGCGCTCACGCCGGGCTCGAGTACCGCTACGAGATCTTCCGCCTGCGCGGTGGGCTCGGCTACGAAAACGGCTTCCAGGTAGGCCTGGGCGCCGGAGCGCTCTTTGGGCCCGCGAGCCTGGACCTCGCCCTAACAACCCACAGCGCCCCCTTCACCGGCCAGACCGTCTTCGGCCTCGCCGCCAGCCTGGGGCTGCACTTCTAGGGAGGGACCATGAAACGCTTGATCGCACTCGCAACCCTGCTCGTGGCGCTCAGCGCTTGCAGCGGCCGTACCATTGTCACGGCTGATGTGGACGTGCTTTCATTCCTTGATGCAGTTGACCTTTCTCAGGAAGTGACCGTTCCTGGCTCGATCGAGGTTTACCTCCCCGACTCCGACGATGACCTCATCACCCCCGACGGGGGTTATCTGGTGAACAGTGTACCCCTTCTCGATCAGCTCACCGGCTTCGGCGTGCGTGTCGAGATCGAGCTCGAGAACACTGGCTCGGGCACCCTCGACATCGCGGCCTCCTTCCGCTTGGCTCCGGCAAGCGACAGCGCCAACATCTACGACGGCAACAACGACGTCGCCCTCGCCGAGGCGGCCGCCTCCCTGGCTCCGAGCTCGACGCAGACCGTGGTGCTGGAGGCCTCACTGGCCCAGGGCGATCCCAACCTCGACCTCATCACCGGTGACGGCTTCCGTATCGGCCTCGACGTCCGCGCCACGGGCAGCAGCACGGTCCGCTACCGGCTCACCGGCTTCGCCCTGACGCTGTCGCAGAGGCCCTTCAACCTGATCGTGCCGTGAGGCGCGGGCCTTGCGCCTCGCCCCCGCTCCGCTTAGACTTTCCCTGCGAGGGGAGCTGAGAATTGGAGCAGCGGAAGCTCTTTAAAGGCAAACGCACGCGCACCCCGGGCGGCGAGACCTTGGTTCGGCTCTCCGGGGTGCGCAAGCGTTATGACGGGGGCACCGAGGCGCTGCGCGGGGTGGACCTGGAGGTGAAGGCGGGTGAGTTCTTCAGCCTGCTCGGGCCCTCGGGCTGCGGCAAGACCACGCTGCTGCGCATTCTGGCCGGATTCGAGGAGCCCGACGCTGGCAAGGTGGTGCTGGCCGGGCGCAATATGCGCGGCGTGCCGCCCTACCGCCGGCCAGTGAACCTGGTCTTCCAGAACTACGCCCTCTTTCCCCACATGAACGTCTACGACAACGTCGCCTTCGGGCTGCGAATGAAGCGGCTGCCGGAAGGCGAGGTGCGCGAGCGCGTGGGCTGGGCGCTGGAGCTGGTGGACATTGCGGGGCTCGAGCGCCGGCGCCCGCATGAACTCTCGGGTGGGCAGAAGCAGCGCGTGGCCCTGGCCCGCGCCCTCGTCAACGAACCCAAGGTGCTGCTCCTGGACGAGCCCCTGGGCGCGCTCGACTACAAGCTGCGCAAGCAGCTCCAGGTGGAGCTGATGAACCTGCAGGAGGAGCTGGGCCTCACCTTCGTCTACGTCACCCACGATCAGGAGGAGGCGCTGGTGATGTCCGACCGCATCGCGGTGATGCGCGAGGGGCGCATCGAGCAGCTCGGCTACCCCGAAGACCTCTACGAGCGCCCGGCCTCGCGCTTCGTGGCCCAGTTTCTGGGAACCTCCAACCTCATCCCCGGCGCCGCCCTCGAAGGCGGCCGGGTCGAAACCCCCCTGGGCACCCTGGCCGTGAACGAGACGCTGACCGCCGGCACGCGCGTGACGCTCTCCGTCCGCCCCGAAAAGGTACGGCTGCGCCGGCGCGACGCGGAGTCGGCGAACCGCGTGCGGGTGCGGGTGGACGACATTATCTATACCGGAGCGGAAAACCAGTACCTCCTCGACGCCGCCGGCTTCGAGCTGGTGGCCTACACCCTCAACGCCGACGTGCAGGAGCCCGGCCACGAGGAGTTCGACTACGACGAGGAGATCGTCGCCTACCTGCCCCCTGAGAACCTGGTCGTGATCCATGAGTAGACCCGGCGGCTGGAAGCGACTCCTGCCCACGGTGGGACCGGGGGCGGCCTGGCTCGTGCTCTTCGTCCTCGTGCCCACGCTGCTGATCTTCTACGCCTCCTTCCTGCAGCGAGACGCCCACGGCTGGCTCACCGGCCCGCTCACCCTCGACAACTACCGCCGCTTCTTCGGCCTCGACGCGGGCGGCTTCGACTTGCTCTACCTCAACATCCTCGGACGCAGCCTGCTTCTGGGGCTGGTGACCACCCTGGTCGCGATCGTGCTCGGCTACCCCTTCGCCTTCTTCATCGCCCAGAGCCCGCGCAAGAACCTGCTGCTCTTGCTGGTGGTGCTGCCGTTCTGGACCAACTTCCTCATCCGCGCCTACGCCTGGATCGTCATCTTCCAACGCAAGGGCGTGCTCAACGCCGTGCTGGGCCACCTGGGCCTCGACCCGGTGCAGCTCTACCCCAGCTGGACGGCGGTCTACGTGGGCACGGTCTACACCTACCTGCCTTTTCTGATCCTCCCGCTCTACGCCTCGGTGGAGAAGATCGACTGGACCCTGCTCGAAGCAGCCCACGATCTGGGCGCAGGGCGGGTGCCCGGCTTCTGGCACGCCGTTTTTCCGCAGACGCTGCCCGGCCTCATCGCCGGCATCCTGCTCGTCTTCATCCCCGCGGTGGGCACCTTCGTCATCTCCGACCTCCTGGGCGCGGGCAAGACCGTCCTCATCGGCAACGTCATCCAGCAGCAGTTTGGGGCCTCGCGCGACTGGGCCTTCGGCTCGGCCGCCGCCTTCGTTCTCATGGGGGTGGTGCTCGCGGGGTTGTGGCTCTACGCCCGCAAGGCCGGCGAGCGCGGCATGGAGGAGCTGGTATGACGGCGCGGCGCTGGCTCGGGCTGCACGGCGCGCTGGTGCTGCTCTTCCTCTACCTGCCGATCGCGGTGATCGTCGTGCTCTCCTTCAACGAGAGCAAGTACGGTGTGGCCTGGCACGGCTTCACCCTCAAGTGGTACGCCCAGCTCTTCGAGCACGGCCGCGTCCACAGCTACCTGCGCAACTCGCTGGTGGTGGCCACTACCTCGACCGCCATCTCGACCGTGCTGGGCACCCTGCTGGCGCTGGGGCTGGCGCGCTACCGCTTTTTCGGACGCGGGGCCCTGCTCTTCTTGCTCTACGTGCCCGTCGTCATCCCCGACGTGGTCATGGGGGTGTCGCTGCTGCTCCTCTTCGCCTGGGTGCGGCAGTACGTGGACGCGCTGCACCTGAGCCTGACCACGGTCATCCTGGGGCACGTCACCTTCCAGGTGGCCTACGTGACGCTCGTGGTCAAGAGCCGGCTCGCCGGGCTCGACCCCAGCCTGGAGGAGGCGGCCGCCGACCTGGGCGCGGGCGGCTGGACGCGCTTTTGGAAGATCACCTTCCCGCTGATCTGGCCCGGGGTGGTGGCCGCGGCGCTGCTCGCCTTCACCCTGAGCCTGGACGACTTCGTGATCACCTTCTTTACCGCCGGGCCCGGCGCCACCACCGTGCCCATCTACATCTTCTCGAGCGTCAAGCGCGGCGTGACGCCCGAGATCCACGCCCTTTCCACCCTGATGATCCTGGTCACCTCGCTGGCCCTCATCGCGGTCCAGCGCGTGTCAACGAGGAGGTAGACGAGTGATACGAACCCTGGTTGCGGTCCTCATCTGGCTGGCGGTCCCGCTCGCGCTGGCGGCGGGCGAGCTGCGCATCTTCAACTGGTCGGAGTACATCCCCGAGGACGTGCTCGCCGAGTTCGAGCGGCGCTACGACGTGCGCATCATCTACGACACCTTCGAAGCGCCCGAGGCCATGATGGCCAAACTGCAGGCCGGCGGCGCGCGCGAGTACGACCTGGTGGTGCCGCCCGACTACTACGTGGCCGAGATGGCGCGGGCGGGGCTCATCCAGCCGCTCGACCACGCCCGGCTGCCCAACCTGGCCAACCTCTACCCCGAGTTCCAAGACCCCGACTACGACCCCGGAAACCGCTACTCCGTCCCCTACCAGTGGGGCACCACCGGCCTGGCCTACCGCAGCGACGAGGTGCCCGGGGGCGTGGACTCGTGGGGCGCCTTCCTCGACCCCGACGCCTACGCCGGCCCCTTCCTGCTGCTCGACGAGATGCGCGAGACCATCGGGGCGGCGCTCAAGTACCTGGGCTATTCGCTCAACGACACCGACCCCGCCCACCTGGAGGAGGCCAAGCAGCTCCTGATCGCGGCCAAGCACCGGGGACTGGGCTTCGCGGGGAGCGTGGAAGCGCGCAGCCGCCTGCTCGCGGGCGACGCCGTGGTGGTGCACAACTACTCGGGCGACATCTTCCAGGTTCAGGAGGAGGATGGAGCCATCGTTTACGTAATCCCCAAGGAGGGTGGCACGATCTGGATGGACGCCTTCGCCGTCCCCGCGGGCGCGCCCAACCTGGACAACGCCTACGCCTTCCTCAACTACATCCTCGAGCCCGAGGTAGCCGCGGCGATCTCGAACTACAACTACTACGCCTCACCGGTGCAGGCAGCCGAGCCCTACCTCGACCCCGAGCTGCTCACCGACCCCGCGGTCTACCCGCCTCCGGAGGTGCGGGAAAAGCTCGAGTTCATCCGCGACGTGGGCGAGGCGCTGAGGCTCTACGACCGCATCTGGACCGAGGTAAAGGCCCGGTGAGGCAATTTCAACCCAGCTACTCGGATTAACTGATATAATCCGTGTGGAGGTGAGTCGAATGCGTAAGTTTCTGCTGCTGACCGTTGCCGTCCTGGCACTCGCCCCCCTGGCGCTCGCCGACGGGGCGGCCGATTACGGTAAGTTCTGTGCGAGCTGCCACGGGGCCACCGGGCAGGGCACCCCGGGCGTCTTCCCGCCGCTGGCGGAGTGGATCGGGCACTTCGTCGAGGAAGAAGATGGCCGCGCCTACCTGAGCCACGTGCTCGTCTTCGGCCTGCAGGGCGAAATCAGCGTCCAGGGCAAGAGTTACAACGGCTTCATGCCGCCGTTCGCCCAGCTTTCGAACGACCAGGTGGCCGCCATCCTCAACTACGTACTGACCGAGTGGAACAAGGACCTCCTGCCCAAGGACTTCAAGCCCCTCACCGCCGACGAGGTAGCCAAGTACCGCGCCAAGGCCCTCACGCCCACCGACGTGTTCAAGGAGCGTCAGGACCTGGCGCAGAAACTCGACCTGGAGTAACCCTCCCTTTCCCGCGCCCCCGGGCCTGGCTCGGGGGCGCTTTTTGTAGGATGAGGCCATGGGCCTACGCACGGCAGCGCTTCTCGTTCTCGCCCTCGTAGCGGGCTCGGTTCGCGCCGTCAACGTGCAGGTAGCGGCCGCGGCCAACCTCAACCAGGCCCTTCCCGCCGTCGTGGCCGCCTTCGAGGAGGCGCACCCCGGCTGGAGCGTGGGGGTCAGCTACGCGGCCTCGGGTACGCTGGCCGAGCAGATCCGCCGGGGCGCCCCCTACGACGTCTTCCTCTCGGCGAGCCCACGCTACGTGGACCACGTGGCCGAGACGTACGGCGTCGCCGAACGCCGCATCTTCGCCGTGGGGCGGCTGGTGGTCTACCTACCCCGCCGCCTGGGCCTCGAGCCAACTGGGCTGGAGGCGCTGCTCGACCCCCGGATTCGCCGCATAGTCCTGGCCAATCCCGAGCACGCCCCCTACGGCGAGGCGGCGGTGGCGGCGCTCGAGCACGCTGGGCTGTTCGAGGCGCTCGAGCCCCAGCTCGTCTACGCCAGCAACGTCGCGCAAGCGGCCCAGATGGTTCTGCACGGTGCCGACGCCGGGCTCATCGCCCGCTCGGCGGCGATGAGCCCGACCATGACCGAGGCCGGGAGCTTCTGGACCGTGCCCGCCTCGATGCACCCTCCGCTGGTGCAGGAGGCCGCCCTGATCCAAGACGGCAAAGCCGCCCGCGCCTTCTTCGACTTTCTGGGCTCCCCTACCGCCCAGCACATCCTCCGCGAACACGGATTCGACACCCCGTGACCGAAGCCTTCTTCCTCTCCTTCAAGCTCGCGACGCTGACCGCGCTCACGTTGCTCGTGCTGGGCCTTCCACTCGCCTACTTGCTGGCCTTCAAGCGCTTCCCCTTCAAACCCCTGCTCGAAGCGGTGCTGCTCCTGCCCCTCACCCTTCCCCCCACCGTGCTCGGCTTCTACCTGCTCGTGCTCCTTTCCCCCGACGGCGCATTGGGGCGGATCGGGCTCGACTGGGCCTTTCGCTTCGAAGGTATATGGCTGGGCTCGGTGATCTTCAGCCTGCCCTTCGCCCTCACCGCCTACCGCGAGGCGCTCGCCGCCGTGGACGTGGAGGTGCTCGAGGTGGCGCGCACGCTGGGCGTGGGGCGTTGGGCACGCTGGCGGCGGGTGGTGCTGCCCTGGATCTGGCCCGGGCTGCTCTCGGGCACGCTGCTCGCCTTCGCCCACACCCTGGGCGAGTTCGGCGTCGTGCTCATGGTGGGCGGCAACCTCCCGGGCGAGACCCGGGTGGCGAGCATCTACATCTTCGACCTGGTCCAGGCCCTGGACTTCGCCACGGCGGAGCGTGCCGCGCTCGTCTTCGTGGCGATCTCGTTCGTGCTGGTCCTAGCCGTGCGCACCCTGGAGGCCCGATGGAGATCGATTACCGGCTACGGCACCCGCTGAAGCTCGAGGCCCACCTGCGCGTCGAGGGGCTCACCGCCCTGCTGGGCTCCTCGGGCTCGGGAAAGACAAGCCTGCTGCGCGCCCTCGCCGGGCTGCTGCCCGCAGAGGGCAGGCCCTACGCCGGACTTCCTCCGGAGCGGCGGCGGGTGGGCTACCTGCCCCAGGGCTACGCTCTGGTGCCCCACATGACCGCGCTCGAGAACGTGGCGCTGGCGCTCAAAGGCCCCCGCCGCCGCACCCACGCCCTGGCCTGGCTCGAGCGCGTGGGGCTCGCCGAGTTCCACCACCACCGCCCCTGGGAGCTCTCCGGCGGTCAGCAACAGCGGGTGGCGCTGGCGCGGGCGCTGGCCCGCAAGCCCGATCTGCTCCTCCTCGACGAACCCACGAGCGCCCTCGACGCCGCCACCCGCGACCGCACCATCGACGACATCGCCCGACTGGTGCGCGAGGAAGGGCTGCCCACCCTGCTCGTCACCCACGACCCGCTGGTCGCGGCCCGCTGCGACTCGCTCGCCGTACTGGAGGACGGCGAGGTGCGGCAGCAAGGCGACCCGGAAACGGTCTTCTCCCGTCCCGCCACGCTCGGGATCGCACAGCTGGTAGGGTTTGGCAACGTCTTCCGCGCCACGGTGCTCGAGCGCGAGGAAGACGGCGTCTGGCTCGAGAGTGAGGGGGTGCGCCTCTTTGCGCTCGGGGGTGCGAGCCTCCGCCCGGGTCAGGCGGTACACTGGGGCATCCGCCCGGAAGAAGTGATGATCGTTCGTGCAGACCGGCCCCTTCCCGACCGCCTCGCCCGCAACCGTCTTCCGGTGGTCGTGCGGGAGGTGGCCAAGAAGGGGCTCGTCTACGCGGTGCGGGTGGAAGGGGCACTGACGCTCGAGGTGCTGCTACCCCGGCATGTGCAAGACCGCCTGCGCCTCTTCGCGGGCAAGGCGATCGAGGTCGCTCTTAAGCCCGCCTACGTTCACTTGTTCTCGTCCGGCTTGCCCTCGTCCTGATCCTCGCTCAGGCCCTTCTTGAACTCGCTCGCCGAGCGACCCAGGCCCCGGGCCAGCTCTGGAAGCTTCTTCGCTCCGAAGAGGAGCAGGATGATCAACAAAATCAGGATGATCTCTACGGGTCCGAGGTTCATGCTTCCCTCCTAGGGCGGCGGGCGACGTAGCGCAAGCCAGTCCAGAACAGCACCGCCGCGAAAATCCACCTCAGTATACCTTCGGGGATGCCCAGGGCCACCTGACCCCCGAGGAAGGCGCCGAGCACGATACCCGCGAGCAGCGAGGGGGCGATGGCGCGGTCCACGTGCCCCAGCCGCCAGTGGGTGTAGGCGCCCGTGAGCGAGGGCAGGACCATGGCCAGGAGCGCGGTACCCTGCGCGGTCTGCTGGGGCAGACCAGCGCCGAGCACCAAGGCGGGGACCATCACCGTGCCCCCGCCGATGCCGAGCAGGCCCGAAAGGAATCCTGCCAGCGCCCCCGACAGCAGCAGCACGATCCAGCTCAACCAGCCCGCGCCGCCGTCGGCTACGTGCGGCAATTGCTGCTTAAGGGGCAGCAGGAAGGCCGTAAGCATCAGGAAATAGCCAAAGATCCGGCGCAGGCTCGCGGGCTCGAGCTTCTGGGTGTAACGCGCCCCCCAGCGAGCGGTGGCGATGGCGGTCAACGCAAGTAAGCCCGCCGCCAGGTAGTCCACGTGCCCGCCCAGTGCGTAGCTGGTGCTGCCCACGATAGCCGTACCCGCCACGGCCATCAGGCTGGTGCCGTGGGCCCGGTGCTGGCTGAGCCGCGCCCACCCCACGAGCATGGGCACCATGAGTACCCCGCCACCGAGTCCCACCAGCGCGCCGAAGCTGCCGGCGATGAGTCCGATCCAAAAGCCAATCACGTTCCCACTCTATCGGCTACGGGCCGTTCCGCCAAATCAGACCGGTTCGTAGCGGTCACGGTAGACGAGCTGCGCGAGCCCCAGCGCCAGGTAGGTGGTGAGCAGGCTCGTGCCCCCATAGCTGAGCAGGGGCAGGGTGATGCCCGTTACCGGCGCCACGCCCAGGGTGACGCCCACATTGACCAGCACCTGGAAGGCGAGAAAGCTCAACACGCCGGCGATGAGGAGGCGGTCGCCGCCCTGGAGCACCTCCATGGCCATGACGCCCAGGCGATAAAAGAGCACGGCGTAGGCCAGCAACACCGCCAGCGCCCCCACGAAGCCCATTTCCTCGGCCCAGACCGAGAAGATGAAGTCGGTCTGCCGCTCGGGAATGAAGCCCAGCTGCGCCTGTGTACCCTGACCGTATCCCTTACCCGCGAGGCCGCCGGAGCCAATGGCAATCATGGACTGGATGACCTGGAACCCGGCTCCCAGCGGGTCGCGGGCGGGGTTGAGCACCACCAGCACCCGTTCCTGCTGGTAGGGCTTGAGGTTGGGCCAGATCACGGTAGGCACCAGAACGGCCACCAGCGCTCCGGCGAGGAGCAGGTGCCGCAGGGGCAGGCCGCGCACGAAGAAGATGCCGGCCACGATGGCCACCATCACCAAAGCGCCCCCCAGGTCGGGCTCGACCGCGGTCAGCAGGATTGGCGGGGCGGCGAGCGCGAGCGGCACCAGGTAGTCACGCCAGCTCGCCAGCGGGCGCGTGTGCAGGTAACGCGCCAGCACCAGGATGAGGGCGAGCTTGGCCAGCTCGGAGGGTTGCAGCCGCAGCGGCCCGAGCACGAACCACGCCCGCGCCCCGTTGACCTCGCGGCCAAGGAAGAGCACGCCCACCAGCAACGCCAGCACGCCCAGGTAGAGCCAGGGAGCCCAGCGGTAGAGGGTGTCCTTGCGCAAAAGCTGGAGCAGCGCGGCCGACACGAGCGCCAGCGCCGTCCACACCAGCTGCATCTTCCACAGCTGCGGGTTGGGCGCGGCGCTGGCCAAGGCGAAGAGCCCCACAGCGTTGAGCCCCAGCGTGGTGAGCGCCAGGGGCCAGTCGTAGAGGGTCAGGTCCAGGCGCCGGATCATGAACGGACCGGGATGTCGGCGATGAGCACCACGCGCTCGCCACGCTGCTCGAAGGCGATCTCCATCTCCTTGTCCTCGGTCGGGAAGTAGCGCTTGAGCACCTCGAGCAGGTCAGCCTTGAGCGCCTCCACCTGGCCGGGAGCCAGCTTAGCGCGGTCGTAGGCCAGCACGAGCTGGAGCCGCTCCTTGGCCTTCTGCTTGCTGCTCTTCCTACGCCACCAGAACATCAGCGGCCCCCGAAGATCTTGCGCACCGTCCCCCAGAAACCGAAGGCCGGGTCGAGGTCGGGAAACGGCACGTCCTCACCGCGGATGCGGCGGGCGATGTTGCGAAACTCCTTGCCGGCGGCGGTCCGCTCCTTGCGGATCACGATCGGCTCGCCCACGTTGGTGGAAACGAGGATGGCCTCGTCCTCGGGCACGATGCCGATGAGCGGCAGACCCAGGATCTCCTGAACGTCGTCCACGCCCAACATGTCCCCGCGCTTGACCATCTTGGGGCGCAGGCGGTTGACGATGAGGCGATTCTCGCTGACCCCCTGGGCCTCGAGCATGCCGATGATGCGGTCGGCGTCGCGCACCGAGCTCACCTCGGGGTTGACCACCACGAGCGCCCCCTCGGCAGGTGCTGCCGCCGTCTGGAAACCGCGCTCGATGCCGGCTGGCGAGTCGATGAGCACGCGATCGAAGCCCTCGTCCTCAAGGAGGTGCTTCACCACCGCGCGAAAGATCTTCGGGTCCAGCGCGTCCTTGTCCTTCGTCTGCGACGCGGGCAGCAGGTAGAGGTTCTCCACCCGCTTGTCGCGGATGAGGGCCTGGCGCATCTTGCAGCGCCCCTCGAGAACGTCGATCAGGTCGAAGACCACCCGGCCCTCGAGCCCCATGACCACGTCCAGGTTGCGCAGGCCCACGTCCACGTCGATCACGGCCACCTTCTCGCCCTCGCGGGCCAGCGCCGCACCCACGTTGGCCGTGGTCGTGGTCTTGCCCACGCCCCCTTTGCCCGATGTCACGACGATCGCACGTGCTTCCAAAGCGTTCCTCCTCGCAGTTCTCCATACAAGTATAGCGTTCAAGGTTAAGGGAAGCGGAGAAGACCGGCCGGGGCCAAGCGCCTCGGGGGATTAGACTAAAGGAGATGAACAGGAGGTCATCGTGAAGGATTCCAAACGTCCCGAAATCCGTACCCCGTTGCCCGGCCCGCGCGCCCGGGCAGTGCTCGAGCGCGACGAACGCATCCTCTCCACCTCGTACGTCCGCCCCTACCCCTTCGTCCCCGAAGCCGGGGAGGGCGTCTGGATACGCGACGTGGACGGCAACCTATTCCTCGACCTGATGGCGGGCATCGCGGTGAACACCACCGGCTACGCCCATCCGCGCGTCGTGGAGGCCGTCCAGAAGCAAGCGGCGCGCTTCAGCCACGTCTGCTTCTCGGACTTCTCCTCCGAACCCCAGGTGGAGCTGGCAGAGCGCCTGAACCAGCGCGCCGGCGGCGGCTTCCGGGTCTACTTCGGCAACTCCGGCACCGAGGGGGTGGAAGCCGCGGTCAAGGCGGTGCGCTACCACACCCGCAGGCCCTACATCCTCGCCTTCACCGGCGCCTTCCACGGGCGCACCCTGGGCTCGCTCGCCCTCACCTCATCCAACAGCAAGTACCGCAAGGGCTTCGCGCCGCTGCTGCCCGGGGTGGTGCACGTGCCCTATCCTCACCCCTACCGCCCGCCCTTCGGCACCAGCCCCGAAGGCGCGGGCCAGGTGGTCCTCGGCTACATCGAACACCTCTTCAAGACCAAGCTGCCGCCCGACGAGGTGGGCGCCATCTTCTTCGAGCCCATCCAGGGCGAGGGCGGCTACATCGTGCCGCCGGAGGGCTTTTTGCCGGCGCTGGCGGAGCTGGCCCGCCGCCACGGCATCCTGATGGTGGCCGACGAGGTCCAGACCGGTAGCGGGCGCACCGGCCGTTTCCTCGCCTCGGAATACGAAGGGCTCGACCCCGATATCGTCATCCTGGCCAAGGGGCTGGCCTCGGGCTACCCCATCTCGGCGGTGCTCTTCAAGGAGGAGCTCTCGAGCTGGCCGCCGGGCGCGCACGGCTCCACCTTCGGCGGCAACCCCGTGGCCGCGGCCGCAGCGCTGGCCACGCTCGACCTGCTGGAAGAGGGGCTGATGCAAAACGCCTACGAGGTCGGCGAGTACCTGCGCACGGAGCTGCGTAAGCTGCAGGCGGACTTCCCGCGGCTGGGCGACGTGCGCGGGCGCGGCCTGATGATCGGGCTCGACTTCGTCAAAGACCCCGAGACGCGCGAGGAGGACCCCGAATTGCGCGACCGCGTGGCCGAGGCCGCCTTCGCCAAGGGTCTGCTCACCCTGCCCGCCGGCCCCTCCACGCTGCGGCTCTCGCCCCCGCTGGTGCTCACGAAGGACGAGGCGGCGCTGGCGGTGGAGCTCCTCGGCGAGGTGCTGCGCGAGCTCGGCTAAAGTCCCGCAGAAAACGCCCCGCCGCGGTACGGCCGCGGCGGGGCGTGCTCTTTGGGCGCTCAGTCGGCCGGGGCGTCGGGGATCTGCTGGAAGCCCGGCGGGATGGTGAGGCGGCGGATGTTGAGCTTCCAGCCGCCGCCCTCGCCCCGGGCCACGGGGGGCCACCAGACCCAGCTGGCGCGCCCGGCGATGTTCTCGTCGGGGATGGGCCCGAAGACGCGCGAGTCCTCCGAGCCGCCGAGGGTGCGGTTGTCGCCCATGACGAAGTAGTAGCCGTCGGCGAGGCGCAGCGTCCCCACCACCTCGATGGGGCGGTAGCGGCTGGCCTGGAGCACCTCCTCGGGCAGGGGCTCGAGCATCTCGAGCGCCGGCTTCAGGTAGTCGGGCAGGTTGCTGACGCGGTAACCCTGGAACCCCACGACCTCGCCGTTCTCGACGTAGAGGCGGGGAAAGCTGTCGGGGTAGGGCTCGATCTTGTCGGTGATGTACGACTCGTTGACGTAGACGCCGTTGACGACCAGCCGCCCCTGCTCGACCCGGATGGTATCGCCCGGACGGGCCACCACCCGCTTGATGAAGTAGGGGCGGTACTGGAAACCCAGGTAGGGAAAGGCGGCCACCGAGTTGGGCGCACCCTGCGGGGGCTTGACGATCACGATCTCGCCCCGTTGCCAGGAACGGAGGCCGAAGCGCTCCATCCACATCTCGTACTTGGGCACGAGCACGCGCTCGCCGTGTTGCAGGGTGGGCACCATGCTGCGGCCGTAAACCTGGACCGTCGTGAAGATGAAAGTGGTTACGAAGAAGGCCACCAGCAGGGCCTCGCCCACCTGGCGGAACCATTCTTCCCACAAGTAACGCATGAAGTCTCGCATCGCCTAGCCGTACACCCCTTTCAAGGCCGCCATGGCCGCCTCGTAACCGCGAGGCCAAATCGTTTCAAGTTTACCAAACGCCTCGATGCCCACCCCCTTGAGGTCAGGACGGATGTAGACGTCCGGCGGGTTCATCGCCAACCGCGCCTGGGTCAGGCGCGCCTGCATCAGGTCCACCGCCCGCTGCCCCAGCTCGATCACGCCGCGCGGCACCGCCGCCTCGTGGTCCGGGTCGTAGGTGACGTCGGAGGCCAGGATCCACTCCGCGCCCAGAAAACGGGCCGCGTCCACCGGCAGGTTGTCGAGCACGCCGCCGTCGATGAGCTGGAGCCCCTCGCGCTCGATGGCCGAAAAGAGGCCCGGGTAGGCGGCCGAGGCCAGCACCGCACGGGGCAAGTCGCCGGAGTGCAGGTAGACCGAGCGGCCGTGCACGACGTCGGTGGCCACCGCGGCGAAGGGGCGCTCGAGCTGAGCGAAGTCGCGCGGCAGGTAGTGGGCGAGGAAGTCCTCCAGCTTGCGCGAGGAGAGCAGGCCCCCTTTGGGGCTGAAGTTGATGAGCCGCAGCCAGGAGGTTCGGCGGGCGATCTCGAGGATCTCCTCGGCATCGAGGCCGCTGGCCCAGAGGCTGCCGATGATCGCCCCCATGCTGGTGCCGGCGACCGCGTGCACCTCGACCTTCAGCTCTTCGATGGCCTTGAGTACACCGATGTGGGCGAACCCGCGGGCAGCCCCGCCCGCGAGGGCCAGACCGGTGCGAAGGGTTGAGGGTGCGGGGGAGGACATCGCCTCCACTCTACCCCCGGGGCGCGATGAACAGCGTGAGGCAGGCCCAGCCCAGCGCGTTCCCTGGGCCTTCCCAGCCTAAGGAACGGTATAGTTGGTATGTGGGTATACCGGGCCGGGTCCTACTCGGCGAGTACCGCGTCGTCCGGCCGATCGCTCGGGGAGCGGTCGCGACGGTCTACCTTGCCTTCGACCCCGACGGCCGGCCCTTTGCGGTAAAGGTCTTCCCCAAAGGCTACGCCGCGCGGGCCGACCGCGAGTGGCAAGTGGGCTGCGCCCTGGGTCACCCCAACGTCAACCCGGTGCTCGAGCGCTTCGACATCGACGCCTACCCCGCCGTGCTCCTGGCCTACGCGCCAGGTCAGCGGCTCTCCGACCTGGAGCACGACCGCGCCGGCTTCCTGCCCACCTTCCGCCAGATGCTTGCCGCGCTCGCCCACATGCACGAACGCGGCTTCGTACACCGCGACGTGAAACCCGAAAACGTCATCGTGGACGAGGCCGGCCGCGCCAGGCTGATCGACTTCGACCTGGCCGGCCCGCAAGACGAGCCCACCACCAACCTGCGCATGGGCACGATCGCCTACATCGCCCCCGAGCAGGTGCGGGGCGAGCAGGTCTCGCCCGCCAGCGACGTCTACGCCGCCGGGGTGATCCTCTACTGGGGCCTAACCGGCGAGCTTCCCTACGTAGGCACCCCCGAGCGGGTGCTCAACCGTCACCTGCACGACCCCCTGCCCCCCGCGCGCGGCTTCGAGCCCGAAAGCGCACTGGGGACGGTGCTCGAGCGCATGGTGGCCAAGGACCCGCGCGAACGCTACGCCGACGCCGTAGCCGTGCTTGAAGCGCTCGAGCGCCTGGACTGAAGCCCGGCCAAACACGCCGCCGGTGAGCTTTCGCTCACCGGCGGCGTGCCCATCGCAAGCGCAAGCGCTAGCGCTGATCGATCGGGACGTACTTGCGGTCCAGCTCGCCCACGAACTTGGCCTTGGGGCGCAGCAGACGGTTGTCCATGCGGGTGTACTCGAGGATGTGCGCGGTCCAGCCGGCGATTCGGGCCACCGCGAAGACCGGGGTGAAGAACTCGGTGGGGATGCCCAGGTCAGAGTAGACGACGCCCGAGTAAAAGTCGACGTTGGGGTAGATGCCGCGGGGGTTGAGCACCTTGCCCGCCTCTTCCTCGACGATGGTGAGGATCTCGTACTCGGTGGACTTGCCGTGGGTCTTGGCCACGATCTCGGCGTACTTCTTGAGGATGACGGCGCGCGGGTCGAGGGCCTTGTAGACGCGGTGGCCCATGCCCATGATGCGCTCCTTGTTGGCCAGCTTACCCTGCACCCAGCCGCGGGCGGCCTCGGGCTTGCCGATCTCCTGCACCATCTTCATGACCTGCTCGTTGGCGCCGCCGTGGCGCGGGCCCTTGAGGGCGCCGATGGCCGCAACGATCGAGGAGTAGATGTCGGAGGCGGTGGAGTGCACGGCCAAGGCGGTGAAGGTGGAGGCGTTCATGCCGTGCTCGGCGTGCAGGATCAGGGCCACGTCCAGGAGCTTCTCCTGCTCGGGGCTCGGCTTGCTGCCGTTCATCATGTAGTAGAAGTTGGCCGCGTGGGAGAGCTCGGGATCGGGCTCGATCGGCATCTTGCCTTCACGCAGGCGCTTGATCGCCGCGGTGACCGTGGCGAACTTGGAGATCAGGCTGACGCTCTTCTCGTAGAGGCTGTCGAACGAGGTGTCCTCCTCGGTGGGGTCGAAAAGGCCGATCTCGCTAATGGCCGTGCGCAGCGAGGCCATCGGGTGCGCGGTTCGGGGGTAGCTGGCGAACGAGGCCACCTTTTCCACCGCGATGGCGCGGTTCTTGGCCAGCTTTTCCTTGAAATGGGCGAGCTCGTCGGCGGTGGGTAGTCGTTTGTGCAGCAGCAGGTAGGAAACCTCTTCGTAGCTGCTGTGCTCCGCCAGCTCCTCGATGGGGTAGCCCAGGTAATATAGCTTGCCGTTCTGGCCATCGATGAACGAAAGTTCGGTTTCGGTGAAGACGACGCCTTCCAGTCCCCGTGCGATTTCAGCTTCTGCCATTCCAAACTCCTTTCCGAGTCTGCTGAGCAGGCTCTGCACTGGCTGTTCACCCTAAAGTCTAGCACCGAGTGCCCGCTGCCAGGGGGAACAACGTCCCCATCCACCCCCTTAGGGCGGTAGGCTAAGCGCCCGCGCAAAAGGCCTGGTAGTCGATGAGTTCACGGATCTGCGGGCGGTCTCCGCAGACCGGGCAGTTCGGGTCGCGCTCCACCCTGAGCTCGCGGAACTCGGCCTCGAGCCCGTCGTAGAGGAGCAGCCGGCCCGAAAGCGGTCGGCCGATGCCCAACAGCAGCTTGAGCACCTCGGTGGCCATGAGGCTGCCCACCACGCCGGGCAGCACCCCGAAGACGCCGGCCTCGGCGCAGCTGGGCACGCTGCCGGGCTTGGGGGGCTGGGGAAAGAGGCAGCGGTAGCAGGGCCCGCCGTCGTGGTGGAAGACGGCCACCTGCCCATCGAAGCGGTGGATAGCGCCGTAGACCAGCGGCCGGTCCGCGAGCACGGCGGCGTCGTTGGCCAGGTAGCGGGTGGGAAAGTTGTCGCTGGCGTCGACCACCAGGTCGTAGCGCAAAAAGAGCTCGATCGCGTTCTCGCTGGAGAGTCGCACAGGGTGCGGCTCCACCGCCACGTGCGGGTTGAGCGCCCGCAGCCGTTCGGCGGCGGCCTCGGCCTTGGGCCGGCCCACGTCGGCGGTGGTGTAGAGCACCTGCCGCTGCAGGTTGCTGAGGTCCACCACGTCATCTTCGACGATGCCGATGCGCCCCACCCCCGCGGCCGCGAGGTAGAGCAGCAAGGGCGAGCCCAGCCCGCCGGCACCCACCACCAGCACCGAGGCGGCCTTGAGGTGGGCCTGCCCCTCGGGCCCCACCTCGGGCAGGATCATGTGCCGGGCATAGCGGTCCAGTTCTTCACGGCTCCACACGAATCTCCACCTCGTCTCCTTCGGGCAGCCGGAAGGCGCGAGTGCGCCCCTCGGCCAGCCCCAGGATAACGTAGGGCACCCGCCAGCTCGCCTCCGCGCGGTCGCGTGCGCTGGGCCGGGCCCGGCCGGCGGGGTGGCTGTGGTAGACGGCCACGACCTCGAGCCCCTCGGCGTCGGCGCGCTGGAGCGCGGCGAGCAGGTCGGCGGGGTCCGCAAGGTAGTGCACCCGCGGCCAGGGGCTGGCGTTGGCGAGCGGCCAGGCCGCGAGCGCGCGCCCGGCGCGGCCCACGAGCAGGCCCACGGCCTCCTCGGGGGCGCGCCCCCGGGCGTCGGCCCACATGGCCTCCCAGGCTTCGCGGCTGAGCTCGAGCGCCGCCACACCTCACGATACCGCGGGGACATTTCGCCTCGGATAACGCCGCCAGAGCGCGTCGTATACTTGAAATCACAAATGGGAACGCCGAAAGGAGGACAGGCATGATCCGTACCATTGCGTTCGCCGGACATTCCGGCAGCGGTAAAACGACCCTGGGCGAGGCACTCCTCTACCTCACCGGGGCCAAGGATCGGAGGGGGAGCGTGTCCGAGGGCACCACGACCTCGGACTACACCCCAGAGGAAAAAGCCCACGGCATTAGCGTACGCACGGCGGTCCTGCCCCTCGATTGGAAGGGGCACAAGTTTTTCGTACTCGATACCCCGGGCTACCTCGACTTCATCGCCAGCATCCGCGGGGCGCTGACCGCAGCCGACGCCGCGGTGGTGACCGTGAGCGCGCCCGACGGCGTGCAGATCGGCACCGAGCGCGCCTGGACGGTGGCCGAGCGGCTGGAGCTGCCGCGCATGGTCGTAGTGACCAAGCTCGATAAGGGCGGCGACTTCTTCCAGTTGCTCGAAGACCTGCGCTCGACTCTGGGCAGCATCGTGCCCGTGCACCTGCCCTGGTACGAGGGCGAGAAGTGGGTGGGGCTCCTCGACGTGCTGCACAACAAGGCGCTGCGCTACAACGGCGAAAAGTACGAAGAGGTGGAGATCCCCGCCGAGCTGGCCGATCAGGTGGCCGAGTACCACGAGCAGGCGATCGAGGCCATCGTGGAGACCGACGAAAACCTGCTCGAGCAATACCTGGAAGCGGGCGAGGAACCCGCTCCCGAGCAGGTCGCGAAGGCCTTCCACGAGGCCGTCCGCCAGGGCCTCGTCTACCCCGTGGCCATCGCCTCGGGCGAGACGCTCATCGGCGCCGAGCCGCTGCTCGACATCTTCCTCGAGGCTCTGCCCTCCCCCACCGAGCGTTGGGGCGAGGGTCCGCCGCTGGCCAAGGTCTTCAAGGTGCAGGTCGAGCCCTTCGTGGGCAAGGTAGCCTACGTACGCCTCTACCGGGGCGAGCTCAAGCCGGGCGACACCCTCCAGTCGGAGAACGGCCCGGTGAAGTTCAACAAGCTCTACATCCCCCGCGGCAACGAGCTGATCGAGGTGGACAAGGCCGAGGCGGGCTACATCCTGGCCCTGCCCAAGGCCGACAACCTGCACCGCACCATGGCGCTGTGGGCCGAGGAGCCCGAAGAGGTGCCCATGACCAAGCTGCCCGAGCCCACCACCTTCATGGCCATCGTGCCCAAGGGCAAGGGCGACGAGGCCAAGCTGGGCGAGGCGGTGAACAAGCTCCTCGAGGAAGACCCCAGCCTGAGGCTCGAGCGCAACGAGGAGACGGGCGAGATGCTTCTTTGGGGCATGGGCGACATGCACCTCGAGGTGGCTAAGGAGCGCCTGCACGACTACGGCGTGGACGTCGAGCTGAAGCTGCCCAAGATCCCTTACCGCGAGACGATCCGGCGCAAGGCCGAGGGCCAGGGCAAGCACAAGAAGCAGACCGGCGGCCACGGCCAGTACGGCGACGTCTGGCTGAGGCTCGAGCCCGCCGAAGACTATGAGTTCGTCTGGGAGATAACCGGCGGCGTCATCCCCACCAAGTACAAGGAAGCCGTGGAAAAGGGCATCAAGGAGGCCGCCAAGAAAGGCGTGCTCGCCGGCTACCCGGTGATCGGCTTCCGCGCCGCGGTCTACGACGGCTCCCACCACTCGGTGGACTCCTCCGACCTTTCCTTCCAGATCGCCGCCTCGCTGGCCTTCAAGAAGGTGGCTGAGATGGCCGGCCCCACGCTGCTCGAACCCATCTACAAGCTCAAGATCATCGTGCCCCAGGACAAGATGGGCGACATCCTTTCCGACCTCCAGAGCCGTCGCGGCCGGGTGCTGGGCTCCGACATGGACGGCGCCCTGGCGGTCATCAACGCCGAGGCGCCGCTGGGTGAGATTCTGGAGTACAGCCGCGTCCTCCGCAGCCTCACCGCCGGCCAGGGGGCCTACAACCTCGAGTTCAGCCACTACGCCGAGGTACCGCCCCAGCTGGCCCAGAAGATCATCGAAGAAGCGCAGAGCGAGTAATCTGCGCCAGCAGCGAAAACCCCCGCGCCAGGCGCGGGGGTTCGTTTGGGCGGGGTCGTCAGGCCTTTTTCTTCTTGAGGTTCTTCTTGTAGGAGTCCCCGAAGCGGCGCTGGAAGCGCTCGACGCGGCCCTCGGTGTCAACGAAACGCTGCTTGCCGGTGAAGAAGGGGTGGCACGCGGAGCAGACTTCCACGTGGATCTCGGGCTTGGTCGAGTAGGTTTCGATGACGTTGCCGCAACCGCAGATGATTTTGGCAGGGACGAGCTTGAGGTGAATGCCTTCCTTCATGGAGTCCTCCTTAGAGGGCGCACGGGCTTGGTCGTGCGGCCAACCAACGCCCCCCACTGTACCAACCGGGCGCCTTCCGCGCAAGTGGAGGATGACTTGATACAGATACGCTCATGTTTTATAATGCGTTTGGAAGGAGGTGGAGATGGATGAAACGCTGGCAGGACGGCGTCAACCTGGTGTTGGGCCTCTGGCTGGTGGTTTCGCCCTGGATCCTCTCCTTCGCCTCGAACGCAGCGGCGTTGTGGAACGCCCTCATCGTGGGGGCCATCTTCGTGGTACTTTCCCTCCTGGCGCTCGCCGACGCCAAGCCCTGGGAGGAGTGGAGCGAGCTCGTCGCGGCCGTTTGGCTGCTCATCTCTCCCTGGGTCCTCGGCTACAGCGCTCTCGCCGCCCCCACCTGGAACGCGGTGATCGTCGCCGTCATGGTCGGCGCGCTGGCCCTCTCCGCCACCAGCCAGCAGCCCGCCAAGACGGCCTGAGTCTGGCGGCTACCGTGCTTGACCCCGCCCCGGTGGGCGGGGTAAATTGTCCTGACCTTTAAGCCCGTCCCGTGAGGCGGTGAAGGAGGAGAACGTGAACGAACAGCGGAACAATCCGGCAGCGGCGCGCCCCATGCGGGCGGTTTTTTTTAGGGGGGCGTGATGCGTTTCAAGGCACGCGTGCTCGAGCCCGCCGAGATCGAGCGGGCGCTCAGGCGCATCGCCCACGAGATCATCGAGAAAAACAAGGGAGCAGGCGACCTGGCGCTGGTGGGCATCCACACCCGCGGCATCCCCCTGGCCGAGCGGCTGGCGGCGCTGATCGAGCGCTTCGAGGGCGTGCGGCCGCCGGTGGGCATGCTCGACATCACCCTCTACCGCGACGACCTCAGCGAGATCGGGGTCCAACCTCGTGTGCGCGAGACCCGCATCCCCTGGGACGTGACCGGCCGCCCGGTGGTGCTGACCGACGACGTGCTCTTCACCGGGCGCACCGCCCGGGCGGCGCTGGACGCGCTGGTGGACCTGGGGCGGCCGAAGCGCGTCTACCTCGCGGTGCTGGTCGACCGCGGCCACCGCGAGCTGCCCATCCGCGCCGACTTCGTGGGCAAGAACCTGCCCACCTCGAAAAGCGAGGTCGTCAAGGTGAAGCTGCGCGAGACCGACGGCGAGGAGGGGGTGGAGCTGTGGGAGCGCTAAGGCACCTGCTCGACTTCGCCGGCTGGGACCGCGCCCGGGTGGAGAGCCTGCTCGAAACCGCGCGGATGATGGAAGAGGTGCTCGAGCGCCCCATGAAGAAGGTCCCGGCGCTCAAGGGGTTCACCGTGGCCACCGTTTTCTTCGAGCCCTCGACCCGCACAAAGATCAGCTTCGAGCTGGCCGCGCGCAGGATGTCGGCCGACGTGGTGGGCTTTTCCGGCGCGGGCTCGAGCCTGGCCAAGGGCGAGTCGTTCAAGGACACCCTGCTCACCCTCCAGGCCATGGCCCTTGACGCCTACGTGATCCGCGCCCCGGTGGCGGGGATGGCCCACCAAGCGGCGCGCTGGCTCACCGGCGCGGTCGTCAACGCCGGCGACGGCCGACGCGCCCATCCCACCCAGGCGCTTCTTGACGCTTACACCCTGCTGGAGGAGCTGGAGTCCCTGGAGGGCAAGAAGATCGCCATCGTCGGCGACGTCGCCCACTCGCGGGTGACCCGCTCGAACGCCGAGCTGCTGCCGCTTTTGGGGGCCGAGGTCTGGGCCGCGGGCCCCGCGGGGCTGCTGCCCGAGCGGCTTGCGGGCGCGCGGCTCTCGACCGACCTGGACGAGGCGCTCGCGGACGCCGACGCGGTGATGGTGCTCAGGCTGCAACGCGAGCGCATGGACGAAGGGGCGCTCCCCTCGCTGCGCGAGTACGTGGCCGAATACCAGGTCACCGAGGCGCGGCTGGCCCGCGCCAAGCCCCACGCCCCACTCTTGCACCCGGGACCGATGAACCGCGACGTGGAGCTCGAAGGCGCCCTGGCCGACGGACCCCGCAGCCGCGTCGAGCGGCAGGTGCGCGCCGGCGAGGCGGTGCGCATGGCCGTGCTCTACCACCTGCTTGTGGGGAGGGCGGCATGAAGCTGCTCATCAAGAACGCCCGCCTGGTCGACGGCTCGGGCGAATTTGGCAACGCCGACGTGCTCGTCGAAGACGGCCACATCGCCTCGCTCGCGGGGGGCGACGCCGAGCGGGTGCTCGACGCCGGCGGCCGCTGGCTCGTCCCGGCGCTCACGGACCCCCACGTCCACCTGCGCACCCCCGGCCAGGAGACCAAGGAGGACCTGGCCACCGGCCTGGCCGCCGCCGCCCGAGGCGGCTACGGCACGGTCGTGGCCATGCCCAACACCGAGCCGGCGGTGCAGGAACCCGAGCAGGTGCGGGCGCTTTTGGACGAGGCCCGCACCCTTCCCGGAGCCCGGTTGATGGTGGCCGCGGCGCTGACCAAGAACCAGGAAGGCAAGAAGCTCACCCCCGCGGCGCTGCTGGCCCGGGCAGGGGCGGCGCTGCTCACCGACGACGGCCGTACCAACGAAGACGCGGGCGTGCTCGCCCGCGGGCTGGTCTACGCCGCCGCCGCGGGCCTGGCGGTAGCCGTCCACGCCGAGGACGCCGGGCTGCGCGGCGGCGGGGTGATGAACGACGGCCCCCTGGCCGCCGAACTGGGCCTCGCCGGCAACCCGCCCGAGGCCGAGGCCGCCCGCATCGCCCGCGACCTCGAGGTGCTGCGCTACGCCGCGCGCAAGGCGGCCGCGCTGGGCCACGCGCCCCGGCTCTACCTGCAGCACGTCTCCACCGCCCGCGGCGCGGCGCTCGTCGCGGCGGCGCGGGCCGAAGGGCTGCCGGTGACGGGCGAGGTCACCCCCCACCATCTGACGCTCACCGAGGAGACCTGGCGCGGCTTCGACGCCCGCTTCAAGGTGGCCCCGCCGCTGCGCACCGAAGGCGACGTCGAGGCGCTGATCGGCGCGCTGGAACGGGGCGAGCTGTCGGCGGTCGGCACCGACCACGCCCCCCACACCGCGGCCGAGAAGGAACGGGACCTGGAAAACGCCCCCTTCGGCATCCCCGCGCTCGAGCTGGCCTTTCCCCTGCTCTACACCGAGCTGGTGGAGCGGCGCGGTCTACCGCTGCCGCTGCTGATCGAGCGCATGACCACCGGCCCGCGCGCGGCGCTGGGCCTCGCGCCCGCGCGGCTCGAGGAAGGCGCGCCGGCCGACCTGATGCTCTTCGACCCCGCCGAGAAGCGCACGGTAGACCCCGAACGCTTCGTTTCCAAGGCGCGTTACAGCCCCTGGGCGGGCCGCGAGCTCGCCGGCTGGCCGTTGCTCACGCTGGTGGCGGGAAGGGAGGTCTGGCGTGACGCAGCCCTTGCCTAAGCCCGTCTCCCAGCGGCCGCGCTGGGACTACCACGCGGCCACGATCGTCGCCAGCGAACCGCTGGGGCCTCACCGGAGGCTGGTGCTCGCGATGTCGACGCTCGAGGCGCGGTTCGGGCCGGGGCAGTTCTTGAACCTGAGCGTGCCGGGCCACGTGCTGCGCCGGCCGCTGGCGCCGTCCCGCCACGAGGGAACGGAGGTGGAGCTGATCGTCACCCCCTTCGGGCCCGGGACCCGCGACCTGGTCCGCCTTCCCGTCGGCACCCGCCTGCAAGCGCTCGCCCCGCTTGGGAATTCCTTCCCCATATCCTCGGGCGACGCCGCGCTGGTCGGCGCCGGCGCCGGGGCCGCGCCGCTGGCGCTGCTGGCCGAAAGCCTGCTGCGCGCCGGCAGGCGCGTTCACGTCTTCCACGGCGCGCCCTCGGCGGAGGACCGCGCCCTGGTTCAAACGCTGTACGAACGCTTGGGGCTCGAGGTGCGCTATTTCAGCGAGGACGGCTCGCTGGGGCGGCGGGGCTACCCCACCGAGGGCCTGGCGGAGCTGCTCGCCGGCGGCGCCGGGGCGACCGTCTACAGCGTGGGGCCCTTCGCGCTGATGCGGGCGGCGGCGCAGCTGGCGATCGCGCACGGCCGGCCCGGATACGTGAGCCTCGACGTCCACATGGCCTGCGGCGTGGGCGCCTGCCTCTCCTGCGCGGTGCAGACGGCCGCGGGGCAGAAGCACGCCTGCGTGGACGGGCCCGTCTTCGAGGTGCGGGAGGTGGTCTGGTGAACCGGCTCGAGGTCGATTTCCTGGGCGTGCGCTTCCCGAATCCGGTGGTCACCGCGAGCGGCACCTTCAACTTCGGCCGCGAGTACGCCCACCTCTACCCGCTCAGCCGGCTGGGCGCGGTCACCACCAAGGGCGTCTCGCCGCGACCCATCGCCGGCGCGCCCACCCCCCGCATCACCGAGACCCCGATGGGCATGCTCAACGCCATCGGGCTGGAGAACAAGGGGGTGGACGCCTACGTCGCCGACGAGCTGCCGTGGCTGAAGGCCCAGGGGGCGCGCGTCATCGTCAACGTCTTCGGCGACGAAGCCGCCGACTTCGCCCACGTCGCCCGCAAGGTCGGCCCCTACGCCGACCTGATCGAGGTCAACCTCTCCTGCCCCAACGTCCACGGCGGCAGGCTGCCCTTCGCCCACGATCCCGCGGCCGCCGCCGAGGTGGTCCGCCGCGTCAAGGGCGCCACCGACCGTCCGGTGCTCGCCAAGCTGAGCCCCAACGGGCCCATCCTGCCGGTGGCCGAGGCGCTGGAAGCGGCGGGGGTGGACGGCTTCAGCCTGATCAACACCCTGCTGGGCATGCGCATGGACCTGGAGCGCAGGCGGCCGGTGCTGGGCAACCGCCAGGGCGGCCTCAGCGGCCCCGCCGTCAAGCCGGTGGCCGTGCGCCTGGTCTACGAGCTCTACCGCCACACCGACCGGCCCATCCTGGGGATGGGCGGCATCGCCAGCGCCGAGGACGCGCTCGAGTTCGCCCTGGCCGGCGCGCGCCTGGTGGCGGTGGGTACGGCTACCTTTGGCGACCCTTACGCGCCGGTCCAGGTGATCGAGGGTCTCGAGCGCGAGCTGGAAGCCCGCGGCGGGCGCTGGGTGGACTGGGTGGGGGCCGCGCACACCCCCGACTGAGGGTGGCCTTCGATACCCCATGGGGGTAGGATGGAGGCATGAAGACCCTCCTGCGCACCTCCGCCCTGGTTCTGACGCTGGCCGCGGCCCTCGCCGCCTGCTCCAAGGCCCCGCTCAACGTGCCGCTGAGCGACTTCAGCATTCAGGTGGACGCCCTGGTCGACACCGCTGGAAAGGTGGTCTACCCGAAAAACCCCGCGAAGTTTCGTGACAGCGTCGTCGACGTCAAGAGCATTACGCTCACGGGCAACCTCACCTACAGCGCCACGGCCGGCAGCAACCAGCTGACCCTGACCTTCTACGCCAGCGTCGACGATCCCGGAAACCACAGCGGCAACTGCCAAGATTACACCAGCTTCTACCTTTGCGATCCTGCCGGCGAAAAGGCCATTAGCCAGCCGAAGACCTTCACCAAAGGGGAAAAGTCCCCGATCGAGCTGGGCAGTCCCAACCCCGACGTTCTGAGCACCGGCATCAACCAGGGGAAGATCTGGATCGGCGCTCTCGTTCAGGACAGCCTGGCGCTCGACAGCAGGCTCGAGTTCACCGATATGGTGGCCCACGTCGTGCTTTTCTGAGACCCGCAAGCGAAAACGTCGCTCCGGGGATCCCTGGAGCGACGTGCGTTTGGAAGGTTCAGCGGGCCGAGTTCAGCGCCTCGTCCAGGACCTTGCGCCACTCGGAATACGGTCGGAACCCTTCGATGAACTTGTCGTTCACGTAGAACGAAGGCGTGCCGCCGATCCCAAGTTCGCGCGCCAGCGCCTGGTCGTCCAGCACCAGCTGGCGCTTTTCGTGGCTGCTCAGGCAGCTGTCGAAGCGCGCGGTGTCGAGCCCCAGCTGACGGGCGTAATCGGAAAAGAAGCCGGGCAGCTCATCGATCCCGGAACGACCCCACTGGGAGGTGGCGCGGAAGAGCAGCTGATGGTAGTCGAGGTAGCGCCCTTGGTCTGCAGCGCACGCCGCGGCCTCGCTGGCGAGGACCACGCTGTCCTGCCCGGGAAAGGGGAAGTCGCGAAAGACGTAGCGCACCTTGCCGGTGTCTACGTAGTCGGCAAAGATGCGCGGCAGGCTTTTCTCGGAGTGGTCCTTGCAATGCGGGCAGAGGTAGTTGGAGAACTCGACGACGGTAACCGGGGCGTTGGGGTCGCCGTAGACGAAATGAGCTCCGGCGGCCGGGTCCAGTTCGCCGGAGGTGGTGGGCGTGCGTGCGCTGCTCAGGTACCAGACCCCACCCCCCAGCAAAACGGCCAGACCGAGGATCATGAAGAAGATAGCTCGCTGCATAGAGGCAGTATACGGAGAAAAAGATGAAAAAAAGGGGCACGGCGGAGGGACGTTCGCGAGCGGCGCGCCCGCGGCCGGTCGGGTAGGGTGAGGGCATGAAGGTGCTCGTGCTCAACGCCGGCTCTTCGAGCCTCAAGTTCTCGCTCACCGACACGACCCAGGACCGGCACCTGGTGCACGGCTTGGTCGAGCGAATCGGCGAACCCGACAGCCGCCTCAAGCTGGATGGCGTCGCCTACGACGTCCGGGCGCGCGACCACGGCGAGGCCCTGGGAGCGGTGCTGGGTCGCCTCGACCTCGAAGGGCTGGAGGCCGTGGGCCACCGGGTCGTGCACGGGGGCGACTTCACCACCTCGAGCCTCGTCACCGACGAGGTGCTCCAGCGCCTCGAGGCCTTCGTGCCGCTGGCGCCCCTGCACAACCCCGCCAACATCGCCGGCATCCGCGCGGCGCTGGCTGCGCTGCCGGAGTTGCCCCAGGTGGCCGTCTTTGACACCGCCTTCCACCAGACCATGCCCGAGCGAGCCTGGCGCTACGCCCTCCCGCGCGAGCTGGCCGACCGCCACCGCTACCGGCGCTACGGCTTCCACGGCACCTCGCACCGCTACGTCGCCCACCGGCTGGCCGAGCGGATGGGCCGACCCATCGAAGAGTTGCGGCTCGTCGTGCTGCACCTGGGCAACGGCGCCTCGGCCAGCGCGGTACTACGCGGCAAGAGCGTGGACACCAGCATGGGCTTCACCCCGCTCGAGGGGCTGGTGATGGGTACCCGAAGTGGCGACGTGGATCCGGGGCTGGTGCTTGAGCTCTGCCGCCGCTACGGCCCGGACGAGACCTCGCGCATCCTCAACTGTGAAAGCGGCCTGCAGGGGCTCGCGGGCCACGCCGACCTGCGCGATCTGCAGGCGGCGATCGCCGCCGGCGACGAGGCCAGTCGCCGGGCGCTCGAGGTCTACACCTACCGCATCAAGAAGTACGTGGGCGCCTACGCCGCGGCGATGGGCGGGCTGGACGGCCTGGCGTTCACCGCCGGCGTGGGCGAGAACGACGCCGAGGTAAGGGCACGGGTGCTCGAGGGGCTGGAGTTTTTGGGACTCGAGCTCGATGCTGAAGCCAACGCCCGGAGCGGCCCGCGCCTCACCCGGCCCGGCTCCACGGCCGAGGCCTGGGTGATCCCCACTGACGAGGAACTCGCCATCGCCAAGGACACCGAGCGCGTCCTGCGCGAAGCCTAACCGCCGAGCAGAACCTGGAAGGCCACCATCGCGGCGCTCGCCAGCACGATGGAGGTGGCGATCACGCCCGCGTCCACGTCCTCGAGCGCGTCGGGAATGAGCTCCGAAAAGGCCATCCAGATCATCGCCCCCGCGGCGAAGCCCAGCCCCGCCGGCAGCACCGGCTTGAACCACTCGACGAAGAGGAAGGCGGGCACGGCCATGAGCGGCTGCGGGAGCGAGGAGAAGATGCTCCACAGCCCCGCCTTCCACCAGGGCACGCCGCGCGGCACGAGCACGAGACTGATGGCCAGACCCTCGGGGATGTTGTGGACGGCGATGGCGATGGTGACGAAGAGGCCGAAGGCGATGCCGCCACCGAAGGAGACGCCCACGCCCACCCCCTCGGCGAACGAGTGCAGCGTCATCACACCGACGATGAGGAGGGCCTTGCGGGCGTCGAGGCCATTGAGGCTGCCAAGGCTCACGTCCTCGTAGCGCTCAAGAAAGCGGTGGCTCCAGAGGATGAAGAACAGCCCGATCACGACACCGACCATGGTGCGCGTCAGGCTGTAGTTTACGCCCTCGTAGATAAGGCCGAAGCTGGCGGCGAGCATGAGGCCGGCCGCGATGGCGTTGCCGATGCCCAACCAGCTACGCGGGAAGCTGCGTACGAAGGCAAAGGGCAGTGCACCTACGCCCGTCGCGACCGCCGTGATCGAAGCGTAAACGAATACGGCAAGTACCTGGCTCTCCATGAGTAGCGATTCTACTGCTAGTAATTACTACTTGCAACTCATGGAGCTCAGCCGATCTTCTTCGCCAGCTTGTAGAGCGTGTCGAGCAGTTCCTTGCCCAGCGGGGTCAGGGTGTACTCTACACGCGGCGGCACCTCAGGGTAGGCCTTTCGCTCAATCAAACCCAGCTCGGCCAACTCCTTGAGCCTCTCGGAGAGGGTGCGGGGGCTGACCTTGGTGGCGCGTTCGAGGTTGGTGAACCGGGTCGGACCGTTCGAGACCGCGTTGATGATGTCCCAACCAGCCTCATGCGCAATCGCTTTGAGCACTAGTTTGAATTTTCTATAGTCATCCATACTTCCTACAGTTTACCACACATCGTCGCGTATTAAAAGCCTGTAAAAGTACAATACCATTATGGACCCCAAAGAAATCAAGCCCGGTTGGAAAGATTTCCTGGCCCTGGTAACCGCCGCGTACCAGTTGCTACTGGTTCCGGTTCTCGTAATTATCGTTGTTGCAGCCGCCATTGTCTACGGCCTGGGCTTACTGCTGCGGTAAGCTGGACGCAAATGGACGACACACAAACGCCTGGAGGGCTGTACGAGCACCTGCCCAGCGGCTACCGCGAGCGCCTGGGGCGTCCCGGGAGCTACCCCTTCACCCGCGGCGTCTACCCGCGGATGTACCTGGACCGGCTGTGGACGATGCGGCAGTACGCCGGTTTCGGATCGGCCGAGGAGACGAACGCGCGCTTCCGCTATCTGCTCGAGCGCGGCCAGACCGGCCTCTCGGTCGCCTTCGACCTTCCTACCCAGCTCGGCCTCGACCCCGACCACCCCCTGGCCGTGGGCGAGGTGGGGCGGGTGGGCGTCTCCATCGCCACCCTCGACGACATGCGCCGCCTCTTCGACCAGATCCCGCTCGACCGGGTGACCACCAGCATGACGATCAACGCTCCGGCGATGCTGCTGCTGGCCATGTACCTGCTCGTTGCCGAGGAGCAGGGAGTGGGCTGGGACAAGGTCGGCGGCACGATCCAGAACGACATCCTCAAGGAGTACATCGCCCGCGGCACCTACATCTTCCCGCCCGAGCCCTCGATGCGGCTGGTGACCGACATTTTCGAGTTTGCGAGCCGCGAGGTGCCCCGCTGGAACACGATCTCGATCTCGGGCTACCACATCCGCGAGGCGGGCGCGACGGCGGCGCAGGAGATCGCCTTCACCCTGGCCAACGCCAAGGCTTACGTGCGCGCGGCGCTGGAGCGGCGGCTCGAGCTCGACCGCTTCGCCCCCCGGCTCAGCTTCTTCTTCGCCGCCCACAACGATATTTTCGAAGAGGCCGCCAAGTTTCGCGCCGCCCGCCGCATGTGGGCACGGATCATGAAAGAGGAGTTTGGCGCCGAAAACCCCAAGTCGTGGATGCTGCGCTTCCACACCCAGACCGGCGGATCCACCCTGACCGCCCAGCAGCCCCTAAACAACATCGTCCGCGTCGCCTACCAGGCGCTAGCCGCGGTGCTGGGCGGCACCCAAAGCCTCCACACCAACGCTTACGACGAGGCCCTGGGCCTACCCACCGAGGAGAGCGCCCTCATCGCGCTGCGCACCCAGCAGATCCTCGCCTACGAGTCGGGTATCACCCGTGCCATCGACGCCGCCGGCGGCTCGTTCTACCTGGAGCATTTGACCGACGCGCTGGAGGAAGAGGCAACAGACATCATCGAGCAGATCGAGGCGCTGGGCGGCGCGGTACGCGCCATCGAGGCTGGCCACGTGCAAAGAGAGATCGAGGAGTCCGCCTGGCGCTACCAGCGTGAGATCGAGGAAGGCGAGCGCGTCATCGTGGGGCTCAACCGCTTCACGTCAGAGGAAGAGACGCCCGTGCCGGTGATGAAGGTCGACCCCGAGGTGGACCGGCGCCGGGCCGAGGAGGTGCGGCGCTACCGCGCCACGCGCGACGCGAGCGCCACCGAGGCGGCCCTGACGGCGCTGCGCGGAGCGGCGCGGGGCGAGGAGAACCTCTTTCCCTACGTGCTCGAAGCCTTCCGTAAGAAGGCCACCCTGGGCGAGGTCACTGGAGCGTTGCGTGAGGTCTGGGGCGAGTATCAGCCGGGCGGCTGACGCCAGCGCCGCCAGGCGAGCTGCAGCACCCGCAGCACCACCACCAGCAGGAGCGCCCACTTGAGCAGCGTAGCCGCCGCACCCACCCAGGCCGCCCAGGTGGGGAAGCTGGGATAGGACGCCAGGATGATCGCGTGCATGGCGTTCTCCAGGTAGTCAGCCGCTACGGCGTAGACCGCCAGGTGCCAGGCCTTACCGCCCGGCTGCAGGCGCCACAAGAGACCGGCGAAGAAGAGGCCGTAGGCGATCGGATAGAAGGTGTCGGCCACTAGGAACCAGCCGTAGAGCCGGCGCACCTCGTCGCCGCCGCGCTCGAGCCAGGCGGCCAGCTCAGCCGGTGTCTGGAAGAGCACCACGTCGGGCGGCGGCCCCCCGGCCACGAGCTCGATGGCCGGCGTGATGACCGCGCTGAAGACCGCCAGGAAGAGCACCAAAACCGCGCCCAGGACCCAGAGCAGCCAGGGGCGGGCCGTTTCCCTGACCCAGGTTTCCAGGAGCTTCATACCCCAGCATACCGAAGACCTAGAATGGACGTAGCGAGGTGACGCATGGGCACGAACGAGGAGATCTGGGCCACGCTGCACCGGCACCTGGCCGCCATCTACGCCGGCGACTGGCACACCTACGTCGAGACCACGGCCGAGGACGTGGCCGTCTACGAGTGGTTCGTCACGCCCCACCGCATCGACGGACTAAGCTTTCACGAGTTCATGATGGAACACGACTGGGCAGGCACGGGCGCGAGCTGGCGCTACGACCTGCTCGACCCCCGGCTCCAGCGCTACGGCGACGTCGCGGTGGTGAGCTACACCCTGCTCCTCTCGATCCACAAAGACGGCGCCATCACGCACCACACCGTCAACGAATCCCGCATACTCGTGCGCGAAGACGGGAAGTGGAAGGTGGTGCACGTCCACAAAAGCTCCGGAGAGCGCAGCCTCAGCTGAGCCGCCGGGCCACCTCCGTGACGGCGATGCGCGCGTGCTCGCGGCCGTTCTCGATGAAGACACTTCCCGTCGCCGAGCCATAACCCGCGCTGCCCACCACGAAGAGGCCGGGAACGCTCGTCTCGAAGTGCTCCGAGAACTCCGGGGCGTCGCCCCGGTAGCGGACCCCCGAGGCCCACAATACCGCGTCGTCGGCGCGGTAACCGATCAGCACCACCGCCCGATCAATGGCGAGGGTGCGCTCGCCCTCAGGCCCCTGCAAAAGCGCCCGTCCGGGCTCGAAGGCCACGACCCTATGGCGATAAAGCGCCTCGATCGCCCCCTCGCGAACGCGGTTCTCGAAGTCGGGGCGCAGCCAGTACTTGACGCCGGAGCGCACCCCCTCTCCCCGATGTACGAGCGTGACCCGGGCGCCGGCACGCATGAGGTCGAGCGCCGCCTCGACCGCGCTGTTCGATCCGCCCACGACTAGCACGCGCTCCAACCAGTGGTCCAGCGCGTCCCGGTAACCGTACTGAACGAAAGGCAGCTCCTCGCCAGGCACCCCCAAGCGGCGGGGGTTGAAGAAGTAGCCGGTGGCCACGACCGTGGCCCGCGCCCAGACCTCCCCCGCACCCTCGGGCCCCTGATAGACCACGCGCATGGCTCCGAAGGAGCCCTCGACGCGCTCCACCCGAGCTCGGGTGAGCACGGGAAAGGGCAACCGCTCCGCCAGGGCGCGGTAGTAGGCCAGCGCCTCTTCCCTACAGGGCTTCGCGCCCACCGTAGCGAGGGGAACGCCACCCACCTCGATCTTGCGCGCTTCCGAGAAGAAGGTCATGCGCGCCGGGAAGCCCTCGAGGCTCGCTACGGGACGGCGCGCCTCGAGCAATACCGCGGAGAGGCCGAGCCGCCGCGCCTCGTAGGCTGCGGCGAGCCCGACCGGCCCCGCTCCTACGATGGCGAGGTCTGCGAATGACATGCCCGCATGCTAGCGCTTAGGACGCCTGTCCGACAAACCCCGCGATAGAATTTTTGTTGGAGGTAGACCTATGGACTACAGGATCGAGAAGGACTCGATGGGCGAGCTGAAGGTTCCTGCAGAAGCCTACTACGGTGCCCAGACGGCCCGGGCCGTCGAGAACTTTCCCATCTCTGGACTTCGCTTCCCCCGCCCCTTCATCAAGGCGATGGGGGCGATCAAGCACGCTGCCGCCGAGGTCAACCTAGAGCTGGGCCTGCTCGACGAGGAGCGGGCGCGCGCCATCATGCAGGCGGCCGAGGAGGTCATCGAGGGCAAGCTCGACGACCAGTTCGTGGTGGACATCTTCCAGACCGGCTCGGGCACCTCGACCAACATGAACACCAACGAGGTGATCGCGGGCCGCGCCAACGAGATCCTGACCGGCAAGCGCGGCGGCAAGGAGCCGGTGCACCCCAACGACCACGTCAACTTCGGTCAGTCGTCGAACGACACCATCCCCACCGCCATCCACGTCTCGCTGGCAATCGAGCTCAACGAGCTGCTGCTGCCGGCCCTCAAGCACCTGCACCAGGCCCTGCTGGACAAGGCCAAGGCCTGGGACGACGTGGTCAAGATCGGCCGCACTCACCTCATGGACGCCACCCCCATCCGGATGGGGCAGGAGGCCAGCGGCTGGGCACGCCAGGTGGAGCTCGCCATCGAACGCATCGAGAGCACCTTGCCGCGCATCTACGAGCTGGCCCAGGGCGGCACTGCGGTGGGCACGGGCATCAACACCCATCCCGAGTTCGGTAAGCGGGTCGCCGAAAAGCTCTCGGCGCGCTTCGGGCTGCCCTTCCGCGAGGCGACGAACCACTTCGAGGCCCAGCACTCCAAAGACGCCGCGGTCGAGCTCGCCGGGCAGCTGGCGACGATCGCCACCAGCCTCATCAAGGTGGCCAACGACATCCGCTGGCTCTCTAGCGGCCCGCGCTGCGGCATCGCCGAGATCCAGCTGCCGGCGGTCCAGCCGGGCTCCTCGATCATGCCGGGCAAGGTCAACCCGGTAATGGCCGAGGCGCTGATGATGGTCTGCACCCAGGTGATTGGCAACGCCACCACCGTACGGGTCTCCAACACCCACGGCAACCTCGACCTCAACGTGATGATGCCGGTGATCGCCCGCAACCTGCTCGAGTCCATCACCTTCCTCGCCAACGCCGTGCGCGTCTTCACCGACAAGGCAGTCGTGGGCATGGAGGCCAACCGCGAGAAGGCGGCCAGCTACGTGGAGTGGAGCCTGGCGATGGTCACCAGCCTCGCGCCCGTGATCGGCTACGACCGCGCCGCCCAGATCGCCAAGAAGGCGGTGGCCGAGGGCAAGACCGTGCGCGAGGTCTGCCTTGAGGAAAACGTGCTGCCTGAGGATGAGCTGAACGCGATCCTCGACCCCTGGAAGATGACCGAGCCAGGCATTCCCGGCCGCTAGGGGTTAGGACACGGCTCGGGTCCGCGGCAAGCCGCGGACCCGAGCATTTGACAAATCCGACCGCGTAGGTAAAGTATGTTGAGGATGCGCCCTGCGCATGAGAGGGAGGAAGATCATGCCGTATCCTTTTGAACTGCCTAAACTCGGTTACAGTTACGACGCTCTGGAACCCCACATCGACGCCCGCACGATGGAGATCCACCACACCAAGCACCACGGCGGGTACGTGAACAACCTCAACAAGGCCCTGGAAGGCCACGCCTACCTGCACGGCGCGAGCGTGGAGGAGCTGCTGACCCACCTGTCCGCGCTACCCGCGGAAATCCAGACCGCCGTGCGAAACAACGGCGGCGGCCACCTCAATCACAGCCTCTTCTGGGAGGTCATCGCCCCCGGTGGCTCGAACACCCCCGGCGGCGAGCTGGCCAAGGCCATTGATGAAACCTTTGGTTCCTTCGACAAGTTCAAAGACGTCTTCAGCAAGGCCGCGGCCACCCGCTTCGGCTCCGGCTGGGCCTGGTTGGCGCTCGACCCCTGGGGCAAGCTGCACGTCCTCTCCACCCCCAACCAGGACAACCCGGTGATGCAGGGGCTCACCCCCATCCTCGGGCTTGATGTCTGGGAACACGCCTACTACCTCAAGTACCAGAACCGCCGCCCGGACTACATCGCGGCCTTCTGGAACGTGGTGAACTTCGACGTCGTCGCCGAAAAGTTCGCCCGGGCCCGCTAAGCCAAGCAGACGTCAAGGCCTCGCGCTAACCGCGCGAGGCCTTGAAATTGCGTCAGGGGCGTGCGCCGCTTGACGAACCTTCCTTTTCGGGCTAGAGTGTTCCTTGGCCTTGGGCCGTTAGCTCAATTGGTAGAGCCACCGACTCTTAATCGGTTGGTTGTAGGTTCGAGTCCTACACGGCCCACCAGCCCGCGCCTCTGCGGAGGCGCTTTTTTTCTAGCCTAAAATGGGCGCATGGCGCCCGAGCCTCCCCGCCTCGTCCCCCTGCCCCCGGCCCTGCTGGGCCCCGACCCCGTCCAGGCCTTGCTCGAAGAGCCCCTGCCCCACGGTGAACCGTGGGGGTGGCGGCTCGCCCGCGCGCTCCTGGAGGCACGGCCGCTCGCGCGGCGCTTCCTCGAGGGCACGCCGGCGGGGCTGCTGCGGCTCGTGGCGGAAGACCTGGGCCGCCTGCGCGCCTGGCGCCAGCGGCTGCAAGACGAACACGCTCTCTCCGACATGGGCTGCCACGAGGCGGGCGAGGCCGAGTGGGCGGCGCTGGCGGTGCTGGAACGCGGCGACGCCGAAGACCTGGTAGAGCTCTACCGGCGCTACGGCCACGCGCCCTTCAGCCTGCATACAGCCTTCGTCTGGAACGGGACGCTCGAGCCCGTGCGCCATCCCGAGCCCAGCGACGAGGCCGTGCTGGTGGGCTACGAGCCCCAGCTCGAGGCGCTGCACGAGAACGTGGAGCGCTTTTTGGCGGGACGGCCGGCGCTGCCCACCCTCCTCTATGGCGCGCGCGGCACCGGCAAGTCCACCGCGGTCAAGGCCTTGCGGGTGCGCTACGGCGAGCGGGGGCTGCGCCTGGTGGAGGTCCTGCCCGAAGGACTCGAGGCCCTGCCCGCGCTCCTGGACGAGCTGCGCGACCTGCCCCAGCGCTTCGTCCTCTACCTCGACGACCTCACCTACGGCGCCGACGACCCCGGCTGGCGCAAGCTCAAGACCCTGCTCGACGGCGCGCTCTGGGCCATGCCCGAAAACGCGCTCTGGATCGCCACCTCGAACCGCAAGAACCTGGTGCGCGAGGGCGGGAGCGACCGGCCCGACCCCGGCGCGGAGCCCGGAGCCTGGGACGCGGCGCAGGAAAAGCTGGCGCTGGCCGACCGCTTCGGGCTGCACCTCACCTTCCCCCCATTCGACCAGCGGCTCTACCTGAGCGCTGTCGCCCGGCACCTGGGTCAAAGCGAACTCGACGAGGCCACGCGCGAGGCGGCCCTGCGCTTCGCGCGGGCCGCCCATGGTTTTTCCGGAAGAACCGCCAAACAGTTCGCCGACACGCTACGCTAGCTCGGGCCCGGCCGCCTCCTCCGCGGAGCCGGCGAGATCGCGGTGGGCACGGCGGTAGGCCAGCGCCGCCTCCACGAAGGCCGCGAAGGGCGGGCTCGGCCGCATCGGCCGGCTTTTGAACTCGGGGTGCGACTGCAGGGCGAGGAAGAAGGGGTGGTCTTCAAGCTCGATGGCCTCGACCAGGCCCTCACCGCGCCCCTCCATGCCCGGCGTGACGCCGCTGACGACGAGCCCCGCCTCGGTGAGCCGGTCCACGTAGGCGGGGTTGACCTCGTAGCGGTGGCGGTGGCGTTCGTACACGACGCCCGACCCGCCGTAGACGCGCTCGAGCAACGTCCCCAGGCGGATCTGCATCGGCCAGTCCCCCAGACGCATCGTGCCGCCCATCCCCTCCACCTCGAGCTGCTCGGGCATGAGGTCGATGACGGGGTGGGGGGTGTAGGGGTCGAACTCGGTGGAGTTGGCGCCCTCGAGCCCGGCGACGTGACGCGCGAACTCGATGGTGGCCACCTGCAGCCCCAGGCAGATGCCCAGGTAGGGGATCTTCTGCTCGCGGGCATACTGGGCGGCGCGGATCTTGCCCTCGATGCCGCGGATTCCGAAGCCGCCCGGCACCAAAATGGCGTCCACGCCGCGGAAGGCCTCGGCCAGGTCGCCCTCGATAAGCCCCTCGGCGTCGATCCACTTGACCTCCACCCGGGCGCGGTTCTTGATGCCGCCGTGCTTGAGCGCCTCGAGCAGCGAGAGGTAGGCGTCGGGCATCTTGACGTACTTCCCGGCGATGCCGATCGTGACCGTGGCCTCGGGCTCGCGCAGCACCCGCACGGCCTCGGTCCAGATGCCCAGGTTGGGAAAGACCGGCTCGAGCGCCAGCTTCTTCTCGACCCACTTGCCCAGCCCCTGCTCCTCCAGCACCAGCGGCACCTCGTAGATGTCGGGCACGTCGTAGCTCGAGAAGACCGCCTCCGGCCGCACGTTGGTGAAGAGCGCCACCTTGCGCTTGACCTCGTCCGGCGGGTCCTTTTCGGAGCGCAGCACGATGGCGTCGGGCTGGATGCCCACGCCCCGCAGCGTGGCCACCGAGTGCTGGGTGGGCTTGGTCTTGAACTCCTCCGAGGTGCGCAAGTAGGGCACCAGGGTGAGGTGGATGTAGAGGGTGTCCTCCGCCGGCTCGTCGAACTGGAACTGCCGGATCGCCTCGAGGAAGGGCAGGCTCTCGATGTCGCCCACGGTGCCGCCGATCTCGACGATGGCGATCTCGGCCTCCTGCTCGGCCGCCACCTCGCGGATGCGGCGCTTGATCTCGTCGGTAACGTGGGGAATCACCTGCACCGTCTGCGAAAGGTATTCGCCCTTGCGCTCACGCTCGATCACGGCCTTGTAGACCTGGCCGGTGGTGACGTTGTTCTTGCGGGAGAGGTCGAGGTCGAGAAAGCGCTCGTAGTGGCCGATGTCTAGATCGGTCTCGGCCCCGTCGGCGGTCACGAAGACCTCACCGTGCTCGTAGGGGCGCATGGTGCCGGCGTCTAGGTTGATATAGGGGTCCACCTTGATCGCGGTCACGCGGTAACCGCGGCCCCGAAGGATGGCGCCCAGCGACGAGGTCACGATGCCCTTGCCAAGAGAACTTACGACCCCGCCGGTAACGAAAATGTACTTCATCTTCACACCCTCCGGGACTTCAGCCTACCACAGCGCCCTATCTGTCCGGTTGGTAGCGTTTCCAACCAGGGCCGTGCGTGCTAGAATCCTACGCAGCAGGAGGCAACGTGAACATCCTGGGACGGATCACCGAACTGCCCGAACTTCCCGAGCCCCTGGCTCCCCTCAAGGAGATGGCCTACAACGTCTGGTTGTGGTGGAGCTGGACTCCTGCGGCCCAGGAACTCTACCGCAAGATCAACCCCTCGCTCTGGGAGGCCTGCCGCCACAACCCGGTCAAACTGCTGCTCGAGGCCGACCCCGAGCGGCTGGCCGACCTGGCGGAGGACCCGGAGTACGTCGCCACGGTGGAGGCGGTGCACCAGAGCTTCCGCGCCCACCTGAAGAGCCGCCCACGCCTGGATACCGGAACGATCGCCTACTTCTCGGCCGAGTATGGCTTCCACGAGTCGCTGCCCATCTACGCCGGCGGGCTCGGGGTGCTCGCGGGCGACCACGTCAAGGCCGCCTCCAACCTGGGGGTGGACCTGGTGGGCGTGGGCATCTTCTACCACCGCGGCTACTTCCACCAGCACCTCTCCCCCGACGGGGTGCAGACCGAGTACCACCAGGTCTTGCGTCCGGAGGAGCTGCCCCTCGTGGTGGTGCGCGCCAAGGACGGCAAGCCTGTGAAGGTAGTGATGGAGATCGAAGGGCGCAAGGTGGCGGTGACCGCCTACCAGGTGCAGGTGGGCACCGTACCCGTCTACCTAATGAGCACCGACCTCCCCGAAAACGACCCCGCCGACCGCGAGATCACCGCCGAGCTCTACAACGCCGAGCCCGGGATGCGCATCCGCCAGGAGATCGTCCTCGGCATCGGCGGGGTGCGGCTCTTGCGCGCCCTCGGCGTGGAGCCCAAGGTGTGGCACATGAACGAGGGGCATTCCGCCTTCATCGCGCTCGAGCGCATCCGCGAGTACGTGGCGCGGGGGCTCGCCTTCGAGACCGCGCTCGAGGCCGTGGCCGCCGACACCATCTTCACCACCCACACCCCCGTGCCCGCCGGGCACGACGTCTTCAGCTTCGACCAGGTTGCCCACCATCTCCAGGGCTGGTGGGACCGGCTCGGCATCAGCCGCGAGCGCTTCCTGACGCTCGCGCGTGAGGACCGCGACGGACACGCCGTCTTCTCGATGTCGGTCCTCGCCCTCAAGACCAGCCGCTTCGCCGGTGGCGTCTCGCGGCTGCACGGCGAGGTTTCGCGCAAGATGTTCCAGCACCTCTGGTCCGGGCTCGAGTCGGAGGAGGTGCCCATCGGCCACGTGACCAACGGGGTGCACACCTGGACCTGGCTCGCCCCCTCCCTGCGCGACCTCTACGAGCGCTACTTTCCCGAGGGCTGGATGGGCGAGCTGCGCCGGCCCGAGCACTGGGACGTGGACGCGCTGCCCGCGGGCGAGCTCTGGGCGGCCCGGCGCGCCCTGCGCGAAGCCCTCATCCGCGACGTGCGCGCACGCCTGCGCGAGCAGCGGTTGCGGGCGGGCGAGCCGCCGGCGCGGCTGCGGGCGGCGGAGCGCGCCCTCGACCCTGGCACCCTCACCGTTGTCTTCGCGCGCCGCTTCGCCACCTACAAGCGCGCCGACCTCCTCTTCCATGACCCGGAGCGGCTCAAGTCGATCGTGAACGGCCCCTACCCCATCCAGATCGTCTTCGCGGGCAAGGCCCACCCCAAAGACGAGCCCGGCAAGGCGATGATCCAAAAGATCGTGCGCCTGGTGCGGGAGCTCGAGCTCGAGGACCGCATCCTGGTGCTCGAGGACTACGACATCGCCCTGGCGCGCACCCTGGTCTTCGGCGCCGACCTCTGGCTCAACACCCCGCGCCGGCCCATGGAGGCCTCCGGCACCTCGGGGATGAAGTCGGCGCTCAACGGTGGGGTCAACTTCAGCGTCCTCGACGGCTGGTGGGCCGAGGCCTACGACGGCCAGAACGGCTGGGCCATCGGCACCGAGCGCGAGTACGACTCGCTCGCCGCCCAGGACGCCGCCGACGCTGCCAGCCTCTACGACACCCTCGAGCACGAGATCCTGCCGCTCTTCTACGCCCGCGACGCCGCTGGCATCCCCACCGGCTGGCTCGCCCGCGTGCGCCACAGCATCCGCACCGCCGGCGCGCGCTTCTCGGCCGAGCGGATGGTGCGCGAGTACCTGGACCGCTACTACCTCCCGGCCGAGCGGCACGGCGAGAAGCTGCGGGCGGAGGAGTTCGCGGCCGCGCGCAAGCTAGCGCGCTGGAAGGCCGCGGTGGCCGAACGCTGGCCGCAGGTGCGGCTCAAGGTCGAGGCGCCCGGCGACCTGCGGCTCAACGGCAAGGCGCTCGAGATCGAGGCCTGGGTGGACCCGGCGGGGCTGGCGCCCGAGCACCTGAGGCTTGAGCTAGTGCTCCGGCGCAGCCGCCGGGGGCCGCTCTTCCAGGTTCCCTTCGAGCCCGCGGAAGGCGCGAACGGGCGGCTGCACTACCGCCTCACCTACCGCCCCGAGCGCCCGGGCAGCTACGCCTACGGCGTGCGGCTCTCCGCGCAGCACCCCGACTTCGCCCACCCCTACGAGGTTGCCTTCGTGCGCTGGGCGTGAGCGTGCTACCCTGAGTTCGGCAGGGACCCGGGATCCCCCCGGCCCTCCCTGGAGGAACCGTGGACGATCTTCGCGTCAAAATCATTACCTACGGCTGCCAGATGAACGAGTACGACTCGCACCTGGTGGCCAGCGAGCTGGCGGCCCGCGGCGCACACTTCGTGGAGACCGTGGAGGAGGCCAACTTCGTCCTGGTCAACACCTGCGCGGTGCGCGGCAAGCCGGTGGAAAAAGTGAAGAGCTTGCTCGGCCAGCTGCGCAAGGAAAAGCAGCGGCGCGGAGGGCGCTTCGTCATCGGGATGATGGGCTGCCTGGCCAGCCTGGAGGAGGGGCAGGCGATCGCCCGCGACTTCAGGGTGGACGTGCTGCTGGGCGCGGGTGCCATCCACAAGATCGGCGAGGCGCTGGAGAAGCTCGAGCCCTTCTGGGACGTGGGCTTCTACCCCGAGCTCGACGAGGTGGTGCCGCCCCCGCCGGAGGGGACGCTCAGCGCCTACGTAACCCTCATCCGCGGCTGCGACCACCACTGCACCTACTGCGTGGTGCCGCGCACGCGCGGGCCCGAGGTGAGCCGCCACCCCGAGCTGGTGCTGCGCGAGGTGGAGCAGCTGGTGGCGGCGGGCGTGGTCGAGATCACCCTGCTGGGCCAGAACGTCAACTCCTACGGCAAGGACGACCCCAGCTACCCCGACTTCGCCGACCTCATCCGCCAGGTGGCGGCGCTGGGGGTGCGGCGCCTGCGCTTCGTCACCAGCCACCCCATGAACTTCTCCGACCGCATCATCGAGGCCATCGCCGAGACCCCGGCGGTGGGCCAGTACGTGCACCTGCCGGTGCAGTCGGGCTCCGACCGCGTCCTGAGGCGCATGGCGCGCGAGTACCGGCGCGACTACTACCTGGAGCGGGTGGCGCGGCTGCGCGAGGCGCTGCCCGACTTGGTGCTCACCACCGACATCATCGTCGGCTTCCCCGGCGAGACCGAGGAGGACTTCCAGCAGACCCTCGACCTCTACGACGAGGTGGGCTTCGACGCCGCCTACATGTTCGCCTACTCGGCACGGCCGGGCACGCCCAGCTACGAGCGTTTCGAAGACCTCCCGCGCGAGGTCAAGATCGAGCGGCTCGAGCGGCTCATCGAGAAGCAGAAGCACTGGAGCCTGGAACGCAACCGGGCCTGGATCGGCCGCGAGGTCGAGGTGCTCGTGCGCGGTCCGGCCAAGGAGGAGCATTGGGCCCTGGGCCACGACCAGAGCAACCACCCCGTCCTGCTGCCCGCAGCCGAGGTGGCGGGTCCGGGCCTCTACCGCGCCCGCATCGAGGAGGCCAGCCCGCACATGCTTTTCGGCAAGGTGCTCGAGCCCGCGCTCGCAGGGAGCGTGAACCCGTGAGCGCCTTCGCGCTCGGCTGGCTGCTCGTGGGCCTGGGCGCGGTACTGGCCTACGCCGTGAGCGCCCCCCGCCGCGCCTGGGACCCGGTGCAGGCGGTGCTGGTGGGCACGGCCTACGTCTTCGGGCTCACCGTCGTCTGGTTCGCCAGCGGCCACGCGGTCGCGGCCTGGATCGCCGGCGTGGCGCTGGGCGCGGCCACGGGGCGCTGGAACCGCAACCTCGTCCTGGGCGGCATGGGCCTGGGCGCAACCGAACGGCTCGCCCTCAAGCTGGCCTGGCGCCGGGGCGGGGTGCTGGAGCTTGACGACCTCGTCGCCGCCGGCGCCGACCCCGACACCGCCCGCGCCGCCCTCACCGCGCTCGAGGAGCGGGGGCTCTGCCGGCGCGACGGGGCGCTCTACCACTTCGAACGCTAGGCTATGGACGTCTGGGTCGTCGGCGCGGGCATCACCGGAGCGGTCGCGGTGCACGCGCTCGAACGCACCGGCGCGGAGGTGGGCTGGATCGCCGCGCGCCCGCCCGGCCTGGGCGGGCTCCCCTACGCCATGGTCAACCCAGTGCGCGGCAAGCGCGGCGTGGTCGTGGCCAGGGCCGTAGAGGCGCTGGCGGAGGCCGCGCGCCTCTACGGCGCGCACGCCGAGCTCCACCGCGGCCTCTGGCGTCCCGTACCCGAAGCCCTGCGCGCCAAGTGGCAGAAGAACCTGCGCGGCAAGGGGGTGGCCCACGTCTGGTGCGAGGCGGGCGTGGAGCTGCCCGAGGCCTTCTGGCTGGAAGCGCGGCCGCTTTTGCGCTCGCTGGCAGCGGGGCGGCGGCTGCGGGTCGCGCGGGTGGCGACTTGGCGGACGGGCGAGCTCTGGCTCGCAAGCGGCGAACGCCTCGAAGCGCGGCGGGTCGTCTGGGCCGCGGGGGCGGAAGGCGCGGCGCTGAGCGGCCTCAGCGGACGCTTCACCGCGGGCAGCCAGCTCCTCACGGTAGAAGGCTTTCCGGCCGCGCGTGCCCAGGGCATCTACGCCGCCGGCCACGCCCTGGGCGGCTCCTACCTGCCCCACGAAGCCCACTACCGCCCGCATGTACTCCGCCACGGCGAGGCGGCCTGGATCCTGAAGCAGGCCCGCGCCCTGCTGGGCTACGCGCCCCGCGTCTGGGGGGCCTGGAGCGGGGTGCGCTGGCGGCTCGATGGCCGCTTCGTCCACGGCCGCGAGGGCGGCTGGGTCTTCGGCGGCTTCGGCTCGACCGCCTTCCTGCTGGCCCCGCTCTACGCCCGCGAGCTGGCGCGGGAGGTTCAGAAGACCTGAGCCTGGCCGTCGGCGCGCGGCTCGCTGGCGGCCCACCACGCCCCGTCGCGGTGCAGCAGCACCTGGCCGCGCCCGAAGGCGGAGGGGTCGGGAACGACGCGCACCCGGTGGCCACGCTCGACCAGGCCCTGGGCCACGTCGGCAGGTACGCCGGGCTCAAGCCAGACCTCGCCAGACTCGTGCACCTGCCAGCGGGGCGCATCGAGCGCCGCCTGTGGGTTCATCCCGTAGACCGTCATGTTGACCACCAGCTGAACGTGCCCCTGCGGCTGCATGAAGCCGCCCATGAGCCCGAAGGGCCCCAGCGGCCGCCCGCCCTGGCCGAGGTAGCCCGGGATAATCGTGTGGTATGGGCGTTTTCCGGGCGCGGCGGCGTTGGGGTGGGCGGGATCGGCAGCAAAGCCCGCGCCGCGGTTCTGCAAGGCCGCCCCCGTCCCGGGCACCGCCACGCCCGCGCCGAAACCCATGTAGTTCGACTGGATGAAGCTCACCGAGGCCCCGCCCCGCGCCGCGGCTAGGTAGACGGTCCCGCCCGCGGGCAGGCGGCTCGCAGGCTGCGATAGTGCCTCGCGGCCGACGCGGGCGGCAAGGGCGCACACGAGATCGGGCGCAAGTAGCGCCCGGGGCTCCACCCGCATGCTGCGCGGGTCGGCCACGTGCGCCTGCGCCTCGGCGAAGGCGAGCTTCATCGCCTCGATCTGCAGGTGGTAGGCCTCCACCGTCTCGCGCGGCTGCTCGGCGAGGGGCAGCTCGCGCAAGATGGCGAGCGCCAGGAGCGCCGCGACGCCCTGACCGTTGGGCGGTAGCTCATAGACTTCGAGGCCGCCGTAGTCGAGGCACATCGGCTCGACCCACTCCGGGACGAACGCCGCTAGGTCCCCGGCGCGCATCGCCCCGCCGCTCGCGCGAGCAAAGGCCTCAAGCGCATCGGCGAAGCCGCCGCGGTAGAACCAGGCGGCGCCCTCCTCGGCGATCCGCCGCAGGCTCGCCGCCAGGTCGGGGTTGCGCCAGCGCTCTCCGGGACGCGGCGCCCGCCCGCCGGGAAAGAAGACCTCGCGAAAGTAGGCCGAGGCCGCGTCGCCCTCCTCGGCGTAGACCCGCGCCGCGCGCACCCAGGCGCGCGCCGTCACCGGCGAGACCGGAAACCCTTCCTCGGCGTAGCGGATGGCCGGGGCCAGCAGCTCGGCCCAGTCGAGCCGGCCCCAGCGCGCGTGCAGCTCCGCCCACGCCGCCACCGCGCCCGGGACCGTGACCGACCCCCAGCCGCGCCGGGGCACCCGTCCCGCCTCGAACCAGGGCGCGGGGTCGAGGCCCGCCGGGCTCGGGCCGGAGGCGTTGAGGCCGTGGAGGCGCTCGCCGTCGGAGACGATGGCGAAGGCGTCGGAACCCAGCCCGTTGGAGGTGGGCTCGACCACCACCAGCGCCGCGGCCATGGCCACGGCCGCGTCCACCGCGCTGCCGCCGTGCTGGAGCATGGCCAGCCCGGCGCTGGCCGCGAGCGGCTGCGAGGTGGCCACGGCCCCTTCGGGGCCCATGAGGACGTGCCGCCGGGAAGGGTAAGGGTAACGGAGCGGATCCATGGGCCCATCATACGGACGCCGCGACCACGGGTCGCGGCGTCCGGCGACTTGGATAGACCGTTACTGGGTGATGCGCTCGAGCGAGGCCTCGAGGATCTGCGGCGTGATCTCGCCCACGTGCTTGGCCACGAGCCGGCCCTCGCGATCGAAGAAGTAGGTGGTGGGCAGGCCGGTGGTCTGGAGCTTTTGCTGCAGGACGTTCTGGCTGTCGAGCAGGACCCACTCCATGACCAGGCCGGACTCGTCGAGGAACGAGCGCACGAGCGGCGCGGAGTTGCCGCGGTCCTGGCTCGCGAAGACGAAGACGACGTCGTGGCGGTTGTTTGCGGTGCGCTCGAGCAGTGGCATCTCGCGCCGGCAGGGCGGGCACCAGGTGGCCCATAGGTTGAGCACCACCGGCTTGCCCAAAAACTGGTGGAGCGACACCTCGCCCCCGCCCAGACGCGGCAGGGTCACGTCGGGCAGGTCCACCTGGGCGGTCGTGGCCTTGGTGGAGGGCGTGAGCAAATACCAGCCAATCCCCGCCACCGCGAGCAGCAGGAGGATGAGGGCGCTGAGGTTGAGCTTCTTCACGGCGGACCCCTAACGCACCAGCGGATAGTTCCGCTGCGTCCAGGCGATGATGCCGCCCTGCTCGTTGTAGATGTTGCTAAAGCCCTTTTTCTTCAAGAACTCCGCGGCCTGCTGGCTGCGGTTGCCACTGCGGCAGTAGAGGTAGACCGGTTTGTCCTTGGGCAGGTCCTTGTACCACGACTCGATCGTCTGCAACGGCAGGTTCACCGCCCCGGTGATGTGCCCCTCGGCGTACTCGGCGGGGGTGCGCACGTCCACGATCATCACGTCGGGCTTGCCCAGCTGGGCGTAGAGGTCGTCGGCCGTCACGTTGGTGTACGACCCCTTGGGGGAACAGGCCACCATCGCGACGACCAGCACGGCGAGCAAAGCGGTCCACTTACGCATGACTCCTCCTAACACAAAGGTCGAGGGGGAGCGCTCGGCTCCCCCTCTTCACACCTAGGCCGTGGCCGCCACGGCCTTCTTGATGGCTTCCAGGAAGGCCGAGACCGGCTGCGCGCCCAGCACGCGCTGCACGCCACCGTTGATGATGGCGTCGGGCACGCCGCTGATGTTGTACTTCTGCGAGAGGGCGGGGAACTCCTGCGCCTCCACCATCTCGCCCATGATCTTCGGCGAGGCGTAGGCGAAGCGGTGAATCGTGCGCACTGCCTGCGGGCAGTAGGGGCAGGTGGGGGTCACGAAGACCTGCACGGTCACCTCGCTCGGCAGGGCGTTGAGCTCGTTCACCACGTCGTCGGGCAGGCCGTGGCCATCGCGCCCGATCATCTCGATGTCCTCGAGCAGGCTCGCGAACTCGTAGCCCGCGGGGATGCCGCGATAGCGGACGTTCACCGCGTCCGTACCCTTCTCGCGGAGGATGATGGTCGGGGGGTCTTCCACCCGCATCTCCTCGGCCTTGGCCTTGCCCTCGGGGGTGGCCAGGTCGTAAACGACCAGATGCACCTTCTCCGAGAGTGGCTCGATCTCTTCGAGTAACTGCTGCGTTTCCTTGCAGTACATGCAAGGCTCCTTGCCCGGCGCGACGATGGTCGAGGTATCGGTAAAGAGTACGATCTCCACGTCGCGGGTCAGGTTGCCCAGACGGTCACGAACGATCTGCTGTTCTTGCTCTCCCAGTAACGGCATAGTTCCTCCTTGGGTGTGGGAAACATACCCCGGTAGGGGTATATACACACGTATCAAAGTTTAGCACAAAAAGTGGTATTTTGTGAGGCCTGCCCCCAAAACTGGCCGGGGCCGGACGGGCTGAGGTACCCTGGGGTATGCAAGTCGAACTCGTCGCGGTGCAGGCGCGCATCGAGCCCGAGGCCTACGCCAGCGCCGAGGCCTTTGCCGAGCGCACGCTGGCGCTGGCGCGCCGCGCGGTCGCGGGGCTGCCCCCCGAACGACCCCGGGTGGTGGCCTTTCCCGAGGCCTACGCCATGCCCCTTACCTTCTGGCTCGAGGCCCCGCCGGCGGTGACGCAGGCCCCCAGCGCCCTCGCCGCGGGGCTGCGCTGGCTGGGCCGACTGCTGCGCGAGCGACCCGGCGCGCTGCTGCGCCGCCCTTCGCCCGCGGCCCTCTACACCCTGCGCGCCCCGGAGGTGTGGCGCGCCTACCATGCGGTCTTCGCCCGCGCCGCGCGTGCGGCCAACGCCTACCTGGTGGGCGGCTCCTTCTTCGCCCCCCTGATCGACGAAGAACCGGTGCGCGGCGTCTACGCCCCCGCGCCCGCGGCGCAAAACTGGCTCGCGGTCTTCGCGCCCAACGGGCGCGTGCTCGCGCGCGTGCCCAAGGTGCGGCTGATGCCGGAGGAGCGCAAGGCCTTCCTCAAAGGCGGCGCCTTTGGCCCCCACGTGGTGACGACCCGCCTGGGCAGGCTGGGCACGCTCATCTGCCTCGACGCCTTCCACGAGGCGCTGGTGGAGCGCGTGGACGCCGCCGGCGCCTGGCTGCTGGTGCAGCCCTCGGCCAACGCCGCGGCCTGGTCCGGCCCCTGGAGCGCCGACGATGCCCAGGTGGAGGGTGAGGTCTGGCTGCGCGAGGGGCTGGCGCGCAAGCTCGAGAGACGTGAGAACCTGCGCTACGGCCTCAACCCCATGCTGAACGGGCGCTTCTATGACCTGGCTTTCGAGGGGCGCAGCAGCGTGGCCGCCCCCGGACGTTACCTGGCGCTGGCGGAGGAGCCGGTGGGCGACGCGATCGTGCGCGCCACGGTGGAATTGCCAGCGGAGGTGGCGAAGGGTAACCTGTGAGGAGTATGCGAACGAACGAAAGCGAACGCCTCTTCGAGGCCGCCCGCGCGCTGCTTCCCGGCGGCGTTTCCAGCCCGGTGCGGGCCTTTGGCTCGGTGGGCGGCACGCCGCGCTTCCTGGTGGAAGGACGGGGCAGCCGCGTCTGGGACGCCGACGGCAACGAATACGTGGACTACGTGGGCAGCTGGGGGCCCATGATTTTGGGCCACGCCCACCCGGAGGTGGTGGCCGCGGTGCAGGAGACCGCGGCCCGGGGCTTCGGCTTTGGCGCGCCCCACCCGCTGGAGGTCGAGCTGGCCGAAGCGGTGCGCCGGGTCTACCCGGCGCTCGAGCGCCTGCGCTTCGTCAACTCAGGCACCGAGGCCACGATGAGCGCGCTGCGGGTGGCGCGGGGCTTTACCGGCCGCGACTACATCCTCAAGTTCCGCGGCAACTACCACGGCCACGCCGATGGCCTGCTCGTGGCCGCGGGCTCGGGGGCGCTCACCCTGGGCCAGCCCTCGAGCGCCGGCGTGCCCGAGGCCTACGCCGGCCTCACCCTGGTGGGCCGCTACAACGATCCCGAGTCACTAGAAGCCATCTTCGACGAATACGGCGACCGCCTGGCGGCGGTGATCTTCGAGCCGGTGGTGGGCAACGCCGGGGTCATCCCGCCCACGCCCGAGTTCCTGACGGCGCTGCGCCGCCTCACCCGCGAGTACGGCGCGCTCCTAATCGCCGATGAGGTGATGACGGGCTTCCGCGTCGCCCCGGGCGGGGCCACCGAGCGCTACGGGATCGAGCCCGACCTGATCACGCTGGGCAAGATCCTCGGCGGCGGCCTACCCGCCGCCGCCTACGGCGGCCGCACAGAGATCATGACCCAGGTGGCGCCCGCGGGCCCGGTCTACCAGGCGGGCACGCTTTCGGGCAACCCGCTGGCCATGGCCGCAGGGCTGGCCACGCTGCGCACGCTCCAGCGCAACCCCGCGGTCTACGACCGGTTGGAGAAGTACGGCGCCCGGCTCGAGGCCGGCCTGCGGGAGGCGCTCGCCGGCTCGGGCGTGCCCCACGCCATCAACCGCGTGGGCTCGATGCTCACCGTCTTCTTCACCGAGGGGCCCGTAATCACCTACGAGGACGCCGAGCGCACCGACACCGCCGCCTTCAAGCGCTTCTTCCACGCCCTGCTCGACGGCGGCGTCTACTGGCCGCCTTCGGCCTTTGAGGCCGCCTTCGTCTCGGTGGCGCACGACGAGGGCGACCTCGAGCGCACCCTGGAAGCCGCCCGGCGCGCCTTCGCCTGAGGATGCTGCCCCGGCTGAGCGACACCATCGCCGCGGTGGCCACGCCGCCCGGAAGCGGCGGCGTGGGGGTGGTGCGACTCAGCGGACCCGAGGCGCTGGAGATCGCCGCGCGCGTCTGGCGCGGGCGCGACCCCCGCACCAGTCCCGGCGGGCGCTTCTGGCACGGCTGGGTGACCGACCCCGAAAGCGGCGATGCGGTGGACGAGGCGCTGCTGCTCGTCTTCCGCGCGCCCCACTCCTACACCGGCCAGGACGCGGTGGAGTTCCAGACCCACGGCTCGCCGGCGGTGCTGCGGCGGGTGCTCGAGCTCCTGCTCGCCGCCGGCGCGCGCGCGGCCGGCCCGGGCGAGTTCACGCTGCGGGCCTATCTGAACGGCCGCATGGACCTGGCCCAGGCCGAGAGCGTGCTGGCCGTGATCGAGGCCGAGAGCGAGACCGCCCGGCGGCAGGCGCTGCGGGGCCTCACCCGCGCCCTGAGCCAGAAGATCGAGGGCATGAGCCGCAAGCTGCTGGACCTCCTGGCCCACATCCAGGCCCTGCTCGACTACCCCGAGGAAGGGGTGGAGCCCCACGAGGCCGAGCAGGTGCTGCAGGAGGTGATCGCCGAGATCGACCGGCTGCGCGCCACCGCGCGGGCGGGGCGGCGCGTGCGCGAGGGCGCGCGGCTGGCGCTCGTGGGCGCGCCCAACGCCGGCAAGTCGAGCCTACTCAACGCCCTCCTCGGCTACGAGCGCGCCCTGGTGTACCACGAGCCCGGCACCACCCGCGACTACCTGGAAGCGCCGCTCGAGCTCGAGGGGGTGCCCCTGGTGGCAGTGGACACCGCCGGGGTGCGCGCCACCGACGACCCGGTGGAGGCGGCGGGGGTGGCGCGCGCGCTCGAGGCCGCGCGCGCGGCCGACCTCACCCTCTACCTGGCCGACCGCTCCGCGCCCCGCCCCGAGCCACCCGAGCTCCCCTGGAAACGCACCCTCAAGGTTGCCACCAAGGCCGACCTGCCCGCGGCCTGGCGCGACCCCGAGGCCATCGAGGTCTCGGCGCTCACCGGCGCGGGCTTGGACGCGCTGCGTCGCGCCATCCGCGAGCGGCTGCTGGGCGCGGCCGACGAGGGCGAGGTCTGGATCACCCACGAACGCCACCTCGAGGCCCTGAACGAAGCGCGCGCCCACCTGGAGCAGGCGCTGGGGGCCGAGGACGACCTGATGGGCATGTCGGTGGAGGCCGCGCTGGAGGCGCTGGCCCGGATCACCGGCGAGACGGTAGACGAGGCCGTGGTGGCCCGTATCTTCCAGAACTTCTGCGTGGGCAAGTAACTAGAAGCGCCACTCCAGACCGAGGCGCATCTCACCCGTGCGCAGGTTGAGGATCAGGTCGAGGTCGGGGCGGATGGCGTAGAGCAGCGAGAAGCGCACCTGGGGCTCGAGCAGGTCGCCGCCCAGCTCGCTCTCCACCCGCAAGCGCAGCCCGTCCACGCGGTACTCCGCCCCCAGCACCTGCCGCCCGCCGAGGTCGAGGCTGTAGGTCACCAGCAGGTCGGGGCTCAGGTACTTACCGATTGTGAACTGGGTCGTGCTCGCCTCGCCGCCCGAGAAGAGCTCGGTATCGAAGGTGAAGATGTCCAGCCCCAGCGCCCGCGCCAGCTCATACTCGAGCTGGGAGATGAGCAGGTTCTGGATCGCCAGCGAGGCCACCCCCTCGGCCACGGTGGTGTTGCTGCCGAGGGCGAGCATGGCCAGCAGCTCTTCCTGGTTGTAGGGCAGCACCTCGCCGTCGGCCTCGGCCCAGAGGCGGGGGTCGAGCACCAGCCGCGCCCGGCCCGCCTCACGTACGAAGCGGCCGTCGCTCTCCAGAACCAGGTCCACCTCGCCGTCGGGCGTGCGCAGGCGCGCGTGGGCGCGCAGGTAGATCTCGGGGTAGAGCCCCATGGCGGGGCTGAAGCGCGCCCAGGCCTCGTCCACCACGAAGCGGTGCCGCCCCAGCACGAACTCGCCCCGCAATCCGCGGACCTCGCCGCTGAGGTAGGGGTCTTCCAGGGTGCCCCCGAGGTAGACCTCGCCCGCGCCCTCACCCTGGGCCAGCGGCTCCTGGATCAAGAGGCCGCCGTTGCTGTAGATGCGCACCTGGTCGAAGCGCAAGGGATAGCGGTAGCGCCGCTCTTCGAAGACCACCTCGCGCCGGTTCTCGGGACGCGAGAGCACCGCCCGCAGCACCTCGGTCTCGCCCCCGAGCGTAAATCCGCCGTCGACGTAGTCGAGCCGCAGATCGGTACGCACCTGCCCCGACTGCAGGTAATAGTCGGGTTCGGACACGTCCAGCTCACCGGTGAGCCGCAGCGCCGTGGGCCAGACGAGCCCCTCGAGCCTTGCGTCGCCGGCGCGCAGGTCGAGCCAGCCCTCGGGCAAGCGCAGCGTGCCGCCCACCTGCTCGAGCGTCCCCACGAAGGGCAGCTCGGCGCGTCCGTCGAAGCGCAGGTCGAAGGCCTCGGCCGTGCCGTCGCCCGTCAGGTCGAAGCTGGCCGGGTACGGCACCGTCACCTCCGTCCGTCCCTCGAGGCGCGAGCCCCGCGCGTCGCGCTCGAAGTGCAGCTGCGGAATCCGGCCCGCCACCGAGCTCACGCCCCAGTCGAGGTCCCGCGCCTCAAAAACCGTCCGCGCCCCCTCGGCCCGCAGGCTGAAGCTCCCCGCCAGCCTCGGCTCGTAGGGGCGCCACTGGGGCACGACGTTCAGGATGGGGGTGAGGTCGGTGTCCTCGACCTCGACGCGCAGGTCGGCGTCCTCGGGGCTCCACCAGCCCTCGCCCTGGATGCGACCGTCACCGCTGAGGTCGAGGCGGTCCAGGTGCAGCGTCTGCCGCTCGTAACGCACCACCGCGGACCCCGCCAGCGTCTTCCCCGCCCCACTGAACTCGAGCCGTTCGCCCACGAGAACCAGGTACCCCCGTCGCCAATCGCGCCCGGGCAGGCGCGCCTTGACCGCGCCGGTCCAGTAGCCCACGCCCTCGAGCGGCCCCGCCCAGGCGCCGGTGAGGTAGTGGAGCGGCAGGCGCACGAGCTCGCCGGTGATCCGCAGCTCACCCGCTTCCAGGCTGGCCTCTATGCGACTCTGGTCGAGGTTGAGCTCGAGCGAGCGCAACGCATCGCTCCAGTAGAGCGCCGCCTCCACCGGATGGGTCTCCTCGCCCACCCGCACCCCATCGCTCACGATCCGGCCCGCCCAGCGCCCGCGGCCGTAGGTGAGCGTGCCGTCCACCCGGCCCGAGGCGTAGGGCAGCACCCGCAGTATCTTGGGCAGGGCCTCAAGCCGCATGTTCTCGACCACCCAGGCGGCGGTGTCCACCTTCGGCACCCAGCGCGAGGCGTCGGCGCGCAGGCTGTACGACATCCGTCCCGCCTCGCCCGCGAGCTCACCCGACCAGGCCAAACCGCCCGCGTCGGCCTCGAGACGCGAGCTCAGGCTGGCCTCGAGTGGCGGAACGGGCCAGCCGGCGAGCTCCAGCGATCCCGTCCAGCTTTCGGCGTAGCGAAGTGTGCCGCCGCCCCACGGACTGGCGAGGGTGAACACGGCCCGCGCCCCCTGCCCTTCGGCCTCGAGACGCACCTCGCCACCCCGGTAGACCGCGCTCCAGGACCCGGCGATGTCGAACCACCCCTCGAGCCGCCCCTCGCCCCAGGGCAGCCAGTCGGTGGCGGGAGGGGTCCAGGCGAGCCGCAGGCGCTCGCCCTCGCCCCGCAAGACTGCCCGCCCCGCCTTGGTGTCGAGGATCAGGCTCCCGGAAAAACCCGCAGCGGGTTGGAAGGTGAGCACGCCCTCGCCCAGCCCTTCGGCGAATAGGCGCACGCGCCAGTCGGGCAGATCGAGCGCGGCCCTGAGCTCGCCCCCCTCCCCGGGGTAACGGGCCTCCAGCCGCTCACCCGCGCCGACCCAGCGCACCCCCGCGACCTCGGCCGCGCCCTCGGCGCGACGCCGTGCCAGGTCCACCCGCAGCCCATCGAGCCGGAGTTCCGGGTAGGCCAGGCGCACGTCGTGGCCGCGCCAGCGCCCCACAAGCTCGGGCCAGGGGCCCGACCCCCGGGCTTCAAGGGTGGCGTCCAGGGCCTCCACGCGCCCGCTCCACGAGCCGGACCGGCGGTCCAGCACGCCCCGGACCCAGCCCTCGAGCTTCAGGTGCCAGTCGCGCGTCAGCCTCCCCCGCGCCCGCAGGCCCGCGGCCGCGAGGTCCACCCGCAGATCCCGCCAGGGCCCCTCGAGCACGCCGCTCCAGGTCACGCCCGCCATGCGGAAACCGTCCAGCCGGGTCCGTACACCCGAGGCGCTCAGCTCGGCGGCGATCCCTTCGCCGCTCACCCGCAACGCGCTCCCGCGCCCCTCGAGCGCAAGCTGCGTCCCGCGCACCGTCCAGGTACCCTCGAGCCAGGCCTCGCCCGGCCAGCGCCCTCCGGCGTCGAGCTCGCCCAGCCCCGCCGGCAGCGGCCCCGCGTAGCCCCAGTCAAGCCCCCACGGCCGGGTCGTGATCACGCCCTCGAAAGGTGCGAGCCCGCCGCTTCCCTCCAGGCGGATGCGCTCGCCTTCCCCCACCCCGGCCACGCCGCCCCAGCGCTCGCTGTCCAAGCGGAAGTTGCCCACCCAGGCTCCACCCACGAGCCGCAACAGGTCGGCCTCGATGCGCCAGCCTGCGCCCGCGAGCCGCCCCTCGAGGCGGAAGGGGTCGAAGCGCAGCAGCATCCACCCCTCGTTCGCGCCGTAACCCGCGAGCGAGAGCTCGCCCTGGGCGGCGTCCAGCCGCCCGGAGAAGCCGCCGCCTCCGGTCTGGAGGTCGAAGTCGAACCCGCCGAGCCAGCGCCCCTCGGCGTAGCGCACCTCGCCCACGACGCGCGGATCGGGCAGGTCGAGCGCGAGCCTGCCCGATCCCGCCGCCCAGTCGAGCGCGGCGCGCCCGTCCATTAACTCGCCGGCCAGGTGGACCTCGGCGGCGAAGGGCCGGGCGCGCCCCGCGAGCTGCACGTGCTCGCCGTGTAGCTCGAGCGGTAACTCAAGCTCGGCCGGGGGACCGGCCCCCTCGGCGTTCACCCGCACGGGCAGGCCGGTAAAGGGGGCTAGGTCGAAGTCGGTGAGGGCGACCTCGGCCCGCGCCGGTTCCAGCCGGGCGTGCAGCCCGGGGCCGTTTGCCGTCAGCGTCCAGCTCCGGTCATAGGTGAAGCGCATCTGCACCTCGGCGTCGTCGCGGCCCTTCAGGGTGCCGTCGAGCCGCAGGCGGGGCTCGAGCAGCCGTCCGCTCGCGAACCCGTCGAGCGCGAGCGAGGCGGGCCCGAGACTGCGCGTGCCCGCGAGCTTGAGCTCGAGCGCGCCGTCGGCTCCGATCCGACCGCGCAGACCGTAGCCCCAGAGATCGCCGGAGAGCGCCAGGCGCTCGCCCTCGCCCACGGCCTGGAGCATCCGGCCGTCGCCCGCGACCTCGAGCGCCCCCGCGAAAGCGCCCTCTTCCAGGCGCAAGTCGGCGAGCACGCGGCCGAAGCCGCGCTGGGCTGTGCCCACGTCGCCCGCGCCCTCGAGCCGCAGGCGCTCGAGACGCGCCCCCGCGCCCGCGAGCTCGAGCTGCACCGGCGCCCCCCAGAAGACGCGCCAGCTGGAGCCGTCGCCCTGGGCCACCAGCGGGCCCGCCTGGGGCAGCCCCTGGTAGAGCACCCCGAAACCCTGCCCCTGCCAGCGCAGATCGCGCCCCGAGAAGGCCAGGTAAGCATCACCCGCCTTACCACGCCAGCGCGCAAAGCCCCGGTAGCTGCGCTCCGCCAACGAGGCCTCCACCCGCCCGCTCGCAGCCCCTTCCCAGTCGAGCCGCAAACGGTCGCGGTCCCACAGCGCGCGCACCCGCTCGCCCCAACCTTCGAACCTTCCGGTCAGCGCCGCACCGTCGCCCTCGGCCCAGGCGTAGACGCCCTCCGACCGGTAGACGAGGCGGCCCTCGCGGGGGCCGTCGAGGCGCAGTCGGCCCGAAACCCCGCCAAGCCCCTCGAGCCACCACCCCTCCTGCGCGCGCAGGCGCAGACCCCAACCGGCGTCCGCCCGGTAGGCCTCGAAGCGCCAGCCGCGCGCCTCAGGGCGCACGAGCAGACCCGTGCGTATTCCGTAGGCCTCCAGGCTCCCGGCGAGGCTGCCCGTGTGTTCCGCTAAATCGATCCGCCCGCCCAGCCAGCCGTCCGCCTCTACCCCGAAGGCCGCGGCCAGTGCACCGAGGCCCAGCCGTTCCACGCGCAGCTGCCGGCCATCCAGCACCACCGCGCCCTCGGGCGTGCGCCAGCGGCCGCTCCAAAGGCCGCCAGCGTGGCGCACCTCAGCGGATACGGCGTAGCCCGCTAGGCGAGCCTGGCCCCGAAGCTGGAGCTCAGGCCCCTCGCCCTCGAGCTCGGCGCGCAGCGCCAGCTCGCGGCCCAGGAGCGCATCATCCCAGCGCAACGAACCCGAATACGCCAGGCCGGTCCCGTCAAGCTCCAGCGGCCCGCCCAGGTGCCAGCGCAGACCGTTGAGGCTGGCCGCGAAGGTCCAGGGCACTTCTTTCAGACCGGGCGGTCGCCAAACCCCTTCGCCCACGGCCTCGAGCCCGGACCAGGGGCCCTCGAGGGTGAGCGTCCCCGCCGCCCAGTTCACGGTCAGATCGGTTCGCAAAAAGGCGCGGTCGGGGTTGACGTAGCCCTCGGCCCGGTAGCCCGGCCCCTCGCCCGTGAGCTTGAGGGAGCCGAACCCGCGGGCCGACCAGCTGCCCCAGGGCCCGGCGTAGGCCAGGTCACCCTGCCACAGCTCACCCAAGTCGAGTCTTCCCTGCCAGCTGCCGGGTAGACCCAGCACGCCGCTGTTGAAGCCCCGGGCCTCGAGCCGCCAACCGCGTCCATCGCCCGTAAGGCGCAGTTTTTCCTGCTGCAACGCGCCCCGTGCGGTGTAGTCCGCACCCGTTCCCGCGAGCGAAAACGAGCCCTCGAGGTCGGGCAGCTGCCAGAGCGTGCGGTAGCGCAGCGCGGTCAGGTCGGCGTCACCGCTGAGCGCTACCCGCCCCAGCCCGGGAAGCTCGAGCGCCCCGCCCAGCGCCAGCGCGCGCCAGGACCCCTCCCCCTCGAGCCGGCCCCAGGGCAGCTCGGCGGCGAGGCTTCCGCCATCGCGGTCGCCCGCGGCCACAATCCGCCCGCTGTAGCCGTAGCCCCCCAGCGGCAGCTCCAGGGTGAAGGGGTAGGGCGCCTCGAGTCGCAGGTGGCCCTCGCCCAGCCGCAGCTCGCGGCCGCGCCAGTCAAGCTCAAGCGGCGCCACCGCAAGCCCCCGCCAGCTGGGCAGGCGCAGCGTGCCGCCTACCCGCACCTGGGGCCACAGTGTCCCCGCCGCCTCCAGGTAACCGCTCGCCGTCAGGTGTAGGGGGCCGTCGCCCTCGAGCCGCACCGTCGTTCCCAGCCCCTCGAGCGCGGCCTCGCCCGACCAGCGCGCCCCGTCCCACGCGAGCGCGCCTTGGTAACGGCCGTAGTCGGCCAGCTGCACCCGCCCGTCCAGGCGGTAGTCGCCCGGCGCCAGTACGAAGCGCGCCCCGTCCAGCCGCCCGCGCACCCCCGCAGCGTCGGCCACGCCGCCAAAGGGCAGGCGCACCCGCCCCACCTCGGCCACGCCCTCGAAGGCAAGCGCCTCGCCTTCGAGACGCGAGCGCGCCGAAACGTAGCGGCCGGTCCAGCGCTGCGCGCCGCCCCAGCCCGCCTCCGGCGTCCATAGTGCCTCGCCACTGAGGCGCACGCCGCCGGCCACCTCGATGGGCAGGTTCTCGACCGCCGCGCGGAAGCGGCCGTCTTCCCACACCCCCTCGCCATAGCCGCCGGCGACAAAGCGCCAGCGCGCCCCCTCCTGCAACACGTCCACCGGCAGGTCCAGGTAGGGCGAGGTGTAGTCGAGCCGGGCGGTAAAGCGGTCCGTCCAGCGGCTCGCGCCCCGCACGCTCCCCACCACGAGTTCGATAGGGTCGAGCTCAAGCCTCAAATCGTCCCAGGCGCCGTCCAGCGCCAGCGGCCCCAGCCGCCCCGAGACCGCCATGCCCTCGCCGGCGAGCGTTCCCGAGAGATCGAGGGGTGTTTTCGCGAGCAAAAGCCCCACCCCGGGGCTCTTCACGCCCACGTGCCAGCGCACGCCCTCGCCCGCGAAAGCCACCTCGGCCGCGCCGTCGAGCGGCCGGGGCCAAACGAGCCGGCCGCTGCCCCCGTAGCGCACCCCCGCGCCGCGCGCCTCGATGCGGCTGCCCTTGTCGTCGGTGACCAGCGAGGTCCAGCCGCCGTCCCGCCAGGCGAAACGGCCCTGCCAGGCGCGCTCCAGGAAAGCCCCTTCGGCCTCGGTGTCGAGCCGGAAGCCTTCGCGGTCGTAGACGAAGCTTCCCGAGTAGGCGAGTGGACGGCCCACGAAGCGTCCCTCGCCGCTGAAGCGCGCCTGCAGGTCGAGCGTGGCCCAGCCCTCACCGTGGAGCTCGAGCGGCCCCCGCCCCTCGGCGGGCAGGTGCACGTTCCACAGCTCCATCAGCGCCTCGAGCCGCGGCTCACCGCGAGCGTCGAAGCTGTAGTGCCGCCCGGGCACGTCCACCACGCCTTCGGCCGTCACCGGTCCATCCAGGCTCCGGCCCGCGAGCCGCGAGGTGATCACGTGGTCGCGGTAGACGATCTCGCCCCCCACCTGTTCCATGGGAAAACCCGCCAGCACCAAGCCGCCATCCGAAAGGCGGGCCTGGCCCAGCCAGTGGCCTTCGCGGTAACCAAAGGCGCCCTCGAGCCGACCGTACTGCCCGCCGTCCCACCAGTAGCGGCTCACCGACACGTCACCGGCGAAGATGGTGGACCAGTCATCGGCCGAACGAAGCTCGAGCTCGCCCGCGAGCGCGCCCTCGTCGGTCTCGAGCTTCCAGGAAAAACGCGGCAGCGCGCCGCTGATCTCGACGCGGTAGGGCGGTAGCGCAAAACGCGGCCAGGCCGCGCTGCTGATGGCCACGTCCTCGAGCACGAGCCGCTGGAGCGCGGGCTCGATGCCGCCAACGCCGCCACCGGTGTTCAAACCCTCGAGCCGTCCGGGGTCGAGCTCGATGCTACCGCCGCGCAGCTCCAGCGAAAGGGGCAGCTTCTTCCCCACCAGCGCGAGCAGGTTGTAGCCGAGGCGCAGCTCCTCGATCCGCGCCCGGTAGCCCGGGCCCTCGGCCCGCACCCCCTCGAGCCGCAGACCGGTGAGGGCGTAGCCGGAAACGCGCCCCCAGCTTACCGTGCCGGGCACGCCTTCGAGCGCCCGCTCGAGTCCCCACTCGATCAGCGGGGGGAAACCGGGCAGGGCCGCGACCACGGCCAGGAGCAAAAAGAGCCAGCGCTTCCGGAAACGCACGTTTCTATCGTATCGAGCGGCGGCTGGGATAGATGAAGGCTTTGCCGTAACCTAAGGCCATGAAACGCCGCATCGTCGCCCTCGTTTCCGGCCGGGTGCAGGGCGTGGGCTACCGCGCCTTCGCCCGCAAGCACGCCCTGGGGCTGGGCCTGGCCGGCTACGCCGAAAACCTGCCCGACGGCCGGGTGGAGGTCGTGGCCGAGGGGCCCGAAGACGCACTGGAACACTTCCTGCATTTCCTGCGCCAGGGCCCGCGCCTGTCCAAGGTCGAGGAAGTCGAGGTGCAGTGGAGCGAGCCGGTGGGGCTCGAGGGGTTTTATGTTTATTGAAAACGGTGCATGGTTCGTGGTGCGTGGTAAGACAAAACGGGCCCGTGGCTTGTAGCCTGTGGCCCGTGGTGGGCCGGTCGGCAGCGCCCCAACCATGGCTTCTCACCCAGCCTGGACCGATGCCGCGCCATTAAGCCAAGGTTGAGTCTCTGGTCCGCCACCGGTCATGAGTCGATTCACAGCAACCAAATCTCGGATTCTTGCACGGCACGGACCCCGGATCTCGGCAACCCGGTGGTTGCCTTGCCCAGGGGCGCGGAAAAGCTGGAGGAGGGGGTGCGATGTGGGTTTTGTTTTGGGAAATCTGTGAACGTGCTCCGGGCCCTTTCCCAGCACGAAGCTCGACCACCCCACCTTCTGCCCCTACCACTGTGCCCCCACCTCCCACCTCCCACGCCCAAAGATTCCCGCCCCTTGCGGGGCGGGCGGGCACATAGAAACGCCGCGCGAACGGCGCGCGGACTACTTGATCGGGTAGCCCTCGGCCTCGAGCACTGCGCCAGCGATCTGGCGCTCGAGCGCCACCTGGTTCACCGGCTCGTGCTTGGTCAGCCGGCGGGCGGCGGCCATGAGCACCCGCAGGTCGTCACCGTCCTCTAGGTAGGGCAGCACCGCCTGGGCCAGCTGGGCCGCCTTGTCCTGGGCGCGGGCCAGGTAGTAGCGGGTCATGGCCGCCTCGAGCTCGCCCCCGCGCTTCTGCGTGCGCAAAAGCGCGCTCTCGGCAGTGTAGGCGTCGATGAGGACGTCGGCCGTCGCCATGAGCATTTCCTGCTCCTTGACGATCTTCTCGCCGAACTTCTGGCTGGCAATGCCGGCGATCATCAGCGCCAGCTTCTTCAGCCCGGTCACGTATGCCCACTCGCGGTCCCACTCGTTTTCGTACTCCTCGCCGAACGAGGGCTCGAGCAGCTCTTCCTGGAGCTTCATCGCCGCCTCGACCAACGGCAGCTGCCCCTTTAGGGCCCGGCGCAGCAGCATACCGGGGATGAGCAGGCGGTTGATCTCGTTGGTGCCCTCGAAGATGCGGTTGATGCGGCTGTCGCGGTAGGCCCGCTCGACCATGTACTCCTCGATGTAGCCGTAGCCGCCGTGGATCTG